>Ga0080064_1000260_pt1 | contig 152467 bp, 145 predicted proteins | sample Subgrocontami54m_FD_69260 | JGI IMG/M metagenome (GOLD analysis project Ga0080064, IMG submission 69260) | Subsurface groundwater microbial communities from S. Glens Falls, New York, USA - GMW46 contaminated, 5.4 m (SPADES assembly) (version 2) ...
AATGGACGAAGGTGGCGCAGCCCTCGTTCATCAGCTGAAGCTGCTTTTGCGGATAGAAATACTGCGACACGTGGCGGACGATGCGGATCAATTCGCGCTGCCAATCATCGAGCCGCGGGGCACGCTTTTCGATGAAATAGAGCAGGTTCTCCTCGGGGAGGCCGAGCTGCCGCTTCATCTCCTGCCGCTGCTTTTCGCCGAGGTCGGGGTCTTCCTTCTCGCGGCCGAGATCCGGCACGGTGCGCCACAGATCGTTGTAAGTGGCCTCGTCGTGGGCGCGGCGCTCCTCGGCCCGGCGCGTCTCCTCGGCGAGGTTCGGCCGCGAGCGGTGGGCGTAGCGGTTGACCCCGTGCTCCTTCAGTGCATGCGCGGCGTCGAGCACGCGCTCGACCGCCTCGAACCCGTATTTCTCCTCGCATTGGCTGACATAGTCGCGGGCAAAGCTGAGGTAGTCGAGAATCCCGTCGGCATCGGTCCACTGCCGGAACAGATAGTTGTTCTTGAAGAAATGATTGTGGCCGACCGCGGCATGCGCCATCACCAGGGTCTGCATCGTCATGGAATTTTCTTCCATGATGTAGCAGATCACCGGATTGGAATTGATGACGATCTCGTAGGCGAGGCCCTGCAGACCCTTGCGATAAAGGGTCTCGTGATAGGCAAAGCGCTTGCCGAAGCTCCAGTGCCGATACATCAGCGGCAGCCCGACCGAGGCGTAGGCATCGAGCATCTGCTCGGAGGTGATCACCTCGATCTGGACCGGATAGAAATCGAGCCCGAGCTCGTCGACGGCGATGCGCTCGATCGCGTCGTAGACCCGGCGCAACCCGGCGAAATCCCAATTGGGCTCGGTAAACAGGGGCTTATCGGCCACGACCCCCGCGGCGCCGAGATAGGGCGAGCCGGCAAGGCGCGTATCAGGCACGAACGCCCCCTTTTGCGAACAATTCGTGGAACACCGAGAAAATCTGCGCCGGGTCGCCGACCCGCCGCATCGCGAAATGCTGATGCGCCGGCGCCACCTCGCTGTAGGCCCGCCACAGATCGCTGTCGCGCGACAATCCGCTGAGCCCGCCGCCGAGCCCGTCGCCGACCTCGAGATAGGCGTAGTATTGGCACAACGGCAACACCTCTCCCCCCAGCAGCGACACGCAGCGGCTGCTGTCGGCGCCGTAATTGTCGCCGTCCGAGGCCTGCGCCCCATAGATGTTCCAGCGGTCGGTCGGATAGCGCGCCCGAGCGATCTCGATCATCTTGTCGAGCGCGGTCGACACCACCGTGCCGCCGGTCTCGCGGCTGTAGAAAAACGTCTCCTCGTCAACCTCCTCCGCCGTCGAGGTATGGCGGATGAACACGACGTCGACGTGGCGATAGCGCCGCACCAGAAACACATGCAACAGCATGAAGAACCGCTTGGCGAGGTCTTTCATCGCCTCGGTCATCGAGCCCGATACGTCCATCAGGCAGAACATGACCGCCTCGGTATTGGGCTTTGGCACCCGCTCGTAGCGGCGGTAGCGCACGTCGATCGGGTCGATATAGGGGATGATCTTGCTGCGCCGCTCGCTGCGCTCGAGCTCCTGGGTCAGGCGCTCGACATCCTCGTCGGCCTCGCGCACGCGCGCCTCCTCGAGGGCTTCGCGCAGGGCTTCGAGATCGAGCAGCTTTGGCCGCCGCAGGGCGATGCGGCGGGCCATGCTGTTGCGCATCGTGCGCGGCACGCTGAGATTCGACGGCGTACCGGTAACGGTATAGCCGGCCCGCTGCAGATCGACCGCGGTGGTGTCCTTGAGGCTTTTCTTGACCAGGTCGGGGAGCTCGAGATCCTCGAAGAACATGTCGAGGAACTCTTCCTTCGACAAGGTGAACTCGAACGCGTCCTCGCCACCGCCGTCGGGGCTCCCTTCCGACCCGCCGCGGCCTTCGCCGCCGTTGGGCCGGGGAATCTCGTCGCCGCGCACGTATTCCTTGTTGCCCGGGACGACGTGATCGGTCCGCCCGGTGCGGCGGCTGTGGTGGAAGATCGGCTCGGTGATCCCGCGCGTCGGGATCGCGACCTTCTCGCCATGCTCGACATCGGCGACCTTGCGCTTGCGTAGCGCGTCCTGCACCGCCGATTTGACCTCGACCCGGGCGCGCGCCAAAAACCGTTGCCGGTTGCTCAGGCTCTTGCCCTTCGGGTTGGGCCGGCGATCGACAATGTTCATCCAGTTTTCTCCGGACCGGTGCCCCGACTAGCCGGCCTTGTTTACCCGCATGTACCACTCGACCAGACGGCGCACCTGCCGCTCAGTGTACCCGCGCGACACCATCCGCTCCAGAAAATCGCCGTGTTTTTTCTCGGTATCCGAATCCTTCTTGGTGCCGAAGCTGATCACCGGCAGCAGATCTTCCACTTGGGTGAACATTCGCCGCTCGATGACCTCCCGCAACTTCTCGTAGGATTGCCATGACGGGTTGTGCCCGCCATGCGCCGCGCGGGCGCGCAACGCGAACTTGACGACCTCGTTGCGGAAGTCCTTGGGATTGGCGATGCCGGCCGGCTTTTCGATCTTCGACAGTTCCTGGTTCAGCAATTCGCGGTTCATCATCTGACCCGTGTCGGGGTCCTTGTAGTCGGAATCCTCGATCCACGCGTCGGCGTAGGCGACGTAGCGGTCGAACAGGTTCTGCCCGTAATCCGAATAGGATTCGAGATAGGCCTTCTGGATCTCGTGGCCGATGAACTCGGCATAGCGCGGCGCCAACTCGGCCTTGATGAAGTTGAGGTACTTCTTCTCGGTGTCGTCGGGAAACTGCTCGCGCCAGATCGACTGCTCCAGCACATACATCAGATGCACCGGATCGGCCGCGACCTCCTGGGTGTCGAAATTGAACGTGCTCGACAGCACCTTGAAGGCAAAGCGGGTCGAGATGCCGTCCATCCCCTCGTCGACCCCGGCCGCGTCGCGATATTCCTGGACGGACTTCGCGCGCGGGTCGGTATCTTTCAGGCTCTCGCCGTCATACACCCGCATCTTGGAATAGAGGTTCGAGTTCTCGTGCGCCTTCAACCGCGATAGCACGCAGAACCGCGACAGGATGTCCAGGGTCGACGGCGCGCACGGCGCGCTCGACAATTCACTGTTCTGCAACAGCTTTTCGTAGATCCGGCGTTCCTCTTCCGCGCGTAGGCAATATGGGACCTTGATCACCGAGATGCGGTCGATAAACGCTTCATTGTTCTTGTTGGTCTTGAAGGTCTGCCACTCGGATTCGTTGGAGTGCGCCAGGATGATCCCTTGGAAGGGGATGCCGCCGATATTCTCGGTGCCGGCGTAATTGCCTTCCTGAGTCGCGGTCAAGAGCGGGTGCAGCATCTTGATCGGCGCCTTGAACATCTCGACGAATTCCATCAGCCCCTGCGTCGTGCGGTTGAGCCCGCCCGAGAAGGAATAGGCGTCGGGATCGTTCTGGCTGTACATCTCCAGCTTGCGGATATCGACCTTGCCGACCAGGCTGGCGACGTCCTGGTTGTTTTCATCGCCCGGTTCGGTCTTGGCGACGCAGATCTGCTTCAGCCGAGACGGCTGCAGCCGCACCACGGTGAACTTGGTGATATCGCCGGCGAACTCATCGAGCCGCTTGACCGCCCACGGCGAAATCACGCCGGTCAGCCGCCGCCGCGGAATGCCGTAGCGCTGCTGGAGTTCGTCGCCCAGGGTCACCGGGTCGAACAGGCCGAGCGGGCTCTCGAAGATCGGGCTGATCTCCTTGCCGGCCTTCAATACGTAGATCGGCTCCTTTTCCATCAACAGCTTTAGCCGCTCGGCAAGGGAGGACTTGCCGCCGCCGACCGGCCCGAGCAGGTAGAGCACCTGCTTGCGCTCCTCGAGGCCCTGGGCGGCGTGGCGGAAGAAACCGACGATCCGCTCGATCGTCTCCTCCATGCCGTAGAAATCCTCGAAGGCCGGATAGATCTTCATCGTGCGATTCATGAAGATCCGGCCCAGCCGCGAATCCTGGCTGCTGTCGAACATCACCGGCTCGCCGATCGCCGTCAGCAGGCGCTCGGCCGGTCCGGCGTAGTAGGACGGATCGTCGGAGCAGGCGCGCAGATAGTCCTCGAGCGAAACCTCCACCTCGCGGCGATTCTCGTACATGCGCGAGTAAAGTCCGAAGATCCCATCGTCAAATCGCATTTCTCACCTCAATCGACGACATCTCGACCGAATCGGTATACGCCGTCCGCAGGGAAAACGACCCACCGCGCCGGAAAATCCGCGACGGCGACCGTCACTTCGTTTTGTTCGCGCGAGCATTCCCCCAACACTGCTGTCGTGTTCCGCCACGACCGCCAGCTCCTAACGTGCTCCGTGCTCAAAGTTCGTGACGCAATCAGTATGCCAAGCCTTTGTGGCAACGCCACGGCAGCGTCGCAAAACATCGTGGCTGCGATGCGGCCGCTAACGAAGGGCCGGCGATCCCCTACCGCCTGCCCCGGCCGACGCGGCAACCAACAACATCTTGTGGCGGCCAGCCATGCACAAACAGCATATATGACCTCGCCGCGAATCCAAAACGCAATTCTGCACTTCTCGGCCTCCCTTACGAACGGCGAACGCGCGCCGGTAGGGAAAGCGGTCAAAAGTATCGCGTCTATTCGCCACAGTCAGAACAATTCTGCCGCGATCGGGCAGAATTGTCGCGCCAGGCCGCCGCGCCCACCAGCCCCGGCGCGCAGAGGCGGGCCGAATTTTCGCTCAGTATGCCGACAACAGATCGGCGGGCCAGTCGCGTGGCGCCGCGGCAAGCCCCGCGACGCTTTCGGAAACCACGGCCCGCGACCGAGCGGTCTTGACGTAGGTGCCCCAGTTCGACGCCAGCGCGTCGGCGAGGCTGGCGGCGAGGCAGCCGTAGCTCGCGTCGTTCATGTGAAGACCGTCGGCGGCGATCATCTGGACCCCGGCCTCGTCGGCGCGCTGCCAGTGTCGCATCAGCGCAAACCGCCGAAACAAGCCGATCTGCGCCTGCTCCGCGATCTCGGCGACGATCTCCTGCATCGTCGCATAGCCCGGGCGGTCAAGCACGAGCGGCGCGTATTGCAAATCCATCAGCACCACGTCGATGCCCGCGTTCTTCAGCATGTCGACTCCGCGCCGGATCAACGCGGCGTCGATGGAAAGGTCGTCGCGACGCAGGATCGCGTTGGTGCCGACCTGCCAGATCACCAGATCGGGATGCTGGGCGATCACGTCGCGATCGAGCCGCGCCAATTCCTCCGGCGCGTCCTCGCCGCCCTTGCCGCGGTTGATCACGCGGATGTCGATGCCTGGAGCACGCGTCTTGAGTTCGGCCTCGAGCCGGCTCGGGTAGCTCGCCGTCGGCGTACTCGCCCCGGCGCCCGCGGTCGAGGACGAGCCGATCGCGACGATGACCAGCTTCTGACCCGCCTCGAACCGCTCGGCGCTGCGGGTCAGCGGCGGCGTGATCATCGTCAGACCCCGCGGGCGGGCGCACGCGACGGGATCGGCGGCGACCGCGCACGGCATCATCATAGCGACCGCGACGACGGCAATCAGTCCGGCCCGGAGCTTCATTGGATGCCGATCCGGAGCGAGTGAGCCATCCGGCGGCCGATGCAGTCATAAACCTTGGCGGCGAGCTTGGCGCGCTCGTCGGCGGCGACCTCGTCGAAATTGAACACGTTCTGCTCGCTCCAGTACCGCATCATCGCAAACCGCGGGAAAACGTACACCTGGTTCAGATCACCCACCCGGTGCAGGGTGTTCAAATATCGCTCGAAATTGATCACCGTCGCCGTGCTGCGGGAGAATTGCATATCCATCAGCACGATGTCGATTGCCCGATTTTTGAGCTCTTCGATCCCTTGTTGCATCGCCCCGGCGAAGTCGTCGATCTCGAACCCGCGCACCGCGTCGACGATGCCGGCCTCCCAGATCACCAGCACCGGGTCCTCGGCGAACACGTCGCTGGGAAAGCGCTCGAACATCTGCTGCGCCGATTGCCGGGGCACGCCCTTGTTGACGACTTTGAACGGCACGTCGGGATAGACATGCGCGAGGGCGACCTGCAGACGGTGCGGGTAGGCGAGCTCGGGCGCGCCGGCGGCCGCGCCCTTGGTCGAGGCGCCGCCGATCGCGACGATCACGACCGGTTGCCGCGCGCGCAGCTTCGCGGCGAGGCGCGGCAGGCCGGCGCTGACCACCTGCAGGTCCGCCGGGACCTCGCATTCCGCCACCTCGGTCTTGGCGTTGATGGCAGGCGCCGCCATCCCGGCGGCCAGGGCAGCGCACAGAAATAGCGGCGCCAGACGCGACGCGATTTGCCGGGTCATCGGACGGCGCCATCGCCCGGGAGAGGCCGGGTCCGGGTGGCCTGCGCGATCGGCGCTCGATCCATCTTCTTGTACCAATCGATCATCTTGGCGGTGAACAGCATCCCGGCGATGCCGCCAACATTGACGAGCACTTGCATCGCGACGCCGCGCTCATATTCCGAAAGGATGAAATGCCCGAGCGCCGACAGCAGGATGCCGAGGCAGAACACTTCGAGCGATTGCTGGCCAGCCAGGACCAGTGGGCGCGACGCGGCGGCGCGCAGGAAGCGCGCTTGCGGCGGCACCCACGCCGCGACCAGCACGATCGCGGCCAGGAACGGGATCAGGCGAATCGGCGACAGGTTGTTTTTGTTGACCGGCCACAATTCCTTTAGCAACAGACCGGGGAACCCCTCCCACAGCCCGCCGAAGGTCCAGCTCAGCCGGATTACCAGCGCTGCGAAGGCGATCGCGACCGCCACCGCGATGGTCGTCTCCCTGAACCACGGAAAGCCGCGACCGCGCGCCGAAGCGTGTCCGAGCACGGCGCCAAGGACGAACAAGAACTGCCACGCGAGCGGGTTGAAGTACCAGACGTTGCCCTCCGGATAGGCCGGAACCGAAATGCCGAACACCTGCACCGCGAGATAAACCAGGAACGATGGTATTAGCACCAAAAGCGGCCGATAGCGCAACCCGATCAGCACCGCAGGAAATATCAGCAACATTACAATGTACAGCGGCAATATATCGAGGAAGGTGGGCTGAAATTGCAACAACAGCGCCTTGATCACGGCGACATGCGGCTCCGATAGAAAATCGCCGACCCGCATCTCTTCATTATACATCGGATTATTAAAGGTCATTACGGTGTACGAGACTTCGGCAATAAAGATCACGAACAGGAACACATGCGCGACATAGAGCTGCCAGGCGCGGCGCCATACCTGCGCGCTCGCGTAAAGCGCGCCCTTGGCGGCCAGGCGCTGGCCATAGACGATCGCGGCGGTGAACCCGGAAATGAAGATGAACACCTCGGCCGCATCGTAAAACCCGACCGACTGCAAGGTGAAATAGCTGAAGATGTTTTCGGGAATATGGTCGACGAAAATGAAAATCAAGGCCACGCCGCGGAAGAAATCGAGGCGCAGATCGCGCTGGTTGGACGGCTCGGGCACGTCCCACTAAACTCCGGTCATGGTCGCGAGGACGGTCATGGTTGCAATGAGGGGCACGGCCGGCTCAGCGTAGACCAGTTTCCGCCGGCGCGGAATCTCTTCCCGCCGCCATCCAGCTCGGAGGCCGTCATGGACGACACGAAACTGCGCGAGCTCGGCATAAGCCGGGTCGCGGTGATCGGGTCGGGCACGATCGGTGCGAGCTGGGCCGCCTATTTTCTCGCAAGCGGCCTCGCCGTCAGCGCCAGCGATCCGGCGCCGGCGGCCGAAACCTTTCTGCGCGGGTTCATCGCCGCGGCCTGGCCGGTGCTCGACCGGCTCGGCGCGATCGCGCCGGGAGCGACCCCGGACGCGATCAGCTTTCATCGCGAACCCGAGGGGGCGGCGGAAGGCGCCGACTTCGTCCAGGAGAGCGCCCCCGAGCGCGAGGCGGTAAAGCGCCCGCTGCTGCGACGGCTCGACGCGGTACTGCCCGAAAATATCGTCATCGCGTCGAGTTCGTCGGGCCTCCTGATCAGCGCCTTGCAGGCCGATTGCGCCCATCCCGAGCGCTGCGTGATCGGCCATCCGTTCAACCCGCCGCACCTCATTCCCCTGGTCGAGGTGGTCGGCGGGACGCGCACCACTCCGGCGACGATCGAGCGCGCGCTCGCCTTCTACGCCGCGATCGGCAAGCGGCCCATCCATATCCGCCGCGAGGTGGCGGGGCATGTCGCCAACCGCCTCCAGGCGGCGCTGTGGCGCGAGGCGGTCGCGCTGGTCGCGGACGGTGTCGCCAGCGTCGCCGACATCGATACCGCGATCAGCGAGGGGCCGGGGCTGCGCTGGGCCCTGATGGGACCGCATCTGACCTTTCATCTCGCCGGCGGGACCGGGGGAATCGCCCATTTCCTCGACCAGTTCGCCGAGCCGATGCGGAACTGGTGGCAGGATCTCGGCCAGCCCGAATTGACTCCGCCCCTACGGGCGGCGCTCGCCGCCGGCGTCGCGGAAGAAGCGGCCGGCCGCGACATCGACACGCTCGCCGGCGCGCGCGACCGGTTCCTGGTCGACCTGCTGGCGCTGAAACGCAGGGGCGACGCGTAACAGCGCTCAGGAAGCGCTTCGCTGGAATTGGAATCGATGCGTCCTTCGAGACGCGCCCTGCGGGCGCTCCTCAAGATGACGAATTCCTATGTAGAACCAATAGCGTATCGTCATCGTGAGGAGCCTGCGGAGCAGGCGTATCGAAGGACGCATCGCTTCGCGACGGGGCCACAATCTCCTTTAGCCCGAAGCCGCTCGATCGTCGCCGCCACCCGATTGCCGGTCGGGGACGAAGCACAGGCGCGGGTGAGGGTGATCCGACATAAATCTCTGTTGCGGGTAGTGTCTCAGTTTGAAATTGGGCGCCCTTGACGGGGTTGTCGCGCCGGCCGCTCCGTTCCCATATGCTTACCGGAAAGCAGCGGAGGAAGCATGGCAGAAGTTCGCGATATCAAGGCGCACGAGAACCCGCCTGAAAACACCGACCATGTTCTGATCGAAAAAGCAGGAGGCCGGTTCATCGCGAACGGATCAGTCGCGGGGAAGATAGACGCCACATTCTTCGCCCCACCCCCTTCGATAGAGGCTGCCGCAGTCGCCGCCGCCAAGGCTTGGGCAGAGATCAATGACGTACCCGTAATCTATGTGCGGAGTAGTCGCTGATGCCGCGCGGCCCCCGAGGCCAGAAGCGCCCCGCCGACGTGATCGGCAATGCCGTCAAGGTCATGCGGATCGCAACCGGCGAGGAAACCGATGATGCCGATTCGGTCAAGTCCGCCGCCGCCGAGCTTGGTAGTCGCGGGGGGAAAGCGCGCGCAGCCTCGCTTTCCAAGACGCGGCGCACTGAAATAGCGAAACGCGCAGCGACAACTCGGTGGAAGGCGAAAGAACCCGCCAGTTGAGATACTTCTTGTTTTGCGCCCTCATTCGAGGCATAAAAAGAGGAAGTGGAGGGTTGGGGGAGCAAACCGATGGCCGCTGTAGTCCACTCAAAAACGTATGACGTGCGTCAGCGCCTCGCTGATCTGGGGCTAGAAGCGAAACTGCTCTACGACGTAGCTCGGGCACACCGACTCGCGCGAGCGTCGTGCACGCCTAACGATCCACCCCTGCTGCCTGGCTTCCTTGGTTGGGCGCATGCTAACCGGAAAATCCGGGAACTACTTTTGCCCTTGGGGTGGCGCAAGGATGACCCAGGTAATTTTTCGATTACCATCAACGATAGCCTGCGGCTCTACGTCGTAATTTCGACTGGCGACCATTTAACGGGTCGCGCGGCAGATGCAGACCCACAGACTAAAAACCCAAAGGGCACGAGAACGGCCGAAGCCATCAAGGCTAATCGTCAAATTGATCTGTTTCCCTGGACGATTCCGGAGGAAGCGAGGAAGTCTGCGGAAACGGCCTATTATCAGGCTTGGTGGCTGCTGATCGATGCCACGGCAGATGCAACCTATATAGAACTTTCGCGCCCTCACGAGATGGACAACGGTCAAATCATCGATTGGGCAGAGCGAATTATCCTGCCGCCGATCGACGGGGCGCCACCTGGGCCGGCCCCGGATGATTTCGGCCCAGATTTCGACCCGCCCGTAGGACGCCTGTAAGTGTACCGCCATGTTCAATCCTCGGCGGCTTACACTGGCACGCCATCGGCGCGGGCTGAGTAAAAAGGCACTTTCAGCGGCAGTTGGCATCACGTCGCGAGCGCAAACGGCTTACGAGGCTGGAGAGTACCCGCCCGCCGATGATGTTCTCGCCCGCATAGCGGCTTTTCTTGATTTTCCAGTAGCTTTCTTTCTCGGCGACGATCTTGAAGAGCCCGACCCGAAAGGCGCTAGCTTTCGGTCAATGAAGCGAATGACCGCTGCGCAGCAACATTCGGCGTTAGCTGCTGGCACACTTGCGCTCGAACTCTCAAAATGGATAGACGGGAAATTCAGACTTCCGGCTCCCGATTTACCTGATTTGTCGGGTGAAACCCCCGAAGCTGCTGCGGCCATTCTCCGACAGGAATGGGGTCTTGGCGAACTTTCCGTTCGCAATATGGTGCATCTGCTAGAGGTGAAGGGCGTTCGTGTGTTTTCACTTGTCGAGAACACTCGGGAAATAGATGCGTTCTCACTTTGGAATGAACAAAAACCATTTGTTTTCCTCAACACCATTAAATCGGCAGTGCGCAGTCGATTTGACGCCGCGCACGAATTAGCTCACCTTGTTTTGCATAGTCATGGCCCGGTCAATGGTCGAGACGCCGAAAGAGAGGCGGATATATTTGCTGCGTCATTTCTCATGCCTCGCTCAACTGTACTGGCAGTAATGCCATCCGCGCCCACGCTGACGCATATACGTAATCTGAAAGACAAATGGCTTGTGTCGGTCGCGGCGTTGGCGCGTCGGGTCTATGACATCGGCATCATTAGCGAATGGCACTACCGAACGCTCTGCATTCAAATAAGCGAGCGTGGCTGGAGGACTACAGAGCCTGGGGACGCGATCCCAGAGACCTCGCGCGTGTGGGAAAAGGTTCTCTCAATGCTCCGGCAGGAAGGGGTCACCAAGGATCAGATTGCACAAGAATTGGCGATACCCCCCTCTGAGATCGATAAGCTCGTATGGGGGCTTGTGACAATGGGTCTGTCGTCGCCAGGCGGCCCTGTCTATAGCTCCGCTCGGCGGGCGACCGGGCTTACCCTACATGAAAATTACAACTTGCCGGTAAGCAAATAAGTTCATATTATAAGGGCATGAACAAGCTGCCCCTCGCCAAGCGCGCTCAAATCCTCACCCTCCTGTGCGAGGGCATGTCCATGCGGTCGATCGAGCGGGTCGTCGGCTGCTCGATCAACACCATCGATAAGCTATTGCAGGATGCCGGCGACGCCGCGCTTGCCTACCACGATCGTGCGGTGCGCGGCGTGAAGGCGAACCGAATTCAGTGCGACGAGGTTTGGTCGTTCGTTCACGCCAAGCAGAAGAACGCGCCGACCAGCAAGCGCGCGGGCGACCCGACGATCGGCGATTGCTGGACCTGGACCGCGATTGAAGCCGACAGCAAGTTGCTCGTCTCCTACATGGTCGGCGGTCGGGATGCTGAATTCGCCCTGATGCTGATGGACGATCTTCGCGGGCGGCTGGCGAACCGGGTCCAACTCACCACGGACGGGCATCGCGCCTACCTCAGTGCGGTCGAGGAAGCATTCGGCGCGGATATCGACTACGGCATGCTGGTGAAGCTCTATGGCGCCGAGACCGGCGGCCAGGGCCACGAGCGCAAATACAGCCCGTCAGAGTGCGTCGGCGCCCGCAAGGACACGATCACCGGCAAACCCGATCCCAAGCACGTCAGCACGTCCTACGTCGAGCGGGCGAACCTCACCATGCGGATGTCGATGCGGCGGTTCACCAGGCTGACAACCGCGTTCAGCAAGAAGCTGACGAACCACGCTCATATGGTCGCGCTCTACGCGATCTGGTACAACTTCGTCCGGGTCCACAAGACGCTGCGCATGTCGCCCGCGATGGCGGCGGGGATCGAAACCCGGCTGTGGTCGATGGAAGACGTTGCCGAGCTGGTCGAAGCTCGCGATCCTGCCCCGGCGAAGCGTGGCACCTATAAGCCGCGTCAGCCGAAATCGGCCGAGGCAATTTCAAACTGAGACACTACCCTGTTGCGCGGCGCCTTCGAATGTGACAGAATATATCTCAATGTAACGCTTTGTGGCAGGCAAGAACTTTTGCCCTTTCCGCGAGCCGGCTGTCCGCCGGCTCGTTTTCGTTTAGGGCGCGGCACTGGCGCCGCCCGGCCGAAAGCCCCTCACCCGACGCCTTGACGCACAGTGAACGCGGCCTCGGTCTTGGCGCGGATCTCGTCGAGCGAGACGTCGGGCGCGGCCTCGACCAACTCCATGCCGCCGCCCTTCTTGTCGATCGAGAACACGCCGAGATCGGTGATCACCAGATCGACCACCCCCGCCCCGGTCAACGGCAGGGTGCAGCGGTGCAGCAATTTGGCTTCGTCCTTGGCGGTGTGCTCCATCAATATGACGACCCGCTTGACCCCGGCGACGAGGTCCATCGCCCCGCCCATGCCCTTGACCATGCGGCCGGGGATCATCCAGTTGGCGAGGTCGCCGTTTTCGGCCACCTGCATCGCCCCGAGGATCGACAGGTCGATATGCCCGCCGCGGATCATCCCGAACGATTGCGCGCTGTCGAAATAGCTCGTCGTCGGCAGTTCGGTGATGGTCTGCTTGCCCGCGTTGATCAGATCGGAGTCTTCCTCGCCCTCGTACGGAAACGGCCCCATGCCGAGCATGCCGTTCTCGCTCTGCAACTGCACGCTGATGCCGGCGGGGATGAAATTCGACACCAGGGTCGGGATGCCGATGCCGAGATTGACGTAGAACCCGTCCTTCAATTCGGCGGCGGCGCGGCGCGCCATGTCGTCGCGTGACCAAGGCATGTCGGAAGCTCCCTTGCTCAGATTTCCTCAACCGGCGCGCTTGCGCACGGTGCGCTGCTCGATGCGCTTTTCGAACGCCGCGCCCGGCACGATGCGCTGGACGAACACGCCCGAGGTGTGGATCAGGTCGGGGTCGATCTCGCCCGGCTCGACCAGATGCTCGACCTCGACCACGGTGACCTTGGCGGCGGTGGCCATCACCGGGTTGAAATTGCGCGCCGTCTTGCGATAGACGAGGTTGCCTTCGCCGTCGCCCTTCCAGGCGTGGATGATCGCGAGATCGGCGGTGAGGCCGCGTTCCATCACATAGGTCTCGCCGTCGAACTCGCGCAACTCCTTGCCTTCGGCGACCAAGGTGCCAACCCCGGTCTTGGTGAAGAACGCCGGCACCCCGGCGCCGCCGGCGCGGATGCGCTCGGCCAGCGTGCCCTGCGGATTGAACTCCAATTCCAGCTCGCCCTTTAGATAGAGTTCGGCGAACAGCCGGTTCTCGCCGACATAGGACGAGACCATCTTCTTGATCTGGCGGGAATCGAGCAGCAGGCCGAGCCCGGCGCCGTCGATCCCGGCGTTATTGGAGATCACGGTCAGCCCGGTGACGCCGGCGGTACGGATCGCGGCGATCAATTTCTCGGGAATGCCGCACAGGCCGAAACCGCCGGACATGACCGTCATGCCGTCATGCAATAGCCCGGCCAGGGCGGTCTCGGCATCGGGGTAGACCTTGTTCATGGGCGCTCCTCGGGAACCGGGTCCGGTGATAGGACCGCCGCCGGCCCGCTGTCAATTCGGGGGCGAAGGCGACGGGTTCAGCGCGCGGGCGGCGGCTTTTTCGCGGCGTCTGGCACCCCGCCGCCGCCTTTCACATCTGGCACGCCCTTTCCCTTCGGCTCAGGCTTGAGCGGCAATTTCTGCCGGGTCGCGGCGTCGACCGCGCCGGTGACGTCGAGCCCGTTCTGCTTCTGAAACCGGGCCACGGCGACCGCCGTCGCCGCCGCGTAGACGCCGTCCTGCGGCACCTTGAGCTTGACGGCGGTCAGAGCGCGCTGAACCGCGCGTACATCGTTGCCCTGCATCGGCGGATCGTGCGGCAATAACACCCGCTGGCCCTCGGGTCCCCCGGCACCGCCGAACCAGACGCCGACATCGGAGCCGTTAAGGGTGAGCCATTTCTGCGGCACCGAAGCAAGGTGGTATTTGAGCAGGAGGGTGCCGTCCGCGGCCTTGTCCTCGCTCGCCAATTCCCGGGCCAACATCAACCAGTCGACGCCGGGAACGGGGCCCAACAGGGCCGACAGCGCGTCGAACCCGCGCACCAGAACGTCGCCCTCGGCCGAGTAGCCCTTGGGCGACAGGGGCGAGCCCTTGGCGGTCGCGGTCGCCTCGATGCCGACATCCTTGGTCTGGACGCCCGCCTCGTAGACGCGGACCACCGGAGCCAGCATCGCCGCCGCGCCGAGCATCTGCCCGGTCGCCTGCGCCTTTTCCGAAGCGTCGTCGCTGTTCAATTTGGCGGCCGCCTCGATCAGGCTGCGCAGCGGCGCGGTGGCGACATCCTCGAACCCGAAATCGAAGACGAACCGCTCGGGCACCTTGGCCGGGTCGACGATCGACGGCGACAATTCCAGCCCCTCATGGCCAAGGGCGATGCGCAGAGTTGCGGTGGCGCCCGACAGCCCGTCGAGAGCGCCGCCCATGACCGCCTTGCGCAGCGCCACCAGTTTTTCGCCGTTGACCGCGCGCACGGCCACGCCCTCGACCGTGAACTCGCCGCGCAGTTCGTTGAACACGGCCGGCACCGCCGGCAGCAATCTGAGGATTTCCGCCAAACGCCGCTCGGGCGGGCGACCGTCATCCTTCTGCACCGCGTCGAACTGGCCGCGCAATTGTTCCAGCTTCGCGGCATCCGGACCGCTGGATTTGACGGTATAGAGGATGCGCTCGACCGTCCCGCCGATCGGACCGTCCGGAAAGAAGAACTCGATCCCGGCAAGCCCGACCTCGCCCGGCGCCTTCCAGGTCCCATCGCCGGCGATGTCGAGCATGGTGGCGGAATCGATGGTCCCGATATTGATCCAGGTCCCGGTCTTCTCCTGCTCCAGCCGGGCGCCGGTGATCGACAATTTGCTTTCATGTGCCCGCTTGGTCCGCGTGTCGAGCTGCGCGGTCGCGGTGCCCCCCTTCAAGGTCAGCTTGAGCGTCGTCCCGTCCTCGGCGGTGAACACGGACTGGCCCGGCAAAATCATCTCGTAAACCAGCCGGGTATCGTCGCCCGGCTTTGGCGCGCGGCGCAGCACGATCTTGTCGAACACGATGCGACCGATCTCCTCGATCCTGATCCGCCCGTTGGCGATCGTCGCCACGACCGCGCCGCCATCCTCGCGCATCGCGATGCCGTCCGACCCGTCCCACTTGACCGCGCCCTTGGTGCCGGCGCCGAGCCGACCGAGATATTCGTCGATCTCCAATTTGAATCGATCCTCGTCGGCTTGCGCCGCATAGGCGGGCGACGCCAGGGCAAGACCCATCGCCACCGCCGCCATCGCCGATATCAGCCTAGCCCGCATCACGATCACCCGCCCGTTTCGGTGCCGTCGAACGGTCCGAAGTTATCACAGCGCGACGGTGAAGACATGACCCCTGCGTTGCCCTCGATCACCCTGCCGCATTCGTGGGCGACACGGTCGGGGTTGCGCTGGGCCGGACAAAAAAAGGCCGCCACGAGGGGCGGCCTGAAGGCTGAGGGGAGGATGCCCCAAAAAGGGCAACGCGCATCCCGAGAGAACGCGTGACGCGATAATTAACCCGCAAATGTCACTCAATCGTTAATGTCCCATCGCCAATGCTCAGCCGCCGCCGCATCGAGGCGATGGATAGCGGCCGCCACGCGAAGAAAATTCTTGCATCGCCGAAGGCTCGGCCCGAAATTGGCGGCAGGCTGGGGTGTTGCCGGGTGGCGCGGGTTTCGCGCGGCCGTGGCGGCTGAGATCAGACCCACTGAACCTGGTCGGGCATGCCCGGCGAAGGGAGTCCGTCATAATCGCCTCAATCCCCGTTTCGCCGCACCGTCCGAAGACCGTCGTCATCGGCGCCGGTGTCGTCGGCCTCGGCATCGCCTGGCGGCTCGCGCAAGCCGGCTGCGAGGTCAGCGTCTACGACCGCGGCGCGGCGGGGCGCGGCGCGAGCTGGGCGGCGGCCGGGATGCTCGCGGCCGGGGTCGAGACCGAGCCCGGCGAGGAACCGCTGTTGCCGCTAGCGCTCGAGAGCCAGCTATTGTGGCCGGATTTCGCACGCGAGCTCGAAGCGATTTCCGGGATCTCGGTCGGGTATCGCGACGAAGGCACGATCGTCGTCGCGCTCAACCGCGACGACGCCGAGCAATTGCGCCATACCTACGAGTTCCAGAAGGGGCTTGGGCTCGATCTGCACTGGCTGTCGGCGATGGAGGCGCGGCGCCGCGAGCCGCATTTCAAGCCCGGCATCGCCGCCGCGGTGTTCAGCCCCAACGACCATCAGGCCGACAACCGCCAGCTCGCCCTGGCCCTTGCCGTCGCCGCGCGCGCCGCCGGTGCCGAATTACACGAGCATTGCGCGGTCCACGAAATCGTATTGGCCGGCGAGCGGGCATGCGGGGTGGTCAGCGATCGCGGCCGCGAGCCAGCCGACACCGTCGTATTGGCGGCCGGCGCGTGGTCGCGCGAGATCGGCGGCATTCCGGCGAACCGCCTGCCGCCGGTGCGTCCGATCAAGGGCCAGATGCTGGCCTTGCAGATGGACCCGGCGGCGCCGCTGCTGAGCCACGTCGTGTGGATGCCGCACGGCTATCTGGTGCCGCGCAGGGACGGAAGGCTGATCGTCGGCGCCACCGTCGAGGAGCGCGGCTTCGACCCCGCGTTGACCGCGGGCGGAATGCTGGCGTTGCTCGATGGCGCCTGGCGCACCGTGCCGGCGATCGAGGAATTGCCGATCATCGAGACCTGGGTCGGGTTTCGCCCGGGTTCGCGCGACGACGCGCCGATGCTGGGGCCGAGCGGGATCGACGGGCTCGTAATCGCCACCGGGCATCACCGCAACGGCATCCTCTTGACCCCGATCACCACCGCGGTGATGAGCGCGCTCGTGCTGACCGGGCGGCTCCCGGACATCGCGCTGCCATTCGACCCGCAACGCTTCGCCACCGGCGCCCGCCCGGCGGCGGCGCCGGCCGAGGTCGCGGCGCGATGACCCGGCTGCGGATCAACGGGGTCGAGGCGGAAATCGCCGTGACCACGGTCGCCGAATTACTGGCCGAGCGCGGCATCGACCCGACGGTGCGGTTCCTCGCCGTCGCGGTCAACGGCGCGGTGGTGCGCCGCGCCGAATGGCCGGCGCTGACGCTGAGCTCCGGCGACGACGTCGAGATCGTGCGCCCCCTCCAGGGCGGTTGAGAGATTATTCCGTAGGACGATGCCCATGCCCACGCCCTCGCCGATGACCGACACCCTGACGATTGCCGGAACCGCGCTTTCCTCGCGGTTGTTCGTCGGCAGCGCCCGCTATCCGAGCCAGCAGGTCATGCTCGACGCGCTCGCCGCGAGCGGCGCCGAGATCGTCACGATGTCGATCCGACGGATCAGCCTCGAAGGCTACGCCGAAAGCCTTGTCGACCTGCTTGGCGACAAGTACCGGCTGTTGCCGAACACCGCCGGCTGCGTCACCGCGCGCGATGCGATCCTGACCGCCGAATTGGCCCGCGAGGCGCTGGAAACCAACTGGGTCAAGCTCGAATTGATCGGCGACCGCGAGCTGCTCTATCCCGATGTCGAGCAATTGGTGCATGCCGCCGACGAATTGGTGCGCAAGGGCTTTGTCGTATTGCCCTATTGCAACGAGGACCCGGTCGCCTGCCAAAAGCTCGCCGATGTCGGCTGCGCCGCGGTGATGCCGCTCGGCTCGCTGATCGGCTCGGGCATGGGCATCGCCAACCCGGCGGCGATCGAGTTGATCTGCAAGCGCAGCCCGGTGCCGGTGGTGCTCGACGCCGGCATCGGCACCGCCTCGGACGCGGCGCAGGCGATGGAGTTGGGCTGCGACGCGGTGATGATCGACACCGCGATCGCCAAATCGCACGACCCGGTCCGCATGGCCGCGGGGATGCGCGCGGCGATCGAGGGCGGGCGGCTGGCGCGCCTCGCCGGACGCATCCCCAAGCAGCGCTTCGCCGAGCCGTCGAGCCCGCAACTCGGCCTCGTCGGCTCTTAGGCGCGCGGCACCCGCAATAGCCCTCGCGCGGGCCATGGAGTTGAAGCGCTGAGCGCCGGGACGCGGCGATGATCCGCTTTCTGCGCGGGGTGGCGCGGCTCGTCTTCATCACCGGCATCCTCGCCGCGATCTGCCTCGGCGGGAGCGCCGCCCTGCTGATCTGGCATTTCGGGCGCGACCTGCCGAGCCACCAGCAATTGCTGAGCTATCAGCCGGCGATCGGCACGCGTGTCTATGCCGGAGACGGCAGTCTGATGGCCGAATTCGCCAGCGAGCACCGCACCATCGTGCCGATCAAGCAGGTGCCGCCGTTGGTGGTCCGCGCCTTTCTGGCGGCCGAGGACCGCGAGTTCTACAGCCATGGCGGGGTCAACCCGCTGTCGATCGTGCGCGCGGCGGTGGCCGATATCGTGCGGCTCCACCGCGGCCAGCGCCCGATCGGGGCGTCGACGATCACCCAGCAACTGGTCCGGCATTTTCTGCTCAACAACGAGGTCTCCGTTTCGCGCAAGATCAAGGAGGCATTGCTCGCCTATCGGATCGAGCATTATCTGAGCAAGGACCGCATCCTCGAAATCTATCTCAACGAGATCTATCTCGGCGCCGGCGCCTACGGCGTCGCCGCCGCGGCCGAAATCTATTTTCACAAGCCGCTCGACCGGCTGACCCTGGCCGAAGCCACGTTGCTGGCGGCCTTGCCAAAGGCGCCGAGCAACTACAACCCGCAGCGCAATCCGGCCGGAGCCAAGATCCGCCGCGATTGGGTATTGGCGGGGATGGTGGAAAAGGGCTGGGTCGCCGCGGCCGAGGCCAGAGCCGCGACGGCCGAACCGGTCCGAGTCTACCCGCGTGGCGAGCCCGAACCCAGCCAGGCCAGCTATTTTATCGAGGACGTCCGTCGCGAGCTGATCGGCCGATTCGGCGACAAGCTAGTGCTGGAGGGCGGCCTGACCGTGCGGACCAGCTATGTGCCGGCCTATCAGGCGATGGCCGAGCGGGCGTTTCGCAACGGGCTCGTCGAATACGACCGCCGCCACGGCTGGCGCGGCCCGATCGCCCATATGGCGAACGGGCCGGCGGCGCGGGCGCAGCTGGTCAACATCGCCGAGCCGCCCGGCCCCGGCGGCTGGAGCCTCGCCGCGGTCACCGCGATCGATCCGGGCGGGGCGCAGATCGTGCTGAAGACCGGGATGCTCGGCCGCATCCCGCTCGACGAATTGCGCTGGGCCCGCCGCACCATCGAGGATCAGCGGCTCGGCCCGCCGGTGCGGCAGGGCGGCGACGCGCTGAGCCCCGGCGATGTCGTCTTGGTCGAACCCCTTCCCGCCGCGGCACCGGGTCCAGCGCGCAAGCCGGCCGCCGCCGGACCGCTGTTCGGGCTGCGGCAAGTCCCCGATGTCGCCGGCGCGGTCGTCGTGATGGACCCGAAGACCGGCCGGGTGCTGGCGATGGTCGGTGGCTGGGACTTCAGGGACAGCCAGTTCAATCGGGCCACCCAGGCCAAGCGGCAGCCCGGCTCGGCGATCAAGCCGTTCATCTATCTGACCGCGCTGGCCGGCGATTACACCCCGTCCAGCACGATCCAGGACGCGCCGATCGAGCTCGACCAGGGACCCGGCCTGCCCAAATGGAAGCCGGTCAATTACGAGGGCACCTATGTCGGCCAGACCACCTTGCGGCAAGCGTTGGTGCATTCGCGCAATCTGGCGACGGCGCGGCTGGCGTCGATGATCGGATTGCCGGCGATCGCCCGCACGATCGAGCAGTTCGGCATCATGGACAAGATGCCGCTCTATTATTCGATGGCGCTCGGCGCCGGCGAGACCACCCCGCTCCGCCTGACGACGGCGTATGCGATGCTCGACAATGGCGGGCGTTGGCTGCGCGCGTCGATGATCGACCTGATCCAGGACCGCGACGGGCGGGTGCTGTACCAGAAGGGCGCCAATTACTGCGCCGCCTGCCTGATCGTCGCCGGCCCGAGGAACAGCCCCGACACCGACCCTTCCTCCCGCGTCAGCGCGCTTCCTCCAGGCGCGGCGAGCTATCTCCCGAACACGCAATACGCGCCGAACGCGCTATTGTATCGGTGGAACAAGCCCGACCCGCTGGTCGACCCGGTCGCCGACTACCAGATCGTCTCGATGATGCAGGACGTCGTCGAGCACGGCACCGGCATCAAGGTCGCCACCGTCGGCAAGCCGCTCGCCGGCAAGACCGGTACGTCGAGCGATTGGCACGATGCGTGGTTCGTCGGCTTCTCTCCCGATCTCGCCGCCGGGGTGTTTGTCGGATTCGACGCGCCGCGTTCGCTCGGCGAGGGCGAGACCGGCGGCAATGTCGCGGCGCCGATCTTTCGCGACTTCATGATGGCGGCATTGCGCGACGCGCCGGCATTGCCGTTCAAGCCGCCGCCCTCGGCCGAGATGGTGCTGGTCGACGCGGTCAGCGGCCTGCCGGCCTCGGCGACAGACAAGAACACCGTACTCGAAGCCTTCCGGCTAGGCACCGAGCCGGGCAACCCCGCCGCCGTTCTGGCGATGCCGCCGGCCGATCCCGCACCCGGCGCCGACGACCGCCAGACGACGTCCTTCGCCCTGCCGAAGAGCGCTACTCCCGGCACCGGCACCGGCGGGCTGTATTAGCTATAATGTCATTGCGAGGAGCCACAGGCGACGCGGCAATTTCGATGACCCGAGACTCCAACGGATAGAGATTGCTTCGTGGAGTTTACGCTCGGGCCAGCCAACGGCCGGACCCGTGGGCTCGCAATGACGTCAGGGTGGTCCTACCCGCCCGCGAGGCGCTGCAATTCGGCCAGCCAGCGTTCGACCCGCTTGCGGTTGACGCCGAAATCGCGACTTCCATAGCGCGCCCGGCTGTGGACGGCGAGGCTCGACCGACCCGGCCCGAGCGCGACGAACTCGACCCCGACGATGTCGGGGAAACCCAGCAGCCACGAGCGCTGGATCGCGAACAGGCGCCGCCCTCCGGGTTCGGCGGCGATCCCGGTCACGCGCGGCTCGGCCGCGATCATGCGCGCCCAATATTCGGCGAGCCGCTCCCACGGGATGTCGAAGACCGGGCTCGCCACCGCCCCGGCGACCGCGCAATATCCCGGCGGACAGGCGAGAAACGCGTTCGCCGGCAATGGAGGGCGCAATTCGCCGATGACGATTCGCTCGCCCGGCGACAGCCGGTCCTCCGCCGCGCGACCGAGATACAGGCGCAAGCCGGCGCCGAACGCGACGACGAGAATTACGGGGGCGAGAAGCCAGAGCATGGTCCGGTGAACGGCCGACAGCGCCAACCGCCGCACCTCAGCCCGGCTGCTCCAGCCCGAACGCGTCGGCGAGCAGGGTGTAGGAGTGTTTGCGGGCCTCGAAATCATGGCAGATCGTCAACACGACGATCTCGCCGACCCCGTAGGTTTCGGCCAGGGCCAGGAGCTGCCCCTTGACCTGATCGGGAGTGCCGACGATCTGGCGGCGGCGGTTGAATTCGACCTGGCGCCGCTCGGCCTCGGTGTAGGGATAGGCGAGCGCGTCCTCGGGCGGCGGAAGCGGGGCGCGGATGCCCTGGCGCTGGCGCAATCGTGACAGATCTCGGCTGGCGGCGAGGTAGCGCGCCCGCTCCTCGGTCTCGGCGCAGATCACGAACGCGCCGATGCTGGCGAGCGGCGCCGCGAGCCGTGAAGACGGCCGGAATTGCCGGCGATACGACTCCATGATCTCCGGCCCGCCCTCGTCGGTGATGAACTGGGCGAAGGAAAAGGCGCAGCCGAAATAGGCGGCGAAGATCGCCCCCTGGTCGCTCGATCCGAGGATCCAGATTTCCGGCAAGGTCTCGCCCGCGGGTGTCACGGTAATGCGCGAGAACGGGTGATCGGCCGGCATCGTGTTTTCGAGAAAGGCCAGCAGATCGGCGATCTGATTGGGAAAATGCTCGATGCCGAGCGCACCCGGCCCGTGCTGCAAGGCGATCGCGGTCAACTGGTCGCTGCCCGGGGCGCGGCCGATGCCGAGATCGATGCGGCCGGGATAGAGCGTCTCCAGCATGCGGAACTGCTCGGCCACCTTGAGCGAGCTGTAATGGCTCAGCATGACCCCGCCGGAGCCGACCCGCAGATGCCGGGTCTGGGCGGCGACCAATGCCACCATGATCTCGGGCGCGCTGCCGGCGAGCCCGGGCGAACCGTGATGCTCGGCCAGCCAATAGCGGCTGTAGCCGAGCGCGTCGACATGGCGGGCGAGCGCGATCGTCTCATACAGCGCGTCGCGCGGGGTCACCCCCTGGCGCACCGGCGATTGGTCGAGGACGCTGAGCTTGAGCATCGCGCCAGATTACACAGGCCCGCCGGGAATTGGCACGGCGTGTTGGCCGAACCCGCCGATCCGGGCTTGCGGTCGCTCGTCGGGTCTGCCATTTCGACGCGCATGACGATTCGGCTCGCGTTGCCGCTGACCGTTCTGCTGCTCGCGGCCTCGGCCTCCCACGCCGAGATGCCGGCCTTCGACGCCGAGTCGGTCGGCCCGCCGGCGAGCGGCAAGCCCGCCGAGTTGTACCTGCCGGAAGGGGCCGCGCCGAGTGCGGCGGTCGTGGTTCTTCATGGCTGCAACGGGGTTCGGCGCCACGTCCGCGACTGGGCGGCGATGTTGGCGCAATGGGGCTACGCGGCATTGCTGATCGACAGCTTTGGACCGCGCGGGTTCAGCGATGTGTGCAATCGCGGCCGGCTGGTACCACCCGAGACGCGGGCGCGCGACGCCTTCAACGGCGCGGCCTATCTGCGCGCGCACCCAGGCATTCGCGCCTCTCGGGTCGGCGTGATCGGCTTTTCGCATGGCGGCTGGACCGTGCTGAAAGCGGTACTGGCGGGTGTTGTCCGGCAGCCGGCGGAGCCGGCGTTCGATGCCGCGGTCGCGTACTATCCGGGCTGCGATCCGCCGGGCTCGGCGATCGAGACCGACACCTTGATCCTGATCGGAGACGCCGACGACTGGACTCCGGTCGCGCGCTGCGTCCGCTGGCGCGACGTGCTTCCGGCCGGCCGTCACACGCTCAGGATGAAGACCTATCCCGGCGCATTGCACGCATTCGACACGCCATTCCCGCCGCGCCAATTCGCCGGACACTATATCGGCCAGGACCCGGCCGCCCGAGCCGACTCGATCGCCGAGACGCGCGCCTTCCTCGCCGAACGCCTGCCGCCGAAGCGATAGGCGCGGCGCTAACTCAGCGCCACCTCGAAGCCGCGCTTGGTGCCGGGACGCGCCATCATCGCCTCGTACCAGCGCCCGACATTCGGGTATTGGGCGAAATCGATCTGATGGCGTTCGTGCCGCCAGGCCCAGCCGAGGATCGCGAAATCGGCGATCGACACCGCGCCGCCGCCAGCGTATTCCGCCTCGCCGAGGCGCTTGTCGAAGACGCCGTAGAGCCGGTGCGTCTCCTTCATATAGCGTTCGAGCCCGTATCTGCGGTCGGCCTCGTCCTTGACCTGCAGGAAATGGTGCACCTGGCCGGGGATCGGGCCGAGCCCGCCCATCTGCCACATCAGCCATTCGAGCACCGGCACCTGCGCGCGCAGATCGCCCCTGGGCCAGAACTTGCCTGTCTTCTCGCCGAGATAGATCAGGATCGCGCCCGACTCGAATACGCTGATCGGCGCGCCGCCCGGCCCGTCGGGGTCGACGATCGCCGGAATGCGGTTGTTGGGGCTGATCTTCAGAAACGCGGGGGCGAACTGCTCGCCCTTGCCGATATTGATCGGGTGGACCGAATACGGCAGGCCCATCTCCTCGAGGGCAGCGCTGATCTTGCGGCCGTTCGGCGTGTTCCAGGTGTGGAGTTCGATCGCCATCGGGGCAGTCTCCTGAGCGGGGGCGCGGGGCCGGCAGGATTACCGCGATGCCGGCCGGCCGCAAGGCGGAAGTACCAGCCGGTTGAGCATCCCTCCACGCGACTTCTCCCCCTGCAATGAGAATTCCTTCCGCGCCGGTTTGCCCGATAGTATGCCGAGGGAAGGGTTGGCTCGGTGGAGACCGCGATGTCTTGGCAGCCGGAACTGGATGAATTGCGCGAGCGCGAGCGGCTGACGCGCGAGCTCGGCGGCGCCGACAAGGTCAAGCGACAGCACGATGCCGGCAAGCTGACCATCCGGGAACGGATCGATGGCCTCGTCGATCGCGCCAGCTTTCACGAGCTCGGCGCGATCGCCGGCAAGGCGCAATACGACGGCATCGGCAACCTCACCGAACTGGTGCCGTCGAATTGCGTGATGGGACGGGCCGCGGTCGACGGCCGCGCGGTCATCGTCGTCGGCGACGATTTCACCGTGCGCGGCGGCTCGGCCGACGCGACGATCCGCGAAAAGCCGCTGATGGCCGAGCAGATGGCGCATGATCTGCGGTTGCCGATCATCCGCATCATCGAGGGCTCGGGGGGCGGCGGCTCGGTCAAGACGATCGAGACCACCGGCCGTTCCAATCTGCCAGGGCGGGTCGGCTCGAACCTGCCCTACTACTACACCACCACCAATCTCGGTCTGGTGCCGGTGGTGGCGCTGGGCCTTGGTTCGGTCGCCGGGCTCGGCGCGGCGCGGCTGGCGGCCAGCCATTATTCGGTGATGACCAAGGACACATCGGCGATGTTCGTCGCCGGGCCGCCGGTGGTCAACGCGCTCGGGCAGCAAAAGCTCGACCGGTTCGAGCTCGGCGGCTGGGAGATCCAGACCCGCTGCGGCGCGATCGACCACGCGGTCGACAGCGAGGAAGAAGCCTTTGCCGCCGCGCGGCGGTTCTTGTCATACCTGCCGGCATCGGTCGACGAGGTCGCGCCACGCCTGCCGTCGGACGACGACCCGATGCGGCGCGACCCTTTCCTGTTCGACGTGATCCCGCGCAACACGCGCCGCGTCTACAAGATGCGCCCGATCATCGATTCGGTCGTCGACAAAGGCTCGTTTTTCGAGATGGGCCAGATGTTCGGTCGCCCGATCATCACCGGCTTCGCCCGGCTCGACGGGCTGCCGGTCGCGGTGCTGGCCAGCGACCCGTTCTTTTACGGTGGATGCTGGACCGCCGATGCCTGCGACAAGATCATCCGCTTTGTCGACCTCGCCGAGACCTTTCACCTGCCGGTGGTCTATCTGTGCGATTGCCCCGGCTTCCACATCGGCCTGGAGGCGGAAAAGGCGCAAACGATCCGCAAGGGAGTGCGCGCGATGGCGGCGGTGAACCAGACCAGCGTGCCGTGGTGCACCTTTCTGATCCGCAACGTGTTCGGCGTCGCCGGCGCGGTCAACGTGCCCTCTGGGCGGTTCGCGGTGCGCTATGCCTGGCTGTCGGCGCGCTGGGGCTCATTGCCGCTGGAGGGCGGGATCGAGGCCGCCTACCGCGCCGAGATCGACGCCGCCGACGACCCGGCCGCCAAGCGCGCCGAGATCGAGGCGCGCCTCGAAAAACTGCGCTCGCCGTTCCGCACCGCCGAGGCGTTCTGGGTCGAGGAGATCATCGATCCACGCGACACCCGCCGGCTCGCTTGCGATTTCGCCCGGCTTGCCGAAAAATTGCGCAAACCCGGCGAAAGCAAATTCTGCATGCGGCCGTGATACGCTCACCGTCGTCCCGGCGGAGGCCGGGACCCACTTCTCCTCCGCTCGTGCGGCTGACAGGTGGATACCGGCTTTCGCCGGCATGACGACTTAAGAAGGAGGACAAACCATGCTGGAAGTCGAGCGGCCGGCCGACCTCGTCGCCTATCAGGGCAAGGAAATCGGCGTCAGCGACTGGTACACGGTGACCCAGGAGCAGATCGACAAATTCGCCGACGCAACCGGCGACCACCAGTGGATACACGTCGATGTCGAGCGCGCCAAGAAGGACATGCCCGGCGGCAAGACGATCGCGCATGGCTGGCTGACCCTGTCGTTGGTGCCACGGCTGGCGTCGACGATCTACCGGGTCAAGAACCGCTCGCGCGGGATCAATTACGGCGCCAACCGGGTGCGCTTCACCGGGCCGGTGCCAGCCGGCTCGCGCATCCGCCTGCATCTCACGATCAAGAATGTCGAGCAGGTCGAGGGCGGCGTGCGCGTCACCAACGAGGGCACGATGGAGCTCGAAGGTGCCACCCGCCCGGTGCTCGTCGCCGAGACGATCGGGATGGTCTACGATTGAGGAACCGGGGATCGAGAAAGCGAGTGGCGCGAGAGCCGGTCACCTAGCCGGTCACTTTGCCCGAAGGCAGCCATTCCGCGATTTGACCGCGGTCGCGACGATATCGCGCAGATCCGGGCTGCCGCCGAGCGTCACTCCCGCGAGGAACGCCGCCGATGTCGCATGGTATGGGTGCGCGCGAGCGTAAATCACCAATTCGCGCGCGGCCAGACCGCCGAGTTCCGAGGCCAATGCCTCGGTAGCATCGGCGCGGCCGAGCGCACCCGCCGCCCCCTGCGGTCGCCCGAACCGCGGGGGATAGTCGCCTCCCGACGCAAAACGCGTCCCGAGCACGACCAGGCCGGCAAGGGCCAGCCCCACAAATCCAACAACCAGCGCCGCGAGCGCCGGCGGCATCGACGCCGTGCGGAGCCACAGATACAGCGCCCCGGCCAGAAAGACGACCGCCACCGCCAGGAGTAGCAGCGCGGCGGTCGCGGCCACCATCGAGATAAGCATCCGCGACAGAATCCGCGCCACCTCATCGGCTCGCGCAGGCGGAATTTACCCGCGCCGCCCGCCCATCAGCATGCCGAGGGCGATGCCGGCACCGAGCGCGGTCAGCGTCGAGACCAGCGGGCGCTCCTCGATTTCATGGCCGACCTGTTGCGCCTGCCGCTTGACCTCGGTCCACATCTTCTCCGCCGAGGCGAGCGCCCCGTCAGCCCCATTGCCGACGGCCTCGCCGTCGAGCGCGCTCATCTTGTCGACCGCCGCGTTGATCCCGGCCTGCAGCCGATCGATTTCGGATTTCAAGGCCGCGATCTCGGATGCCGTCGTCGTAGCCATCTGAAGCCCTCCTTCGGTTTCGCGTATGTCTTAAAACATCCCGCGACAACGAAAGGTTCAGATGCGCGGCGGATCAGCCGACCAATACCGCCTTGCCGATGACCTTGCGGTCGATCACCGCCTGGATCGCGTCGGCCGCCCGCTCGAGCGGGAAACGGTGCGAGATGCGCGGCTTGAGCTTGCCCTCTCCGGCCAGCTCGACGAGCAATTTCATGTTGGCGCGGCCGATCTCGGGCTGGTGCTCGGTGACCCCGCCGAGCCTCACGCCGATCGCCTCGGCGCCCTTGATCAGCAGGTAGTTGGTGCGCGCCAGGGCCGGCGCGCCGCCGAGAAAGCCGAGGATCAATATGCGCCCGCCCCAGGCCAGGCAGCGCATCGATTCCTCGAATACCTGCGCGCCGATCGGGTCGTAGACGATGTCGACCCCGTCATGCGCGCCGGTCAGTTCCTTGACCTTGTCGCGAAAGCCCTCGCGATAGTCGATCGCGAAGTCGGCGCCCTCCTCGCGGCAGGCGGCGCGCTTTTCGTCGGTGCTGGCGGTGGCGATGACGGTGGCGCCGTAGAGCTTGGCGATTTGGATCGCGGCGATGCCGATGCCTCCGGCGGCGCCGTGGATCAACACCCAGTCGCCCGCCTTCAACCGGCCGCGCTGCGTCAGCGCGTGATAGGCGGTGTGGTAGGCGCCGCGAAACACCGCCGCCGCTTCCAAGCCCATCCCGGTCGGCACGGGATCGCAATCCTCGGCCCGGGAATTGCCGATCTGCGCGAACGCGCCGAGCCGGTGCCGGCTCATGATCAGGTCGCCGGGCTTGAAGCGGTCGACGCCCTCGCCGATCGCGACCACCTCGCCCGCCGCCTCGTTGCCGGGGACAAAGGGCGGGTCCGGCCGGAACTGGTACTTGCCGGCCAGCATCAGGACATCGACATATTGCACGCCACGCGCGCCGATGCGCACCTGCACCTCGCCCGGACCCGGCGGCGGCGGGTCGGGCAGATCGCGCAGCGCCAATACCTCGGGACCGCCAAACGCCTCGCACACCATCGCCTTCATTCGCCTGCGTCCCTATCGCCAATCATCGAGAACATAGAGGCCCGGCCGACTATAACCGGGCTGGTTGTCGCGGTGCAGCGTCACGCCCTGGATTTCGGTGCGAAAACCGCGCGCCGTCATCTGCCGGTACGCCTCCTCGCGGGCCAGATTGACCCCGGCCAGCACGTTCGGCATGCCGACGGCGAGGGCGAGCGCTTCGCAGGCATCGAGCAGATCGGCGAACCGCGCGCCGGCGCCCCTGCCGCGCCGGACCGCGCCGAATTTGACATAGAGGCAGCCCGCGCCGGCTTCGCTCGCCGGCCCGTAATGGCAGATCGCAAAGCTGGCGAGCTTGCTGCCGCCGTTGTCCCCCAGCAGCACCGTATCGCCGAGCCCCCGCGCCGTCGCGGTGCGGATTTCGGCGCCGAGATCGAGGCCGGGATAGAGCGCCTCGGTCAATTCTCGGCAGGCGGACTCGGCGGTTTCGCGATCACCGTCGGACAGCACCGAGTAGCGGGTGAAAGCGCCGGTTCCGACCCCCGGCCGCGCCGGCATCGCCATGATCGCGGTCAGGAAACGCGGGTGGAACCCGAACTTGCCGTAGAGGTGGATGTGCTTGGCGCTCTCGGCGAAGGTGTAGAGCCCGGTGTGGCTGAGGCCCCATTGCTCGAAGACCGCGCAGGCAGCCCCGACCAGCGGCTGGGCGAGGCCGCGGTTCCACAGCTCGGGGCGCATCGTCAGCGGGCCGAAAAAACCGACGCTGCCCCACCGGGTCGCGAAATTCGTGCCGGCGAGGGCGCCATCCGCGTCGGCCGCGAACGCGGCCGTGTGCTCGGCGCCGAAACGGCCGTATACCAGGTCGCGATCGGCGAAGAAATTCGCCGGATCGGGCACGCCGAGAAAGGTTCCGAACGCCACCTGGAAGATCCGACGTGCCTCCGCCAGATCGCTCTCGGCGAGCGGTCGAACATCGGCCATCGCCCCGGCCTACAGCACGATCCGCACGGCGTCGCCCACCGGGATCAGCTTTGTCCCGGTGCGAGCGCCGCGCTCGGTGAGCCGGTCCAGGGTCCCGCCCTCGTCGGCAAGCCGGCACAGCACCGTCTCGTTGGCGGAATTGTGGCGGATAAAGCGGAAATTGGCCGTCTTCACCCTGCCCGGCTCCAGCGCTACTTCCGCCATCATGCCGATCCAGTCGCCATGCGCCCGCCCGCCGTGGCCGGTGTGAAACGAAAAGCTGCCGAGCCCGTAAAAAATCGGCTTCCCCTTATAGACCTCGACCGGCAGCGAATAATGCGGGCCGTGGCCGATCACGATGTCGGCGCCGGCGTCGATCGCGGCGTGGGCGATCTGGGTCATGTAGTCGAGCACCTCCTCGCCCAGCCCCCAATGACACGAGGCGACGATGATGTCGGCCCGGCCCCGCAACCCGGCTATGTCCTCGGCGAAGGCGGCGAGATAGGCCGGGTCGGGCCAGGTCAGGATGATCGGCGGGATGCCGGGACGGTTCATCGGCGGAATCTCGGACCGGGTCTTGTGCGCCGGCACCTGATAGGCGGTATGCGCGCGGATCACCGCGATGCCGCTATTGTTCGCGTGCGCCTCGTGGTTGGTCGGCCAATAGACCGAGCTGCGCTGCAGAAAGCCCACCCTGAGCCCGCCGCGCTCGACGAGCGCCGGCGCACGCGCCGCCGCCAGATCGGCGCCGGCCCCGGTGTGAGATATGCCGATATGGTCGAGCCGCTCGATCGAGCCGCAGATCGCGGCGGCGCCGTAATTGACGTTGTTGGCGAGGCCGACCGCGGCGATCCCGGCCGAGCGCAACGCCTCGCCGGCGATCTCGGGATCGGCGTAAAACCCCTCCTGCTCGACCGTATGACCGGTGGGCGGGTGGTAAAGGCAGCATTCGAGATTGGCGAAGACGAGATCGGCGGCGCGCAACTCGGCGCCGATCCGCGCGAACGGCACGCGCGCATCGGCGACGTTCATCAGATTTACGTCGCCGGCCAGGATCATCGTGGCTGCCATACTGGATACCCTCCCGCAACGTGCCTACATTTGTTAGTACTAATTTGATGGACAGCGAATGGGACGAGGCCAAGCGCCAGGCGAATTTAGCCAAGCATGGCATCGACTTTGTCGCGGCGGTCAAGGTATTTGACGGGCCGCTCATCGAGCGGGAAGACAGGCGGCGCGATTACCGAGAGCGCCGCTATCAGGCGATCGGCGAATTTGACGGCGCGGTATTGCAGGTCGTCTACACGTGGCGCGGCGATCTACGGCGCGTCATCAGAGCCCGGAGGGCAAGACGAGATGAGCGAAGAGAATATTACGCGGGTATCGCGCAAGCAGCTGGCGAAAATGAAGGACTTGACTGATTGGGCGCGGGTCGATGCCTTGACCGACGAGGACATCGAGCGCGCGGTCGCCGAGGATCCCGACGCGGCACCCTTCTGGACCGACGAGGATTGGGCCAACGCGAGGATCGTGTGGCCCGAGGGCAAAGCCCCGGTCACGCTGCGCCTCGACCGCGACATTCTCGCCTGGTTCAAACAGCGCGGGCGGGGTTATCAGACCCGCATCAATGCCGTCTTGCGGACGTTCGTCGACGCGCAGAAACATAAGCCCGGCGGCACGCGCTAAGCGGCTTCACGGCGGGTACGCTTGCGATTGAACCATCCGATCGAACGCTTTGGCGTGGGGAACGCATGATCGACAAATTCGTCCGCTCGGTGGCCGAGGCGATGGCCGGCATCAAGGACGGCGCGACCGTATTGATCGGCGGGTTCGCCCAGATCGGCGAGCCCCGGGCCCTGATCGACGGGCTGATCGAGCAGGGCGCGCGAGACCTCGTCGTCGTGCACAACACCGCCGGGCGCGGGCGCGAGGGCGTCGCCCGGCTGATCGGCGAGGGCCGGGTGCGCAAGATCATGTGCAGCTTTGCCCGCAGCCGCGGCTCGGTGATTTTCGAGGAGGTCTACGCACGCGGCGGCCTCGAGCTCGAAATGGTGCCGCAGGGCACACTGGCCGAGCGACTGCGGGCCGGCGGCGCCGGGGTGCCGGCCTTTTTCACCCCGACCGGCGCCGGCACCAAGATCGCCGACGGCAAGGAGGTACGCACGATCAACGGGCGCGAGTGCGTGCTCGAACACGCGATCACCGGCGATGTCGCGCTGATCGAGGCATGGCGCGCCGACCGCTGGGGCAACCTCGTCTATCGCGAGGCCGGGCGCAACTTCAACCCGGTGATGGCGACGGCGGGCAAATTGACCATCGCCCAGACCCAGCACATCGCCGAACTGGGCGAGCTCGGCCCGGAAACCATCACCACCCCCGGCATCTATGTCGACCGCATCGTGCACATCGCGGCCGGCGACCCACCGGTCAAGATCGGTTGAGGAACGAGAGATGGCAGAAACCACCACCTGGAAGCCGCTCGACCGCAACCAGCTCGCGGCGCGGGTCGCCCGCGACATTCCCGAGGGCTGGTCGGTCAATCTCGGCATCGGCATTCCGACCCTGGTCGCCAATTTCGTGCCGGCCGAGCGCGAAGTCGTGTTTCATTCCGAGAACGGCGTCATCGGCATGGGGCCGGCGCCGGCCCCGGAAGTGCTCAACCCGTGGCTGGTCAACGCCAGCCGCCAGCACGTGACCCTGCGCACCGGCGGCAGCTATGTCCACCACGCCGACAGCTTCGCCTTGGTGCGCGGCGGGCATCTCGATCTGTGCGTGCTCGGCGCCTTCCAGGTCGCCGAGAACGGCGACATCGCCAACTGGGCGCGCTCCTACGACGAGACCGCCCCGGCGATCGGCGGCGCGATGGACCTCGCCGCCGGGGCCAAGCGGCTGTGGGCGGTGATGGAGCACACCACCCGATCGGGCGAGCGACGATTGTTGCGCCGGTGTACCTACCCGCTGACCGCGACCGGGGTGACCGCCCGGGTCTATACCGAGCTCGCGGTATTGGACGTGACCCCGCGCGGCTTTGTCGTGATCGACATGTGCCCGGGCATGACCCTCGACGAGCTCCAAGCCCGCACCGACGCGCCCCTTCATCTCCCCTGAGGGACACATCATGCAATTCGACGCCGAGTACGACTTCATCATCGTCGGCGCCGGTTCGGCCGGGTGTGTGCTGGCCAACCGGCTCAGCGCCGATCCATCGGCGAAAATCCTGCTGATCGAGGCCGGCGGCAAGGACCGCGATTTCTGGATCCACATCCCGGCCGGGTTCTACCGCAACATCTTCAACCCCAAGATCACCTGGCAATACGAGACCGAGCCGCAGGCCGAGCTCGGCGGGCGGCGGGTGCAATGGCCGCGCGGCAGGGTGCTGGGCGGGTCGAGCTCGATCAACGGGCTGATCTACATCCGCGGGCAGCGCCAGGATTTCGATCTGTGGCGGCAGATGGGCAATGCCGGCTGGTCGTATGACGACGTGTTGCCGTATTTCCGCCGCGCCGAGGGCCAGGAGCGCGGCGCCGACGAGTTTCACGGCGACGACGGCCCGCTATCGGTATCCGACCTGCGCGCCGGGCACGAACTGCACGACGCCTTCATCGCAGCGGCGCAGGAGGCCGGGTTCAAGGCCAACCCCGATTTCAACGGCGCCGAGCAGGAAGGGGTCGGCAAGTACCAGCTGACCGTGCGCAAATTGCGCCGGTGCAGCGCGGCGCTCGCCTATCTGCGCCCGGCGGCGAAGCGACCCAATCTGCGGGTCGAGATCCGCGCCCTCGCCCATCGCGTATTGTTCGAGGGGAAACGCGCGGTCGGCCTCGAATACGCGCAGGACGGGGTGATCCGCCGCGCGCGAGCCCGCCGTGAGGTGTTGCTCGCCGGCGGATCGCTGAACTCGCCGCAATTATTGCAGCTCTCGGGGGTCGGGCCGGGCGCGCTGCTGCGCGAGCATGGCATCGATATCGTCCACGAATTGCCTGGGGTCGGCGAAAATTTGCAGGACCATATCGGCTGCCGGGTCATCTACAAGGTGCGCAAGGCCAACACGATCAACGAGATTTCCCGCAGCTGGCTGCGCCAGGCCCAGGCCGGGCTCGAATACCTGCTCGCCGGCAAGGGCGCGCTGATGATGGGCGCCGCGCCGATCGGCCTGTTCGCCCGCACCCGCGAGGGGCTGGCCTCGCCGGATGTGCAATACCAGTTCCTCGCCGGCAGCCTGGACATGCCGGGCAAGCCGATGCACCCGTTCCCCGGCTGCTCGCTGGTGTGCATCCCGTGCCGGCCGGAAAGCCGCGGCTGGCTGCGCATCCGCTCGCCCGACCCGACCTTATTGCCGGCGATGCAGCCGAATTATCTCGGCACTCGGGGCGACCGCGAAACCATGGTCGCCGGGCTCAAGATCGCACGCAGCATCTTCCGAACCCCGACGATGCAGCGCCATGTCGTCTCCGAGTTCTGGCCAGGCGAGGGGATCGACGACGACGAGGGCTGGCTCGACCATGCCCGCCGCACCGGCAGCACCACCTTTCACCAGGTCAGCACCTGCATGATGGGAAGCCACGACACCGCGGTGGTCGACGCTGAACTGCGGGTGCACGGGATCGACGGGCTGCGGGTGGTCGACGCATCGATCATGCCGACGGTGGTTTCCGGCAACACCAACGCGGCGACGATCATGATCGCCGAAAAGGGCGCGGACCTGATCCTCAAATCGGCCCGCGAGAACGCCACCGCCCGCGCCGCGTAGGAGGGCTTCGCGGCGCCTCTCTTACATCAGTCTTACAGATTGACTTGATGATGAACTAAGACGATCGGACATAAGACCGTCATATTTTCCCCAGCTTACCTATTGAAACACCCGGGTCATAATGATGCCGTAAATATTCGGCATCTTGTGTGGCGCCCGCACCTTTGAGTGTTCCACGAAAATTTTCCGCCATTCACGGTATCGGGCATTTCGGGGGGAAGCCTGTCTCCTTTCAACCGGTTACCTCGGATCCGAGAGCGCCGCGGGGCGAACGGCCCGCCGGCCCCCGGGCTGTCCGCTTCTGTCGACCAGGCCCAATCATGAGGAATGCGATGACCTATCGAATCTCCTATGACGAGATCGTGACGATCGCCACCGATCGGCGGCAAACGGAGGATGTCGTCAGGACGGAATATTACTCGACCGAGCACGAAGCGCTGCACCGGGCGCGGGAACTGCTCGAAGAGAGCGAACGCCACGGCGTTTTGGTGAGCGACGCGTCGGGCAATGTGCTGGGCGGCTTTCGCCTCCAGCTGAAGCTGGGCTACAACGCGGAATAGCGCGCGCCGCAGCGAGGTTGGTCTTGCCGGGCTCCGCTCGGCCGGGGGGCAGCCGCGGGCCGCCCCCTTTTCGGTTTCGCGCCGGGGCGGTCGCGCCAGGGTGGCGGGGATGACGCCCCTACGCTACTCCTACGATTCGCCATAGCAAAGGAACCGCGGCGGTACAGTCGCGGCTTTGGGAGGGCCGCTCTGGGCGATATCGACGAGGCGAGACCGCCGAGCCGCACCTCGGGCGCGGTAACCGTGGCGGTCCATCCGCCGCTGATGCCGCGGCTCGCCCTGTCCGCCATCGTCGTGGTGGCGCTGGCATTTCGGGTCTGGCAACTCGACACCAGCAGCTTCATCATTCCTTATTATTACGCCGGCGTGCGCAGCATGACGGCAAGCTGGCACAATTTCTTTTTCAATGCTTTCGATCCGGCCGGCTTTATCTCACTCGACAAGCCCCCGGTGGCGTTCTGGATACAGGCCGCCAGCGCCAAACTGTTCGGGTTCGGCCCGCTCGCCGTGTTGCTGCCGCAGGTCGCCGAGGGTATCGGGGCGATCCTGATCCTTTACGCATTGGTGCGGCGCCGGTTCGGGGTCGCTGCCGGGCTGCTCGCTGCGTCGGTCCTGGCGGTGAACCCGGTCAGCGTCGCGATCGATCGCTCCAACAATACCGAGAGCTGCCTGATCCTGGTGCTGTTGCTGGCGGCGTGGGCCTTGACCCGCGCGGTCGAGACCAGCAAGCCGGCCCTCGTCGTACTCGCCGCCGCGATCACCGGCGTCGCGTTCAACGTCAAGATGCTGGTCGCTCTCGGCGTGGTCCCGATCTTCGCGCTGGTCTACCTGATCGGCGGGCCGGGACGGCCGCGACGGCGATTGGGCCACCTGATCGCGGCCGGGGCGGTATTCGCGGTGGTATCGCTGTCGTGGAGCGCGGTCTACGACCTGACCCCGCCGCGGCACCGGCCCTATGCCGGCAGCACGATCGAAAACTCGATGCTCGAATTGGCGATCGGCCATAACGGCATTCAGCGTTTCATCCGAAAGGCGCGCGTGCCGGGCCAGGCCGCGCCAGCCCTGCCGGGATCACCGCCGATCGGCATCGGCCCCGCGACCGGACGCGACTACGCCCCGGCCGGGCCGTGGCGGCTGGCCGCGCCATCGTTCGCGGCGCAAATCGGCTGGCTGTTTCCGCTCGTATTGATCGGCGGGATCGCAGCCTGGCTGACGATGCCGAGGCGCCCATCGCAACGCTTTCCGCTGGCGCTACCCGGCGGGATCACGGCGTCGTTGCGGGTGCCGATACGCTCTTCCGAGCGATTGGCGCTGGCGTTGTGGGCGGGCTGGGCCTTGATCTACGGCATCGTGTTCAGTGCCGCCGGCGGGTTATTCCACGTCTATTACCTGGTTGCGATGGCGCCGGCATTGTGCGCTCTGGCCGGGATTGGCGCGGCAACGCTGTGGTCGTTGCACCGCGACGGCCGCGCGCCGGCATGGCTGCTGCCGGCGACGATCGTCGCGACCGCGCTGTGGCAGGCGCGCATCGTCGATTTCTACCTGCCCGAGGCGCTGGCGGTCGGTGGCAACTGGCTTGTCCCGGGCTTGCTCGCCGCCGCCGCGTCGACCGCGATCGGCGTGGCCCTGCGGTGGCCGGAGCCCGCGGCGCGGCCAGCCTTCGCCGGACTTGCGCTACTCCTGTCGCTGGCGTTGCCCGCCGCGTGGTCGGCCGGGGCGGCGTCGACACCGCGGCAGACCGGGTTTCCCGCGGCACGGCCGCCCTACATGACGCCCGTCGCCGAGCAGGGCCGCTGGCGCTGGGCGCACATCGCCGGCGCGCTCGCGCCCGACCCCAAACTGCGCGCCTTTCTCGAACGCGAGCATCGCGGCGAAACCTATCTGCTGGCGACGCTCAACACCAGGCAGGCGGCGCCGCTGATCATCGCGACCGGCCTGCCGGTGATGGCGCTCGGCGGGTTCAACGGCCGCGATCCGGTCTTGCGGGTCGAGGATTTCGCCGGTTTCGTCGCCAAGAGGCGGGTTCGCTTCGCGTTGATCGGCGATGGTGCCCCGGGCCTTCGCCGGGTGTTTGGCGAGGATGGGCAAAAGCAGCTAACCGAATGGATCCGCGAGCATGGGCGCCGGGTCGACCCGGCGCTGTGGCGCGCCACCGCCGCCTACCCGATATTCGGCGACGCCTCTCGCCCCGGCCGGCCCGCCGAAACCGCGGGGGCCGAACTGTACGACCTGCGGTCAGCGGGCGAATAATCGCGGTATCTTGGCGCGGAGGGGACAGCGTCGCCATCGCGGTCGCCCCGTTCGAGCATGCCCGGGACGGCGCGTTTTCCGATTTACAGGGACAACGCCTTGCACGATCCGTCGCACTCGTCGGGGAACAGGCCCATGCCGCAGGAGCAAGGGCCACGATGCCCGGCGGGGTTGGCGCCGGTTGTCGGGGCAGGTTGCTCGGGCAGCTTCTCCCGCCGCAACTGCTCCATACGGGCACGGATCGTGGCGAAATCGTCTGCTGCGCGGGGCCGTGACATCAAAACCTCCGACCCCGCACTAACATGCGCGAGTGCCATTCGCCAATCGCCTAAAACGCGCTTGGCGAAACAACGGGTAGGCCGAGCGGTCTCAACATGCTCCCATCGGAGCCCGAATACCGGGTAATCGTCCGCTCAACCCCGCTTGTCGCCGGCTGCCCGAGCCGGCAGGATGCCGCCGGAAGTTTCAGGAGCATGCCATGGCAGAGCCGCCGCTGATAATCTACCAGGCCCATCTCGATAAGGGCGAATTGGCCTATCAATGGAGCCCCGAGGCCGGCCGCGCAGTGTTCTACCCGCGGCTGGTATGCCCGTTTTCGGGCAGCACCAACCTCGAATGGCGGATCAGCAAAGGGCTCGGCACGGTCCATGCCACGACCGTGACCCACCCGTTTCAAACCGGCGCGCCGTACAACATCGCCCTGATCGACTGTGACGAGGGATTCCGATTGATGAGCCGGGTCGAGGACATCGACCCGATGGCGGTCAAGATCGGCATGCGGGTCAAGTTCCGCCCCCACAAGCCCGACGGCGACCAGCCCGCCTACCCGGTCTTCACCCCGGTCGAGGGCACGCCATGAGCGGCCCGGATAATTCAGGTCTGCGGCGCGCCGGCGCGGCGATCGTCGGCGCCGCCGAATCCGATCTCGGCACCGTCGCCACCGGGCTCAACGTGATCGACCTGATGGCGCAGGGGATCACCCGGGCGCTCGACGATTGCGGCCTCCGCCTCAAGGACGTAGACGGCATCCTGTGCGCGACGACCCAGGCGCGCACCTCCGGCCTCAACCTCAGCGAGTATCTCGGCATCTCGCCGCGCTTTGTCGATTCGACGATCCTCGGCGGGTCGTCGTTCATGTTCCACGTCGCGCATGCGCTGGCGGCGATCCAGCTCGGCCTGTGCGAAGTGGCGGTGATCGCCTATGGCAGCACCCAGCGCAGCATCGGCCGGCAGAACGCCTCGGTGCGCGAGACCAACCCGTTCGAGACGCCGTACCGGCCATTTCTCCCCTCCTCCGCCTATGCGCTCGCCGCCTCGCGCCACATGCACTGTTACGGCACGACGCGCGAGCAGATGGCCGCGGTCGCGGTGGCGGCGCGGCAATGGGCGTTGATGAACCCGGTCGCGTGGGAGAAGAAGCCGCTGACGGTGGCGGAGGTACTAGCGGCGCGGATGGTCAGCTATCCGTTCACGGTGCGCGACATCTGCCTGGTGACCGACGGCGGCGGCGCCATCGTCATGACCACGCCGGAGCGCGCCAAATCATTGAAAAGGCCGCCGGTCTATGTGCTCGGCTGCGGCGCGGCGATCACCCACGCCAACATTTCGAGCATGCCCGATCTGACCCATACCGGCGCGATCGAATCGGGGCGGCAGGCCTATGCGATGGCCGGGCTCGCGGCGAAGGACATCAATGTCGTCGAGATCTACGACGCGTTCACGATCAACACGATCCTGTTCCTCGAGGATCTCGGCTTCTGCAACAAGGGCGAGGGCGGCAGTTTTGTCGACGGCGGCCGGATCGCGCCGGGCGGGGCGCTGCCGGTCAACACCAACGGCGGCGGCCTTTCCTATTGCCACCCCGGCATGTACGGGTTGTTCATCCTGATCGAGGCGGTGCGCCAGTTGCGCGGCGAATGCGGCCCGCGCCAGATCGCCGGCGCCGAGACCGCGATCGCCCACGGCAACGGCGGGGTGTTGTCGTCGCAAAGCACGGTCATCCTGGGGACAGGCGCGACAGTATGATTTTCCACCACGGAGGCGGCGAGACAGTGAGGGGTCGGCGATGCTCGGTCCGCGTGATAATGATCCACTTACTGAGAAAATTATCGGCTTCGCCATTGAGGTTCATCGGCAGCTCGGGCCGGGTCTCCTGGAATCCGCCTATGAAGAATGCCTCTGCTACGAGCTGCAACAGAACGATCTGGTTTTTCGGCGGCAGGCGCCTCTGCCCGTGGTGTACAAGGCAATCCGCCTCGACTGCGGCTACCGTATCGACATAGTGGTCGAGGAGAAGGTGATCCTGGAACTCAAAACCGTCGAGCGTCTAATCCCGGTCCATGAGGCGCAGCTTCTTACCTATCTCAAACTGAGCGGCGTGCGGATCGGCTTGCTGCTAAACTTCCACTCACCGGTGCTGAAAGACGGCATAAGGCGGATGGTTCTCTAACCCCATCTCAGTGCCTCACTGCCTCTGTGGTGAATTAGAATTGCGGAGAAAGTTCATGGCCGAAAACACCCTGGTCCGGTTCGAGAAGGACGGCGACATCGGAATCATCATCGTCGACAATCCGCCGGTCAACGCGTTGTCGCCGGGGGTGCCCGAGGGCATCGTCGCGGCGCTTGACCAGGGCAACGCCGACCCGGCGGTCAAGGCGATGGTGCTGATCGGCGCCGGGCGCAGCTTTATCGCCGGCGCCGACATTCGCCAGTTCGGCAAGGGGCCGTCGACCCCGCCGACCGGGCGGCGCTCGTATGACGTGCTCGACGGCGGCGCCAAGCCGGTGGTCGCCGCGATCCACGGCTATGCGCTCGGCGGCGGGCTCGAAACCGCGCTCGCCTGCCATTATCGCGTCGCGGTGCCGAGCGCCAAGGTCGGCCTGCCAGAAGTGCAGATCGGCATCTTGCCGGGCGCCGGCGGGACCCAGCGCCTGCCGCGGTTGATCGGCCCGAAGGCGGCGCTCGACATGATCACCTCCGGCCGGCACGTCCCGGCCGAGGAAGCGCATAAGCTCGGCATCGTCGACGAGATGGTCGCCGAAGGCCAGTTGAAGGAAGGCGCGGTCGCCTTTGCCCGCAAGATCGCCGACCGGAGGCCATTGCCAATCATCCGCAACCGCGACGAAAAGCTCGCCGAGGGCACCCCGGCGTTGTTCGAGGCGACGCGCAAGGCGATCGCCCGCCGCGCCCGCAACCAGCGCGCGCCCTATGCCTGCATCGAGGCGGTCGAGGCGTCCTGCACGATGCCGTTCGACGCGGGCTGCGCGCTCGAACGCAAATTGTTCGACGAGCAGGTCGCATCCGAGGAGGCGAAGGCGTTGCGCTATGCCTTTTTCGCCGAGCGCGAGGTGGCGAAAATCCCGTTCATCCCGGCCGACACCAAGTTGCGCCCGACCGACAACCCGGCGGTGGTCGGCGCTGGCACGATGGGCGGCGGCATCGCGATGAGCTTCGCCGACAACGGCTATGACGTGAAGATCACCGACGCGACCCAGGAAGCGCTCGACCGCGGCATCGCGCGCATCCGCTCGAATTACGAGACCAGCGTCAGGCGCGGCAGCCTGGCGCAGGACGAGATGGAGCGGCGCTTTGCCCGCATCCACCCGGTCCCCGGCATCGACGACATCGCCGATTGCGACGTCGTGATCGAGGCGGTGTTCGAGCAGATCGACGTCAAACAGGATGTCTGGAAAAAGCTCGACGCGGTGATGAAGCCCGGCACGCTGTTGTATTCCAACACCTCGGGCATCGACATCGACATCATGGCCAACGCGACGAAGCGGCCGCAGGACGTCGCCGGCACCCATTTCTTCGCGCCGGCCAACGTGATGAAATTGTTCGAGGTGGTGAAGGGGGCGAAGAGCGCGCCCGACGTGCTGGCGACGGCGATGGCGCTCGGCCGCAAGATCGGCAAGGTCAGCGGGCTCGCCGGCAACGGCGACGGGTTTCTCGCCAACCGCAGCCGCGCCCCGTTCAGCATGGAGATGAGCATCCTCGTCGAGGAAGGCGCGTTGCCCGAGCAGATCGACAAGGTCATGGTCGATTACGGCTATCCGGTCGGGCCGTTTGTGGTGTCGGACATATCGGGGCTCGATATCGGCTACGACACGCGCAAGCGCCGCGCCGAGATGTACCCGAACTATCGCAAATCGCCGATCTCCGATCGCATCGTCGAGGCCGGGCGCCTCGGCTTGAAATCCAATGCCGGCTGGTACCGCTACGATCCCGGCGACCGCACCCCGCATGTCGACCCCGAGGTGCATCGCATCATCAAGGAAACCGCAGCCGAGTTCGGCTTCCCGCAGCGCGGCGACTTCACCGACGACGAAATCCTGAAGCGGCTGCTGTTCGCCTCGGTCAACGAGGCGTGCAAAATCCTCGACGAGGGCGCCGCGCTGCGGGCCAGCGACGTCGACGTGATGTGGCTACACGGGTTCGGCTTCCCGCGCTATCGCGGCGGGCTGATGTACTGGGCCGACACGATCGGGGTGCGCGAGGTCTACAACCAGATCGCCAACTGGCATCAGCGCTACGGCGACCGCTGGCGCCCCTCGGAGTTCCTGCGCCGCCTGGCCGAAGCGGGCACCCCCTTGCGCGAGGCCAAGGCGCAGCGGCCGATGGCGTGAGTGCGGCGGCCACCCGCCGCCCCGTCATTGCGAGGGGCACAGCGACGAAGCAATCTCATGCAGCGGAACCCTCCACTGCATCGAGGCTGCTTCGCTTCGCTCGCAATGACAGCCCAAAGGAGGGGGGCGTCATTGCGAGGAGCGCAGCGACGCGGCAATCTCGCGCGGACAGGGTACCGGGCGCATATTCCCGCCATGACGCAAGCCGCCTTGCACCACCCGCGATGACACGAGACGGGGGACAGCCATGCTGGTTCTCAAAAATGCCCGCCTGATAGACGGCAGCGGAGCGGCGCCGATCGAGGGGGCGACGATCGTGATCCGCGGCGAGCGGATCGAGGCGGTGTCGGCGCGCGACCAGGGCGCTTTTCCGGCCGATGCCGAGATCGTCGACTGCGCCGGCCTCACGGTGCTTCCAGGGCTGATCGACTGCCACGACCACATGGCCAACCACCGCTACGACCTCGCCCATCGCTGGGGCATCGACGAACCCGAGAGCACGCGTCACCTGCGCACCGCCGCTGTATTGAAACAGACCCTTGCGGCCGGCTACACGATGATCCGCGACGCGGGCGGGCTCGATGCCGGGTTCAAGCGCGCGATCGACGAGGGACTCGCGATCGGCCCACGTCTGGTCCTATCGATTTCGATCATCTCGCCGATCGGCGGTATCGGCGACGCGGTCAGCCCGTCGGGCGCGTCGCCTTTTGGCGATTGCTGCTGCGTGCCTCGCGACCCCTTGCTGCCGAGCGGCGTGGTCGAGACATTGGCCGATGTGCGGCCGGTGGTGCGGCGCATGGTGCGCGCCGGCGCCGACGTGATCAAATGCGCGACCACCGGCGGCGCCAGCTCGCGCCCCGGCCACGGCCCCAAGGACGGCGCCTTCAACCTCGACGAGATGCAGGCATTGGTCGAAGAGGCGCACGCGCTCGACCGCCGGGTCATGTGCCACGCGCTCGGCGGCCGCGGCCTAGACATCGCGATCGCGGCGGGCGTCGATTCGATCGAGCACGGCTGCTATCTCGACGAGGACCCGCGCCAATTGGAGCGGATGGCGGCCGGCAACATCTTTTTCGTGCCGACCATGCTGGTCTACGAATACCACCGCAAATCGCCGCAGCCGCATGTGCGCGAACGAGCGCTCGATCTCCACGAACACCACGTCCTGGCGGTGCGGCGCGCGCTCGCCGCCGGGGTCAAGATCGTCGCCGGCACCGATGCCGGAGGGCACGGCCACCCCGCCAATGCCGGCGAGCTCGACTGCCTGGTTCGGGCCGGGATGACCTCGATGCAGGCGGTCCAGGCGGCGACCGCGTGGGCGGCTGAATGCTGCGGCCGCGACAATGAGGTCGGCACGATCGAGAAGGGCAAGTTCGCCGATTTCGTGATCGTCGCCGGCGACCCGCTCGTCGATACCGCGATCTTGCGCGACCCGGCCAATATTCGCCTGGTGGTCAAGGGCGGCGAGACCGTCGACCGGGGTCGCATCCCGCGCGCCACGCTCGCGCCCTGACCGGTGCCTCGACTGGCCTCGATCTGGGCCTATCTGCGCGTTCGCAAGCGGTTGTGGATCCCGATCGTGGCGATGACCCTGCTGTTCGTCGGATTGCTGCTGTTGAGCGAAGCGGTCGGGCTGGCGCCCTTTATCTACACGCGGCTGTGAATTAGCCGAGGTGACGATGACGCGGTCGCGCGGGCGTCTCGCCGGGCTGGTCACGGTGCTGGCGGTGATCGTCGCGTACCTCGCCGTGGTCGAGATTGGATTGCGGTTTCTGCCGGTCGCCACCGGGTTGCATAGCCTGCCGGTCAACGCCGCGCAGCCGATCTTTCATTTCGAGCCGAACCGCGACTTTGTCTATTCGCACGGCTGGAAGTTCGATCGGGTCAATCGCGGCCGGGTCAACAACGCCGGCTGGGTCAACGACCAGGACTACCGCGCCGACGACAAATTGCCGCTGATCGCGGTGATCGGCGATTCATTTATCGAAGCGCAGATGGTGCCCTACGAGGAAACGCTGCAAGGCCGCCTGGCCAAGGCATTGGCGGGGAGGTTCCGGGTCTACAGCTTTGCCGCCGCGGGCGCGCCGCTCGCCGAGTTTCCAATCTATGCCGGCTATGCGATGCGCGAGTTCGGCGCCAGCGCGGTGGTCATCGCGATCACCAATTACGATTTCGCCCGCAGCGAGCTTGCCTACAATTCGCCTACCGGATTCTGGATCTATCAGCGTGAGGACGACCGGCTGCAATTGCGGTTGATCCCGTATCAGCCGGGCTGGCTGCGTTCCCTGGCTCGGCGCAGCGCCCTCGCGCGCTACCTGGTGCTCAACCTCCGCCTCGGCGAACGGCTGACCCAGGCGCGGCAAGCCGTAGCCTTGTCAGGATCGAGCCCGGCTTTGGCCGCGCCCCCGGATGACTCAGGCGCGCGCGTCGCGACCTCGGAAGCGGTGATCGCCGCGTTTTTCCGCGACCTGCCGGCGCTCGCGCCATTGCCGGCCGAGCGGGTGCTGTTCGTGCTCGACGGGTATCACTACCCCGAAGTCGCGACTGCGGCATCGGGCTCCTACGGCGACCGGCTGCGGCGGCGCTTTCGCGCCGCGGCCGAGGCGCGATCGTACGAGGCGGTCGATCTCGACCCGCTGTTTTTCGCTCGCTACGGCGAGGACCGAACCCGGTTCGACTTTCCCGGCGACACCCACTGGAACGGCGACGGCCATGCGATCGCCGCCGCCGGAGTGCTGTCGTCGCGCCTCCTCGGCTATCTGCCCAAGCCTTGATGCCGGCGTTCCTTACTACGCCGCGGTCACACCTTGCCGGGCCGCCGCCAAACTTGGCTGCTGCCCGCGATAGCGCGGACGCGCCGCCAGGATTGGGCTCTCGACGTAACGATAGAAAGCAGCGGTGAAGCCGAAGAGGACGACCAAAAATAGCGGCAGTTGGACCGCCCCCGGCCAGGCGCGGAACAATGCCGCCATCACTTCGATGATGATGATGTGGAACAGATAGGCCGAGTAGGACACCCGCCCGAGAAAGGTCGCCAGCCGCGCCACCAGCGGCCTTCCACGGACCAGCGCGTCGGCCCTCTCGGCGACCAGGATCGCGGCGGCGCCGAACAGGGCCGCGAGAAACGGAAACGCGTGCGCGACGGCGAGATCGCCGGTCTCGGCAATCCGGGTCAATACCGCGTAGGCGGCCGCGGTCAGCACGACAAACGCGGCGACCGGAATCCACGGCCGCGCCCGGTGGAGCCATTCCACCCCGCCGTGCCGCATCGCCACGCACAGCAGGAATCCGTATCCGATCGAATCGAGCCGGAACAGCACAACCCGGCGTACCTCGGCCCCCCACGCGGTCATGTCGCCGAATGCGAGCCGCGCGGCGAGGATGAACACGCAGAACCCGACCCCGAACCCAAAGGCAAAGCGCCAGCCTCGGCGCGAGAATATCGCGGCCGCGATCAACAACATCGTCGGGAAACCGATGTAGAACCATTCCTCGACCGACAGGCTCCACGCGATCGCGAAATAATCGATCGTATTGCTCTGCCGGAACAGATTCTGGACATAGAACAGATAGCGGAAAAAATCGCCCGTGCCGAGTTGCCGGCCGAGCGCCGAGATCATCAACAACGCGATGACATAAGGCGGGATCGTGCGCATCCAGCGGCGCACCAGGAAGACGCCGAGATGCCGCGGGCTGCAAGCGGCGAGGCAAAACAGGATCTGCGGCGCCAGCACATAGCCGCTCAACACGAAAAACACCTCGACCGCCAGCGCCGAGATCGTCTCGGCGGTCTCGGGGAACACCGTCCGGTAGGCGAAGAAATGCGGCACCGCGACCGCTAGCGCGGCAACGCCGCGCAACAGGTCGAGCGCGACGACCCGCTCCGTCTCGGCGGCGGTCGCCTGCCCGCCCGCCATCGCGTCCTCGCTTACGGTCGCGCGCGGCTCAACACGAAGTCGCGGATCAATTCGGTCGCGCGCAGCGAGGCGTCGGCGGCCGGATCGCGCATGATGAAGGTATGCGGCTGGCCGTCGAATTTATGCAGTGCGATGTCGCCGCCGCGGGCGCGATAGGCGGCGGTGAACCGGTCGGCCATGTCCGGGGTGACGTTGTCGTCGGCCAAGCCCTGCACCAGGATCGCCGGCGGCAGGGTTCCCGCTTCGCCGCGGTCGAGGATCAGCTGCGGGTTGCCTTCCGCCATCGCCGCTTCCGAGGGCCAATAGGCGTCGTGCGCCTCGACCAGCCTCGAATTGCCCTTGTCCTTGACCATGCGGTAGCGCGCCAGCGGGTCCGAGATCGGCCAGCACAAGACGATCCACGGCAGGGTCGCGTCCGCCGTCGGCATTTCGGCCAGGGGATCGGACGCGTAGCGCGAGTCGCGCGGTCGCATCAGGCTCAGCAATAGCTGATGCGCGCCGCTCGAGGTGCCGAGCCCGCCGACGAGGTCGGCGCGGCCGCCGAATTCGGGGGCATGGGCCTTGAGCCAGCGCGTGGCGAAGTTGATGTCGGCGATCGAGGCGGGATAGAGGTGACGGGGCGGCATGCGGAAATCGATAGCCAGCACGACGATGCCGCTCTTGGCGAGGGCGATGTCGAGCGGCGCGTTGTTGAGCCGGTCGCCCGACGCCCAGGCGCCACCGTGGATATCGACAATCGCCGGAAACGGCGCAGCAGAATTTCCTGGCCCGACCGGCTTGTAAAGCCGCGCCTGCAGCGCGCCGTCGGGGTGGCGCTGGTATTCGAGGTCGCGCGTTTCGATCTCGAAGCGCGCGGCGATCGCAACATCGTTCGGCATCGTCCCAGGCCCCTTCCTCCGGATCACCGGCCCCTACTCTCCGGTTCGCACAGAATGCACGCCAGCCATGCCGGTTCAAGCGCGCTGAAGCTCTCTTATCCGCGCCACGACGGGTAACCAATTGCCAACCATTTGCCCGGAGGATCGCGACGGAATGCTACCGCACGTCGACGATCCTTCGCACCCGGCCCCAGTCACCCCGCCCGCCGCTGCCGGCGAATACGGGATATGGACCGGCTATCATATCCATCCGGACCGCTCCGGCTGGCACCCGCTGGTACGGCAATTCCATGACTACTGGACAGCCGCCGCGCCGCCGGGACGATTGCCCGGGCGCCAGCACATCCTGCCGGAAGAGATGGTGGCGATGTTGTCGCGGCTGTGGCTGCTCGACGTCCACCGCGATCCGCTGCGCTATCGCTATCGGCTGTGCGGCACCGAGATGGTCCGTTCATTGCGGCGCGAGGTCACCGGGTGTTGGCTCGACGAGGTGCATCCCGAACTGATCGCCAACCCGCATTCGCGCGACCGGTTCCGCTTTAGCGTCGAAACCGGCATGTCGACCTGGCGCAGCGGACCGCCATTATGGGTGCGCGACCCCGAGCATCGCACGATCGAGACCTGTATCGCCCCGCTGGCGACCGACGGCCATGCGGTCGATAAATTGCTGGCGATATCGATCCTGTTCGACAGCAACGGCAGACCGATCTAGCCCTCCGTCCCGCGATAATAGCGCTTGAAGCGCCGGGCATTGACGCGATCTGATGCCGTCACCCGATCTGGCGGAGGCGGCGATGAAGATCACGGATGTCACCCTGACCCTGTTCGGCTGGGACAGCATCCCGTCGACGATCTATGGCCACCACACCGCGCGGCCCACCGGCAAGAGCGATCTGGGTCTGCTGACGGTCGCCACCGACGAGGGCGTTGTCGGCCACGCCTTTCTCGGCACCTCGTCGAACCCGGCGAGCCTCGACGGGCCGGCGCTGATGCGGTTTCTAAAGCCGCAATTGCTCGGCCATGACCCGCTCGACCGCGAGCGGCTCAACCGCGCCTTGTGGGCGCGGGCACGGGTCGCCACGGTGCGGGCGATCGGCGCCTGCGACATCGCGCTGTGGGACATCGCCGGCAAGGCGGCAGGTCTGCCGATCCATCGCCTGATCGGCACCTGCCGCCACGAGATCGCCGCCTATGCCAGCTCGGAAATCCACGGCGCGCGCGAGGCCTATGTCGAGCAGGCGCTGCATTACCAGTCGACCGGCTGGCGCGCCTACAAAATCCACCCGCCGCAGAACTGGCGGGAGGACATCAAGGTGTGCGAGGCGGTCAGGAAGGCGGTCGGCGACGACTACACGGTGATGCTCGATTCGACCTGGAGCTATCGCTACGAGGAGGCGCTGCGGGTCGGCCAGGCGATCGAGCAGATGGGGTACTACTGGTACGAGGACCCGCTGCACGAGCAGGACATCTACAACTACGTCAAATTGCGGCAGAAGCTCAGCATCCCGATCCTGGCGACCGAATACCCGATCGGCGGGCTTGATTCGTACATTCCCTGGGTCACCGAGCGCGCCACCGACATGCTGCGCGGCGACGTCGCGGTCAAGGGCGGCATCACCACGCTGATCAAGGCGGCGCACCTGGCCGAGGCGTTCCGAATGAATTTCGAAATCCACCACGGCGGCAATTCGCTGAACAATTTCGCCAATCTGCACGTTATCATGGCGATCCGTAACACCGAGTTCTTCGAGGTGTTATTGCCCGACGCGATGCAGAAATATGGGCTGGCGCAGGATGTCGTGGTCGACGCCAACGGCATGGTCCACGCACCCACTGCCCCCGGACTCGGCGCCGATATCGATTTCAGGCTGATCGAGCGGATGAAGATCGGCACGTTAAGCTAATGGAGAAATTAGCGAAAGAGAGCGGGCGATGACGCTCGGCAGACGCGCGGCATGCGCCGCGCTCGTGCTGCTGCTGGCGGTCTTCGCCGTCGCCTGCGACGACGAACCGGCGCAGCGCAAGGCGTTCGTCGAGTTTCTGCAGACCCGCATCGTCGCCAAACCGGGATTGCACGTACCCAGATTGGGCGAGGAACAGACCGGCGCGTTCGGCGACTACGCCAAGCACTACGCGATCATCGTCGATTTCAACGCCGGGCTCGACCACTCGGTCGGCAAGCCGCTGCAGGAGGCGATGAAGCGCGGCGCGGTGCGCTCGCTCGACGATGTCGTGGCCCGGCGCGCCGATATTGTCGCGGTCCGCGACGGGATGGCGCAATTGCGCGCGGCGCTCGACGAGCATCTCGCCGCCGCCGATTCCGCCCACGCCGCGCTGAAGCAGCCCGACGACCTCAAAGCGGTCTTCGACCAGGCCTATGAGCGGACCGTCACGGCGCCGGCCAAGGCATTCGCCGACATCTTCCCCGATTTGACCGAGGCGTTGACCGCGATCGTCGCTCTCGCCGATTTCCTTGATCAGCACAAGGCGGAGGTCACGATCCGCGGGTCGCTGGTGCAAACCGGCAACCCAACCTTGCAGACGCGGCTCACCACGCTTATCAACGCGGTGAGCGCCAAGAGCGAGGCGATCACCAAGGCACAGCAGCGGCTGCGCGGCGTTATCTCCGGCGGCTAGGGGGTGTGACGCCGCCGGGTGAAATGCCGCGATGCCTGTCCGCCAGCCTCGGCTATAGTCCGCCGCAAAGAGGTCGTGGGAGGGAACGATGGAGGGTGCTGCCGGTGCGACCCGGCGACTGGCCGATTTTCTTGTCGCGTCACGCTGGGAGGACATCCCGCGAAACGTGCGGCACGAGGGCGTGCGCTCGGTGCTCAATTCGGTCGGCTGCGCGCTGGGCGGCGCCGGCGATCCGGCGATGGGGCTGGCGCTGCGCGTGCTCGGCCCCTATAGCGGACCGGCGCGGGCCAGCGTGATCGGCCGCCGCGAGCGGGTCGACGCGCTGAACGCGGCGTTTCTGAACGCGGTCAGCGCCAACGTGCTCGAATTCGACGACACCCACCTGCCGACCGTGATTCACCCGGCCGCGCCGGTCATGCCCGCGGTGCTCGCGCTCGCCGAGCAGCGTCGGGTCACTGGGACCGAGCTACTGCACGCCTTCATCCTCGGCGTCGAGGCCGAATGCCGCATCGGCAACGCGCTGATGCCCAACCACTATCGCCGCGGCTACCACATCACCGCGACCTGCGGCATTTTCGGCGCCGCCGCCGCGTCGGCCAAATTGCTCGGCCTCGACCGCGAGAAGATGGCCTGGGCCTTGGGCCATGCCGCGACGCAATCCGCCGGACTGGTGGAAAGCCTGGGCAGCATGTCGAAGAGCCTTGGCGTCGGTAACGCGGCCAAGAACGGGCTGGCCGCCGCGCTGTTCGCCGCCGAGGGCTTCACCGCCGCCGAGCAGGCGATCGAAGGCCGCTATGGATTTGCCGCGGTGACCAGCGAGACAGTCAAGCTCGCCGCGATCACCGACGGGCTCGGCGAAAGCTGGGAAATCCTAGACAACGCCTACAAGCCCTATCCCTGCGGCGTCGTGCTGTTCCCGGTGATCGACGCCTGCCTCGAATTGCGCCGGCGGCACCAGCCGTCGCTCGATCGCATCGCGCGCATCGCGGTGCGGGGCCACCCGCTATTGCTCGAACGCACCGACCGGCCTGTGGTCGAGGACGGGCGTGCGGCCAAGGTCAGCCTGCAGCACAGCGTCGCCGTCGCCTTTCTTCACGGCGCCGCCGGGCTGCCGCAATACGCCGACGAGACCGTCGCCGACCCGGCGGTGCGCGCGCTGAGCGCCAAGGTAACGGCGCATGAAGACGAGACCGTGCCGGTCGAATCCGCGACCGTGACCCTGCACCTGACCGATGGCGAGGCCTTCCGCGAGCATGTCCGCCACGGCCGCGGCACGCCCGGTCGCAGGATGAGCGAGGCGGAGCTCGACGCCAAGGTGACTGGCCTCGCCGCCGCCACGCCGTTCGTCGACGCGGCCCGTCTGATCGCCGCGATCCGCGGGCTCGAGGGCGAGGCGGATGCCGCCCGGATCGTCGGGATGACGGTGCCAGCGTAACCACGGAGGTGCGGAGATCACGAAGGTGTAAGGTGATCTCCGTCCGATGTCGCCGTGGTCAATTTTAATTCTTAGGAAACCATGCCTAACCAACTGAAAGATAAAACGGCGAGCGGCGAGCTGATAACCCTGATGTCGGCTCACAACCCGCTCTCGGCACGGCTGGCCGAGGAGGCCGGGTTCGACGGCATCTGGGCGAGCGGGTTCGAACTGTCGGCCGCTTACGGCGTGCCCGACGCGAGCCTGTTGTCGCTGACCCAGCATCTCGACATGACCCGCGCCATTTGCGAGCAGGTGGCGGTGCCGGTGGTCGCCGATATCGACACGGGCTACGGCAATGCGATCAACGTGCTGCATGTGGTCCGCGCCTATGCCGGGGCCGGCGCCGCCGCGATCGTGATCGAGGACAAGGTATTTCCCAAGGACACCAGCCTGCTCGCCGGCGGCCGGCAGGAACTGGTCCGGGTCGAGGAGTTCCAGGGCAAGATCGAGGCGGCGCGGCAAGCCGGCAAGGACCGCGACGTGCTGGTGATCGCCCGCACCGAGGCGTTGATCGCCGATCTCGGCCTTGACGAGGCATTGCACCGCGGCGCCGCCTATGCCGAGGCCGGCGCCGACATGCTGTTGGTGCATTCCCGGCGCGAGACCCCGGACGAGATCGTCGCGTTCACCGAGCGCTGGCCAGGGACGATCCCGATCGTCCTGGTGCCGACCGCCTATCCCGATCTGACCGAGGCCAGAATCAAGGCGCTCGGCAAGATCGCGATCGTGATCTACGCCAACCACGCGATACGCGCGGCGGTCGGCGCGATGCGGCAGGTGTTCGCCGCGATCCGCCGCGACGGCGGGATCCATCTGGTAGACAAACAGATCGTCTCGGTCGAGGACATCTTCGACCTACAGCGGGTCGGCGCGATGAAGGCCGCGGAGAAGAAATACCTGCGCTAGACCGAGACGTAGGGCGAAACGGCTTCGCTGATCCGCCCTATGATCTGATTTTGCCGCCGCCCCGCCGTCATTGCCGCGTCGCCTGCGGCTCCTCGCAATGACAAACAGCTAAATCAAACGAATAGGCGCTCTTTTTCGAGTCCTTTATACATGTCGGCGACGAACTCACCGTATCCGTTCCATATCAGGGTCGGCTTGCGCTCATCGGTGCCCAGCACGCGCTCGGTGGCCTGGCTCCAGCGCGGATGAGATACGGCCGGGTTCACATTGGCCCAGAACCCGTACTCCTTCGATTGCAGCTGCTCCCAGTACGACAGCGGCCGCTTGTCGGTGAACTCGAAGCGCACGATCGACTTGACCGATTTGAACCCATATTTCCACGGCACCGCGAGGCGCAGCGGCGCGCCGTCCTGCTTCGGCACCGGCTTGCCGTACATGCCGGTGACCAGAAAGGCTAGTTCGTTGGTCGCCTCGGCCATCGTCAACCCCTCGACATACGGCCACGGGTAGAAAAACTTGTTCTGCTCCGGCGCGGTCTTGGGGTCGAGAAAGGTTTCCATGCGCACGTATTTGGCCGCGCTAAGCGGTTTGGCCATCGCCACCAGGGCCGCCATCGGAAACCCGCTCCACGGCACCGACATCGACCACGCCTCGACGCAGCGGTGCCGGTAGAGCCGCTCTTCCAGCGGCATCCGTTTCAGCAGATCGTCGATCGCGACGGTCATCTTCTTTTCGACCATGCCGTCGATCGTGATCGTCCACGGCCGGACCTTTAGCGCCTGGGCTTCGCGCCAGATCGCCTTGTCGGTGCCGAACTCATAGAAATTGTTGTAGGTGGTCGAGTACTTGGCGTCGGTCAGCGGCCGGTCCAGCGCGTATTTTTCGTTGCGCCTGGCCGGATAGAGCCCCGCCGAGGGGTCGGTTTCCTCCGCCGCGTAGGTCGGCAAGCCCTTGAGCAGCCCCGAGGCCAGGATCGGCCCCGCCGCCAGCCCCTGGATCAGCCGCCGCCGGTCGCGGAACGCCGCCTCGCTCGTCGCCTTGGCCTCGGGAATTTCCCAGCCTCGCCTGCGCCTGATCAGCATCGCCCTCACTCCCAATTCGTTGACCGCGATTTGGGAAGTACTACGCGGCGCGCCAAGTCACGGTTTCGCGATAGGCCCGAGTTGCCGAAGGCGCGGCCGCTACTGCGCGGCCTCCTGGGCGCGGGTGGCGATGACCTTTTCGGCCGGTCTGCCGGTCAGTTCCTGCAGATGGTCGAACCGGTGGCCGAAGCTGCCGACCCCGAGGGTTAGCGAGCGCAACTCGACGATCAGATCGTGCAGTTCGCTGCGCGGCAGGTACGCCCGGACCACGTCCCAGCCGGGCCAATCCTCCTTGGCGTCGTAGCCGAGGATCTGGCCGCGCCGTCCCGATACCAGGCGCTGCACGCGGGCGGTGAACGCGTTGGGCACCGAGATGTCGACGGCGTCGATCGGTTCGAGCAGGATCGGCTCGCATTTCGCCAGCGATTCCTGGATCGCCTGCCGCCCGGCGGTCTTGAACGCCATGTCGGAGCTGTCGACCGCGTGGAACTGGCCGGTGAGCAGGTTCACCGCGATGTCGACGACCGGAAACCCGAGCGGGCCGGTGTGAATGGCCTCCGCGATGCCTTCCTCGACCGCCGGGATGTAGTTGCGCGGGATCGCCCCGCCGACGACGTTGTCGGTAAAGACGAAACCCGAGCCGCGCGGCAGCGGCTTGACCTCGATCGTGATGTCGGCGAACTGGCCGTGCCCGCCGCTCTGGCGCTTGAAGCGCGAATGTTGCTGGGTGCCGCGGCGGATCGTCTCCTTGTAGGGCACCACCGAGGCGTTGCCGACCACCGCCAGATTGTGGCGGTTGCGCAGGCGGTCCATCGCGATCTGCACATGCACGTCGCCCTGGCCCCACAGCACCATCTCGCGGGTGTCCTGGTTATGCTCGAGCTCGAGGGCGGGGTCCTCGTCGATCAATTTCGCGATCGCGCCCGAGAGCTTGACGTCGTCGCCGCGCTTTTCGGCGTGGATCGCCAGCCCGAACACCGGCTGCGGCCGGTCGGGCTGCGGCAGCGGATCGGCCTTGCCCGATGGGGTCAGCACCGTGCCGGTGACGATCTCTTCCATGCGGGCGAGCCCGACCACCTCGCCGAACCCGGCCGACGCGATTTTCTCCTGCTGGGCGCCGACCAGGCGCAGCACGCCGGCGACGCGCACGCCGTTCAGCACCGCGCCCTCGGCGATCGCGCCGCGCCACACCCGCGAAACCGACAATTTGCCGGTGTGCGGCAAGTGATAGGTCTTGATCCCCTGGGCCATCGGCTCGCCAGCGGCGGCGATGCCGAGCCGTGCCGCGGTGATCTCCGGGCTCGGCGCCTCGTGCCGCAATGCCTTCCACAACCGGCGGACGCCGTGATCGGCCGTCGCCGCGCCGACGAAGACCGGCACGATCAGGCTCTTGCGCAGATCCTGGGTCAGATGCTTGTAGATTTCCTCCTTCGAGGGCTGCACGTCCTCGAGCAATTGCTCCAGCAGCGCATCATCGAAATCGGCGAGCTTTTCGACGAGGCTCGACCTCGTTTCGCCCTCCTCGTCCCAGAAATCGGGCGGTAACGGCACCAGGTCGGAGGCCTGCCCCGGGCGATAGTGATAGGCGCGCTCGCTGACCAGGTCGACATAGCCGGTGATATCGGATTCGGCGCCGCGCATCGGCACCTGGCGCAATACCAGAGGCCGCTCGGAATACGATTGCAACGCCGCCAACACGTCGCGCACCCGCGCGCTCGACGTGTCGAGCTTGTTGATGAAGATCATGTGCGGGATCTGGTGCCGGTCGAGAAAGCGCAACAGGGCGCTGACCGTCACGGCACGCTCGACCTCGGGCTCGCACACGACGACCGCTACATCGCAGGCCAGCATCGCCTGCTGCGCCTCGTACAGCAATTCGACCGAGCCCGGGCAATCGAGGATGGTCCACGGATCGCCGAGAAAGCTCGCATTGGCGACATTGAGCTCGGTCGACATCTGGCGCGCCCGCGCCTCGGCGACATGGTCGCCAACCGCGCTGCCGTCGCGCACGCTGCCACGCCGGCCAATGCTGCCGCTGGTGTGCAGCAGGGCTTCGAGCAGGCTCGTCTTGCCCGACAGATACGGGCCGACCAGGGCGACACAGCGGTGGCTCGCGGTCCCGTTGGCCATAGGCGCCTCCATCCCTCACTGAGCGGGCCGCCGGCCTGGGGGCAGCCCCGGTTTCTCGGCGCGAGAGTGGCGCGGGCCAGCATCGTAACGCAACGGAAATCTAGCGGCCGAACGGCGTCGCGGCCCAACCGGGAGCGGCGAAGCGATCCAGGTAGGCGCGGGCGCGCGGCAGCGCGTCGTGGAGAAACTGCCCGGGCTCGCGCAGCTACAGCCGGTCATAGGTTCGCGATCGGGCCTCGCTGACGAGAACATCGCACCGCAGCAAGCGTGGGGCGGAAAGGCGTAGCGCCTTCGGCCAAATCATCGCCGCGGGGTCAGGCCCTGCTGGCGGAATACGCTCCGCCTTTCCGCCCTACGACAGCGCCAGGCAGGCGCGCTCAATGCGGCGGCAGGCTTCGGTCAACACGTCGTTCGACGTCGCGTAGGAGATGCGGAAATGCGGCGCGAGACCGAACGCCTCGCCGTGCACCACCGCAACCCCCTCGGCCGCGAGCAGGTATTTAACGAAATCCTCGTCGGTCCTGATCGTCTCGCCCTGCGGCGTCTCCTTGCCGAGCAATCCGGCGCAGGAGGGGTAAACGTAAAACGCCCCTTCCGGCCGCGGGCAATGCAGCCCCGGAATCCTGTTCAGGGCGTCGACGACCAGATCGCGGCGCTGCTTGAACACGCGCGCGTTCGGAGCGATGAAATCCTGCGGCCCGGTCAAAGCCTCGATCGCCGCGGCCTGGCTGATCGAGCACGGGTTCGCCGTCGAGTTCGACTGGATCGCGCCCATCGCCTTGATCAGCACGCGCGGCCCGGCGCCATAGCCGATGCGCCAGCCGGTCATGCAATAGGCCTTCGACACCCCGTTGACCGTCAAGGTGCGCTCATAGAGGCGCGGCTCGACCTGGGCGATCGTCTTGTAGGCGAAATCGTCGTAGACGAGGTGCTCGTACATGTCGTCGGTCATGACCCAGACATGCGGGTGCTTGAGCAGAACTTCTGCAAGCGCCCTCAGATCGGCCTCGGTATAGGCGGCGCCCGACGGGTTCGACGGCGAGTTGAGGATCAGCCATTTGGTCTTTGGCGTGATCGCGGCATCGAGATCCTCGGGCCGCAATTTGAACCCGTTGTTCTGCGGGCAGGTCACCGGCACAGGGTTGCCGTCGGCGAGCAGGACCATCTCCGGGTACGAGACCCAGTAGGGCGCCGGGATCACGACCTCGTCGCCGGGGCTTAAGGTCGCGACCATCGCGTTGTACAATACCTGCTTGCCGCCGCTGCTGACGCTGATCTGCGACGGGTCGTAGTCGAGCCCGTTCTCGCGCTTGAACTTGCCGCAAATCGCCTGCTTCAGATCGTAGCGGCCATCGAACACGGTGTACTTGGTCTCGCCGCGTCTGATCGCCGCGATCCCGGCTTCCTTGATGTTCTCGGGCGTATCGAAATCGGGTTCGCCCACCGACAGGCTGATGATGTCGCGCCCGGCGGCCTTGAGTTCGGTCGCGAGCGCGGTGATGGCCATGGTCGGCGAGGCTTTGACCCGCGCGAGGCGGTCGGCGAGAAAGGGCATCGGATCGCTGCGTGGTTTCGGGGAAGAGGCCCCTAGCCTAGTGCGGCGCGCCGCCGCTGTGAAGGGGCCGCCGCCGCGAAGGGATTGCGCGGCCGACATCCTTAGCCGACGGCCCTAATCGAAATCGGCGGGGAGTTCGGGCGAGCGGGCATGCGCGAACATGCGGCTGATCTGGTGCCGTGTGACCCGCCCGGGCGATACGTCTTCCGGGATCTCCGATTCGGCGAAAAACGCGACCTCGCTGGTCTCCGCGCTGGGGCGGGCGGCGCCGCCGATGAGGTCGCAGATAAAGAACAATTTATAGATATGGAACGGGAAGTTGACCGCGAGCGGATGCCGGACACGGTCGTAGACCGCCGCCAGCTTGCGCGCGACGACCTCGAACCCGGTCTCCTCCCGCACCTCGCGCTCGACCGATTCGCGCGGCGACTGGTTGACGTCGGCCCAGCCGCCGGGCAAGGCCCAGCGCCCGTCCGACACCTCGCGCACCATCAGGATCGCGCCGTCGTCGCGGAACACCGCGGCGCGCACCCCGACCCGCGGCGTCGCGTACCCGCTCTGCTCGGTGAAGACCGCCTCGATGCGGACCGCCTCGATGCCGGAGGGTTCGGCCATCATCCGCGCCGCGATCGCGCGAATCGCCTGATAGCGCTCGCGGTCGAAATGCCCCCCGGCATAGGTCAGACCAGTCTGCGCGATCGCCTGCAATTCGCGCGCCCAGATCAGCCAGTTGGGTTCCATGGCCATCCCTTTCGCGTCATCCCGCAGCACGAGCGGCGAGCGCGGGATTTGACCCGCGACGACCGCTGGCGCTGCCCGCACCGCCGCCCTATCTTTACCCCATGCTCCCGCTGCTCGTCGCCGAGCGCCCGCAGGGCGATATCGGCAAGCCGTTTCAGCTCCATTCCGAGTTCCGCCCGGCCGGCGACCAGCCGCAGGCGATCGACGAATTGTGCGAGGGGCTCGAGCGCGGCGAGCGCGACCAGGTGCTGCTCGGCGTCACCGGCTCGGGCAAGACCTTCACGATGGCGCATGTGATCGCCCGCACCCAGCGCCCGGCGATCATCCTGGCGCCGAACAAGACCCTGGCGGCGCAGCTCTATGGCGAGATGCGGAGCTTTTTCCCGGAGAACGCGGTCGAGTATTTCGTCTCGTACTACGATTACTATCAGCCCGAGGCCTACGTGCCGCGCACCGACACCTATGTCGAAAAGGAATCCTCGCTCAACGAGCAGATCGACCGGATGCGGCATTCGGCGACGCGGGCGATCCTCGAACGCCGCGACGTCGTCGTCGTCGCCTCGGTGTCGTGCATCTACGGTATCGGCTCGGCCGAGACCTATTCGAAGATGACCGAATCGGTCGCCATCGGCGACCGCGTCAACCGCAACCGGCTGCTGTCGCACTTCGTCGAACTCCAATACAAGCGCAACGACCACAATTTCTACCGCGGCAATTTCCGTGTACGCGGCGACACGATCGAGATCTTTCCGGCGCATTACGAGGACCGCGCCTGGCGCATCTCGTTGTTCGGCGATGAGGTCGAGGCGATCCACGAGATCGACCCGCTGACAGGCGAGAAGACCGCCGCGCTGAATTCAATCAAGATCTACGCCAACAGCCATTACGTGACGCCGCGCCCGACCCTGCTGCAGGCGATCGAGCAGATAAGGCGCGAGTTGAAGATCCGGCTCGACGAATTGTCGGCCCAGGGCAAATTGCTCGAAGCCCAGCGGCTCGAGCAGCGCACCACCTACGATCTCGAGATGATCGAGGCGACCGGGGCCTGCGCCGGCATCGAGAACTACTCGCGCTATCTGACCGGCCGTAAGCCGGGCGAGCCGCCGCCGACCTTTTTCGAATACATCGCGCGCGACGCGCTGGTCATCGTCGACGAGAGCCACGTCACCGTGCCGCAACTCGGCGGCATGTTCGGCGGCGACTGGACACGCAAATCGACGCTCGCCGAATTCGGCTTCCGCCTCCCCTCCTGCACCGACAACCGCCCGCTCAAATTCGACGAGTGGAACACGATGCGCGGGCAGACCGTATTCGTGTCGGCGACGCCGGGCCGCTGGGAGATGGAGCATTCGGGCGGAGTTTTCGTCGAGCAGATCGTGCGGCCGACCGGCCTCGTCGACCCGCCCTGCATCATCCGCCCGACCGAGAACCAGGTCGACGATTTGATGGCCGAGTGCCGCGACGCCGCCGCCAAGGGCCACCGGGTGCTGGTGACCACCCTGACCAAGCGCATGGCCGAGGCATTGACCGAATACCTGCACGAGGCGGGATTGCGGGTGCGCTACATGCATTCCGACGTCGACACGATCGAGCGCATCGAGATCATCCGCGATCTGCGGCTCGGCATCTTCGACATATTGATCGGCATCAACCTGTTGCGCGAAGGGCTTGATATCCCCGAATGCGCGCTGGTGGCGGTGCTCGACGCCGACAAGGAGGGCTATCTGCGTTCGCGCACCTCGCTGATCCAGACGATCGGCCGCGCGGCGCGCCATATCGACGGCCGCGCCATCCTCTACGCCGACCGCATGACCGACAGCCTCAACGCGGCGATCGACGAGACCAACCGCCGACGCGAGAAGCAGCAGGCATTCAACGCCGCCAACGGCATCACCCCGGAAAGCGTGCGCCACGGCATCACCGACATCCTCGACAGCGTCTACGAGCGCGACCACGTCACGGTCGGGCTCGGCGAGAGCGAGGCGGGCCACTACCAGGGCAAGGATCTGAAAGCCGTCATCGCCGACCTTGAAAAATGCATGCGCGCCGCCGCCGCGGACCTGGAATTCGAGGAGGCCGCCCGGTTGCGGGACGAGATCCGCCGGCTCGAACAGGCCGAGCTGGGGTTGCAGGAGGCATTGAGCGGCCCAGCGGGGACCCGTGGCCGGTCGACCGGAGGCCGCGCCGGCGTGTCGGCGCGCGACGTCACCCGCGCCAAGATGCGGGCACGAAAGGAGCGCCGTGCCCGGCGCTAGGCCAGAAATCGACGACTCGCCGACCGGCGCTTCCGCCGTCCCGCCAGTGCCGACGGCCGCGCTGGTCACCGGCGGCGCGCGCCGGATCGGCCGCGCGCTGTGCCTCGCCCTAGCCGAGACGGGATTCGCCGTCGCGATCCACCACCACCGCTCGCGCGGCGCGGCCGAGGCGCTGGCCACCGAGATCGAGCATTCCGGCGGCAAGGCGGTAGCACTCGCCGCCGATCTTGGCGACGAGGACGCCGTCCGCGCGCTGCTGCCGGCGGCGGCGGCGGCGCTCGGGCCGATCGGGGTACTGGTCAACAACGCCGCGCAGTTCGAGAACGATACCGTCGCCACCGCCAGCCGCGACAGCTGGGATCGCCATCTGGGGGTCAATCTGCGCGCGCCTTTCGTGCTGATTCAAGAGTTTGCGGCGCGTCTGCCGCAGGATGCCGCGGGCGTCGTCGTCAACCTGTTGGACGAGCGCGTGTGGAGCCTCACGCCGTATTTCGTGTCCTATACGGTCGCGAAAGCAGGGTTGTGGACCCTGACCCAGACAATGGCGATGGCATTGGCGCCGCGCATCCGGGTCAACGGCATCGGCCCCGGCCCGACCCTGCCGAGCGCGCGGCAGACCGAGGCGCAGTTTATCGAGCAATGCCGGATCATGCCGCTGGCTCGCGGCACCAGCCCGGCGGAGATCGCCGCGGCACTGCGCTTCATCCTGGCGGCGCCGGCGATGACCGGCCAGATGATCGCGCTTGACGGCGGCCAGCATCTCGGCTGGGCGCAGCCGCGCCACACGATTACGGTCGAATAGCGAGGGAGGGCGGCACCACCTTGAAACAGCGACAAAATGCCTCGCTGGCCGGCAAGTTCGCCCCGTCTGTTGGCTTCGCCGCGTAAGTTGTTCACAGCCGCGATGACCGTTTGAAGACAGCGTTCTATGACAATCGGTATTCGGTTTGTCGCCCACGGTTTATCAACGAAATGCATTATATTTCGTAATATCAATAGGTTATGGTTATGCCTAATTATTAGGCAATGATCACAAACGCTGAGATTGATTGATCTCGGCTCAGTCCGACCCAAGTTTTTCTACAGAGTTATCCCCAGCTTCGGTGGATATGCCCGAAGGCAGCGAAATTCCCGCGCCGATTCAGCCGGTTGACCCGGCGGGTGCAACCCCGCCGCCACCGCGCCGCCGCGCGCGGCGGCCGGCGGCCGCGCCGCTCGACCCGCGCCGTAGCCCCGAAGGCATCGCCGCCGACACGCCGCCGACGGCCGCGGCCGCATCCGACACCGCGCCGCCCGAGTTGGCGCCAATCGGGGGGATCGCCAATGGCGTCGCGGTCTTGCGCGCGACCCTGCGCAACGTTCCGGCCCGTCCCGGCGTTTACCGCATGCTCGACCGCAAGGGCGACGCGCTCTATGTCGGCAAGGCGCGCAACTTGAAGAGCCGCGTGCAGAACTACACCCATCCCGCCGGGCTCTCCAATCGCTTGCGCCGCATGGTTGCCGAGACCACCGCGCTCGAAATCGTCATCACTGGAACCGAGGCCGAGGCGCTGCTGCTCGAATGCAACATGATCAAGCGGCTGATGCCGCGCTTCAACGTGTTGCTGCGCGACGACAAGTCGTTTCCATTCATCCACCTGACCGCGGGCCATGATTTTCCCCAGTTGACCAAGTTTCGCGGCGCGCGCGACAAGGGCGGCGCGTATTTTGGCCCGTTCGCCTCGGCCGGCGCGGTCAACCGCACCTTGATCACGTTGCAGAAGGCTTTTCTGCTGCGCTCGTGCGGCGACAGCGTGTTCGCCAACCGGACACGGCCTTGCCTGTTGTTCCAGATCAAGCGCTGCAGCGCGCCCTGCGTCGGCCGCATCGGCCGCGAGGATTACGGCGCGCTGATCGACGAGGCGCACGCGTTTCTGTCTGGCCGCAGCCAGGACGTGCAGCAGCGCCTCGCCGGCGAGATGGAGGCCGCCGCCGACGCGCTCGACTTCGAGGCGGCGGCGTTGACCCGCGACCGCATCCGCGCATTGTCGGTGGTACGGGGCCACCAGGACATTCACGTCGCCGGTATCGTCGACGCCGATGTGATCGCCGCGCACCAAGCCGGCGGGCAGACCTGCATCCAGGTGTTCTTTTTCCGCGGCGGCCAGAACTGGGGCAACCGCGCCTATTTCCCGAGCCACGACCGCCAGCTCGGGGCGGCCGAGGTGCTGTCCTCGTTTGTCGGGCAATTCTACGACAACCGGCCGAAGCCGCCGCTGGTGCTGCTGAGTCACGAGCTCCCCGAGCACGGTCTGGTCCAGGAAGCCCTGTCGCTCAACGGTCCCCGGGTGACCCTCGCGGTGCCGCGGCGCGGCGACAAGAAAAAGCTGGTCGACCGCATCGCCGCCGCCGCGCGTGAGGCGCTCGGCCGGCGCCTCGCCGAAAGCGCGTCGCAGCGTCGACTGCTCGACGGGGTCGCCGCCGCCCTGGCGATCGAGGGACCGCTCGAGCGCGTCGAGGTCTACGACAACAGCCACATCCAGGGCTCGAACGCGGTTGGGGGGATGATCGTCGCCGGGCCCGACGGGCTGATCAAGAGCGCCTACCGCAAGTTCAACATCCGGGGGCTCGCCGGCGACGATGCCGCCGGCGGCGACGACTACGCGATGATGCGCGAGGTGTTCCGCCGCCGTTTTGGCCGCGCGCTAAAGGAGAATCCCGAGCGCGAAAGCGGCACCTGGCCCGATCTGGTCTTGATCGACGGGGGCCAGGGCCAGCTCAGCTCGGTGCAGGAGGTGATGACCGAGCTCGGCATCGGCGATATCGCGATCGCCGCGATCGCCAAGGGACCGGACCGCAACGCCGGGCGCGAGCGGTTCTTTCTGCCGGGTCGGCCGCCGTTCTCGCTCGAGCCGCGCGACCCGGTGCTTTATTTCCTGCAGCGGTTGCGCGACGAAGCGCATCGCTTTGCCATCGGCACGCACCGCGCCCGCCGGACGAAGGCGATCGGCCAATCCCCGCTCGACGAGATCGTCGGCATCGGCGCCCGGCGCAAACAGGCGCTATTGCATCAGTTCGGGTCGGCCCGCGCGGTGGCGCGAGCCGGGCTGGCGGAGATCGAGCGCGTCCCCGGCATCAGCACAACTGTCGCAAAAAAGGTTTATGACCATTTTCATGCCGATGGGTAAGATAACTACCGGTTTCTCGTGGAATTCGCCGGCGCGGAGGCTCGCTTGCCGCTGACCAGCCTGCCCAACCTCCTGACCCTGTCGCGCATCCTGGCGATCCCGCTGGTGGTGGCGACGTTTTATGTGTCGGGCGACTACGCGCGCTGGTTTGGCTGCGCCCTGTTCTCGGCGGCGGGGTTCACCGATTGGCTCGACGGACACATGGCGCGCCGCTGGAGGCAGCAATCCGAGCTCGGCCGCTTTCTCGACCCGATCGCCGACAAGCTGCTGGTATCGGCGACGTTGCTGATGCTGACCGCGATGGGCCGGCTGTCGACCCACGCGGTGCTGCCGGCACTGGTGATCCTGTGCCGCGAGATCCTGGTGTCGGGCCTGCGCGAGTATCTCGCCGGCCTCGCCGTCGGGGTGCCGGTGTCGCGCCTGTCGAAATGGAAAACCGCGATCCAGATGGTCGCGATCGCGGTACTGATCGTCGGGGCGGCCGGGCCGAAATTCCTGCCGGTGGTGGAGATCGGAGAATCCCTGCTGTGGGTTGCCGCGCTACTGACCCTGGTGACCGGCTACGACTATCTGCGCGCCAGTCTCTCCCACTTGACGCGACCGCCGCCCGCGCGCCACGGCAAGACGCAGCACCTGGCGTGAGCGCCGGGTCGACTGGGTTGCGCGTGGCGGCGACGCCGCCCATCTGAAGCGGAAGGCGGGAAGCGATGCGGATCTTCGGCCTCGCCGGCTGGAGCGGCAGCGGCAAGACGACGTTACTGACGGTGCTGATACCCGAGTTGGTGGCGCGGGGTCTGACGGTGTCGACGATCAAGCACGCCCATCACGAGTTCGACATCGACCGTACCGGCAAGGATTCCTGGCGCCATCGTCAGGCCGGCGCCAGCGAGGTCATGGTCGCGTCGGCGCGACGCTGGGCGTTGATGCATGAATTGCGCGGCGATGCCGAGCCCTCGCTCGACGCGCTGGTGGCGCGGATAAGCCCGGTGGATGTGTTGTTGGTCGAGGGGTTCAAATATCATCCTCATCCAAAAATCGAGGTGTATCGCCCGTCGGTCGGCAAGCCGCTGCTATATCCCGACGATCCGCATATCGTCGCGATCGCCTCCGACGCGGCTTTGACGGCGCCGTTGCCGCTGCTGCCGCTCGGCGACCCGGGCGCGGTCGCGTCATTCATCATGGGTTTCGGCGTCCCCGATGGCGGTGGGTTTACCTGATGGCCCAGCTCAGCGACGACTGTTTCGCTTTCGGCGGCACCCTGCTCAGCGTCGACGCGGCATTGCGATTGATCGACCAGCGCCTCTCGCCGGTGGTCGACCACGAGAGCGTTCCGCTCGTCGCCGCCGCCGGGCGGATATTGGCGCGCGATATCGTCGCGAGCATCGACGTGCCGCCGCACGCCAACAGCGCGGTCGACGGCTATGCGCTCGCGCATGCCGATCTGGCGGCCGAGGCGGATACGGTGCTGCCGATCGCCGGGCGGGCGGCGGCCGGGCATCCGTTCGGCCGGCCGGTCGGCCCAGGCGAGGCGATCCGCATCTTCACCGGCGCGGCGATGCCGGACGGCGCCGACACCGTGATGATGCAGGAGGATTGCACGGTCGAGGACGGGCATGTCCGGCTCAAGCCCGGGTTGCGCAAGGGCGCCAATCGCCGCCACGCCGGCGAGGATTTGGCCAAGGGCGCGCTGGCGTTGTCTGCCGGGCGCCGCTTGCGGCCGCCCGATCTCGGCCTCGCCGCCGCGCTCGGCCACCACCGCCTGCCGGTGTTCCGGGCATTGCGGGTAGCAGTATTGTCGACCGGCGACGAGGTGCGCGAGCCCGGCACGGTGCTGCCCCCGGGCGCGATCTACGACGCCAACCGGGTCATGCTGATGGCATTGCTGAGCGGGCTCGGCTGCGTCGTCACCGATCTCGGCATCAACCCCGATCGCGAGCGGGCGCTGGCTGATACCCTGGAAGCGGCGAGCAAATCGCATGATCTGATCGTGACCTCGGGAGGGGTCTCGACCGGCGACGAGGACCACGTCCGCGCCGCGATCGAGCGGCTCGGGCAATTGCATTTCTGGCGGCTCGCGATCAAGCCGGGGCGACCGGTCGCGCTCGGCCAGATCGGCGGCGTGCCCTTGATCGGCCTGCCTGGCAACCCGGTCGCTGCGGCCCTGACCTTTGCTATCTTGGCCAGGCCGCTGATCCTGCGCCTGGCCGGCGCGTCCGAGCCGCCGCCAATGCCCTTCCCGGTGCGCGCCGGCTTTGCCTACCGCAAGAAAGCCGGGCGACGCGAATATGTCCGCGCGACCCTGTCGCGCGAAGCAGACGGGCTGGTCGCGACCAAATACCCGAAGGACGGCGCCGGCATCCTGTCCTCGGTGGTGAACTCGCACGGCTTCGTCATCGTCGACGAGGCGGTCAGTGAATTGGCGGCCGGGGCAACAGTAGATTTCCTGCCGTTCGACGCGGTGATCGGGTGACGGTGCAGCGGTGAAGCTGTTTTATTTCGCTTGGCTGCGCGCACGGATCGGACGCGGCGAAGAGGAGCTGGCGTTGCCGCCGCAGGTGCGCGACGTCGCCGCTCTGCTGATTTATCTGCAATCGCGCGGCGGAACTTACGCCGAGGCATTGAGCGATCTGTCGGTCGTGCGCGTCGCGGTCAACCAGGATTATGTCGGGCGCGACCACCCGGTGCGGGACGGCGACGAAATCGCGCTGTTCCCGCCGGTAACCGGAGGCTGAAACGATGATCCGGGTGCAGCGCGAGGATTTCGACATCGGCGTCGAGCTCGACCGCCTCGCCGCCGGCAATCATCGCATCGGCGGCATCGCCAGTTTTATCGGGCTGGTGCGCGACATGGGCCACGCCCCCGGCGATAGCGACCGGGTCTCGGCATTGACCCTCGAACATTATCCCGGCATGACCGAAAAAAAGCTCGCCGAGATCGAGGCCGAAGCAAACCGCCGCTGGCCGCTCGACGCCTCGCTGATCATCCACCGCCATGGCAGGCTCGAGCCGGGGGACCGCATCGTATTGGTGGCGACCGCCTCTCCGCACCGCGACGCGGCGCTCGCCGCCTGCCATTTCCTGATCGACTGGCTCAAGACCGACGCGCCGTTCTGGAAGAGCGAGGAAACGCCGCGCGGCGAGCGCTGGGTCGACGCCCGCGCCACCGACGACGCGGCGACCAAGCGCTGGCGGTAGATTCCGCAGGTCATTGCGAGCGCAACGACGCAATCTCGGGCCGAGAGCCCTCTCTCGATCGAGATTGCTTCGTCGCCAGTCGGCTCAGACGGCGGCGGCTCCTCGCAATGACGGCGGAAGCGGTTACGCCGCGCTCGCAGCCGCCTGCTGCTTGCCGACGAGACGATCGAAATCTTCCCACATCAGCCGGCAGATCGTGCTCGGGGTGAAACGATAGTGGCCGATCGCGCCGGCGATTTCGCCGACCGGGGTTACCTCGGCGGCCGAGCCGGTCAGAAACACCTCGTCGGCCTTCGCCAGTTCCTCGGGCATGATCGCGCGCTCGACCACCTTGATGCCGCGGCTCCTGGCCAGGCCGATCACGGACTGCCGGGTGATGCCGTTGAGAAAGCAATCGGGGGTTGGCGTGTGGATTTCGCCGTTGATCACCAGGAAGATATTGGCGCCGGTGCCTTCGGCGAGCTGGCCGCGCCAGTCGAGCATCAGCGCGTCGTCATAGCCCGCCGCCTCGGCCTCGTGCTTGGCCATCGTGCAGATCATGTAGAGGCCGGAAGCCTTGGCGTGCACCGGCGCGGTATGCGGCGCCGGGCGCGCCCATTTCGATTGGTGCATGCGGATGCCCTTGGCCCGCGCCTCGGGCGAGAAATAGGCCGGCCAGTCCCAGCAGGCGAGCGCCAGGTGGATCCTGCTCAGCTCCGCCGACACGCCCATCTGCTCGGCGCCGCGCCACGCCACCGGGCGGACATAGCCGTCGACGATATTGTTGGCGGTGATCACTTCCCGCGTCGCCCGAGCCAGATCGTCCATGCTGGCGGGCACCTCGAAACCGAGAATCCGCGCCGAGTTGACCAAGCGCGCGTTGTGATCTTCAAGCCGAAACACCTTGCCGGCATAGACGCGCTCGCCTTCGAACACGCAACTCGCATAATGGAGCGCGTGCGTCAGCACGTGTAGTTTGGCATCACGCCACGGGATCAGACGGCCATCCAACCAGATGAAGCCGTCACGGTCATCGAAGGGGATCACGGACATGGACATTTCCTCGCGCCGGGATTTTGGGAAACTTTATAGTCGACAACACGACCGGTTTGTACCGAAGCTTGCGAAATAAGTCAATATGACTGACATAAAAACTCCCCCCGATCCGTCGCGCTTGGGCGAAGAGGACGTGCGCCAGGGCATCGAGCTGTTGTTCTTCGCCTATCGCGACTTCACCGCCGAGCCGGACGCGATCCTGGCGCAGTACGGGTTTGGCCGCGCCCACCACCGGGTCGTGCATTTCGTCGGCCGCCACCCGCAGATGACCGTCGGCGAATTGCTGATCATCCTGCGCATCACCAAGCAGAGCCTGAACCGGGTGCTGAGCCAATTGGTGCGCCAGGGATTCATCATCCAGCACCGGGGCGCGCAGGACCGGCGCCAGCGATTGCTCGAACTCACCGCCAGCGGTCACGAATTGGAACGGCGGCTGTCCGAGCCGCAGCGCGCCCGCATCGCCGCCGCCTATCGCAAGGCCGGCGCCGCGGCGGTCGACGGGTTTCGCAAGGTACTGCTCGGCGTGATCGCCGGCGAAGACGACCGGCGCCGTTTTGGCCGCGCCCGCGCGCCGGGGCGGTGACGTCGGCGCTCGGGCGCCGCTTTGTACGATACGGCTTTGAATTATACTGCGGGCGATGAGCGACACCGAACCCCATTTGCTGGTGGTCGACGACGATGCCCGGTTGCGCGGCCTGTTGCAGCGCTATTTGTCGGATAACGGGTTTCGCGTCACGGTCGCCGCCGATGCGCGGGAGGCGCGCGCCAACCTGTCGAGCTTTGCCTTCGACCTGGTCGTACTCGACGTGATGATGCCGGGCGAAAGCGGACTCGACCTTACCCGCGCCCTGCGGGGCAAGCAGCTCGTGCCGGTGTTGCTGCTGACCGCGATGGCCGAGCCGGAAGACCGCGTCAACGGGCTAGAGCAGGGCGCCGACGATTTTCTGGCCAAGCCGTTCGAGCCGCGCGAACTGGTCTTACGCATCCGCAACATATTGCAGCGCCGGCCGACGCCGGATGCCGAGCAGCGCGAGGTCCGGTTCGGTGGGTTCAGCTTCGACCTTTCCCGCGGCGAACTGTCGCGCGGCGGCGAGATCGTACATCTGACCGCCGCCGAGGCCGGGCTCCTATCCAACCTGGCGCAGAAGGCCGGGCAGGCATTGTCGCGCGAGGAATTGTCGCAATCGACCCCGTTCAGCGGCAATGTCCGTACCGTCGACGTGCAGATGACGCGGCTGCGCCGCAAGATCGAGCACGACCCGCGGTTTCCCCGCTATCTCCAGACCATTCGCGGCACCGGCTATGCACTCCGGCCGGATTGACGGCGGTGTGATCGCCGAGATCCCGGTCCAATCGGCCCCGTCCGAGGCGGCCGCGGCGGACGGGTCGGATATCCGCCAGCGCGGCTGGATCAAGCGCATGTTGCCGCAGACGATGTTCGGCCGCTCGCTGCTGCTGATCGTGATGCCGCTCGTGCTGGTGCAGATAATCGCCACCTGGGTGTTCTATGCCCGCCATTGGGAAACGGTGTCGCGACGGCTTTCCGCCGGCGTCGCCGGCGATGTCGCGTTGCTGATCGATACGATGAAATACGCCGATACCGCCGCCGAGCTGACCCGCATGCTCGACAGCGCCTCGAACCTGACGAGCATCAATTTCACGTTGAAGCCGGGCGGCCGGTTGCCGTCGCCCGAACCGCCGGGCGGCAGCCTGCTCGAATCCCAATTGCGGCTGGCAATGAGCGAGCGGATCGCCCTGCCCTACCAGATCGACGCCGAGAGCGACCCGCGCGATGTGCGATTGCGGGTCCAGCTTGCCGCTGGGGTCCTGTCAGTCACCGTCCCGCGCGAGCGGCTTTATACCTCCACCACCTACATCTTTATCATGTGGATGACCGGATCATCCCTGATATTACTGTCGGTTGCAGCGATCTTTCTGCGTAATCAGGTGAGGTCTTTGCGCCGCCTCGCCGCCGCCGCGGACGGGTTCGGCAAGGGCCGGCCGGTCGCGTTTTCCAAGGTCGAGGGCGCGCTCGAAGTGCGCCAGGCCGCGGTGGCGTTCTTCCAGATGCGCGACCGCATCCAGCGCCAGATCCGCCAGCGCACGGAGATGCTTGCCGGCGTGTCGCACGATCTGCGGACCCCCCTCACCCGCATGAAGCTCGCGCTCGAGTTGCTCGGCGGCGACCCAGCCGTCGCCGGGCTCAAATCCGATGTCGGCGAGATGGAGCGGCTGATCAATCTCTATCTCGATTTCGCTCGCGGCGAGGGCACCGAGACGCCGGTCGACACCGACATCGCTAGCCTCCTCGATGATATCGTCGCGGCGGCGCGGCGCGAGGGAACCCCGCTGGTGCTCGACGCAACCGCCGGGCTGGTCGTGCCGGTGCGGCCCAACGCGTTGCGGCGCTGCCTCGGCAATCTGATCTCGAACGCGCGGTATTACGGCAGCCGGGTATGGCTGACGAGCCGCCCGGCTGCGGACGGGATCGATATCTTCGTCGACGATGACGGGCCGGGGATTCCGGCCGAGGATCGCGACCGCGTGTTTCAGCCGTTCGTCCGGCTCGATGCCTCGCGCAATCCGGCGACCGGCGGCGTCGGGCTCGGGCTGACGATCGCCCGCGACGTAGCGCGCAGCCACGGCGGCGACGTGCGGCTAGAAACCTCGCCGCGCGGGGGATTGCGCGCCCGGGTTCACCTGCCGCGCTAGGCGGCGGCGGGCGACGTCCGCCTCTAAGTCGTGGGCTCAGGCCTTGCCGTTCGGGCAGGTCAGGGAGCGGAATTCGTCGAGGCCCTCGCTGGCGCGCTTGTGCAAAACCTCGGCCGCCTCGGTGCCGGTCTTGGCCGCCATCTGCGCGATCTCGCGGGTGTTGCTGACGCCCTTGTCGATCATCTGCTTGGCGTATTCGGTGTGCTTGGCGATCCGTTCCTCGGACGAGACCGGCTGCATCAGGTCGCGCCACAACGCCGAGGCATCCTCGAAGCCTTGCCGAGCTACCTCGACCTGGCGCCGCGCCAGGGCCTGCACGCCCTCGACCGCGACCTGGTTGGCCTGGCTCCACGCCTCGATATTGCGGCGCCCGGCCGCCCACACCGCCTCGACATCGATCGGCCTCATGCGGAAATCGGCGAACATCTTGGTCGCGTCGAAATCGAAAAAGCTGGAGCGAGGATCGGCCATGGCAGGGTTCCCGTTCACGAGATGGATATTGTGCAGCGCACAATAAGCCCTATATCGCCCGCCCCGCCCCGGACTTCAAGGAGAAAATGCTGCAGTGCAACAAGTCAGGCCGGGGATGCTGCCTCGCCCGGCTCCCGGCGCCGTACCGGACCGAGCCAGCGCTCGAACGCGCGCAGCCGCTGATCGAGCGCCGCCATGGTCGGCGCCAGATCGGGGGAATCGTCCCGCAGCCACACCCGCGCCGCCGCGAGATAGGCCGCGGTGGTCAATTTGACCGCGATCGCGCCCGAGAGACCGCCGGTGGCGACCCCGGCGCCTTCCAGCATCCAGCGCATCGAGCGCAGCAATGCCGCGCCGACCGCGAGCGCACTCGGAGGGTCGGCCGGCAATTCGCGCCGCAGCACGAACAGCGCCGGCTTGTAAGGGTGAAGTGCGTCGAATCGCCGCATCAGAATATCGAACACCCGGTCGCGCGGGCGCTCGTCGTCGGTCAGATCGGCGGAGGCGGTCAAGACCGCCTCGTCGACCCTTCGGAACAGCCCGCACAGCACCGCCGCCTTGGACGGGAACACGCGATAGACGCGCACGATCGGCAGTCCGGCCTCGGCCGCGATCCCCGCCAGCGACAGCGGCCGCCAACCATCCGCCGCGATCCGGGCCAACATCGCGTCGATGACGCGGTCGACATCGGCGACCTCGGCACTCGGCTCGCCGCCTCCCCGCTGTCCCCGGCCGCGCGCCATGCCTGTCGCGCCTAGCTCGCGAGCTCGCGCGACCGCGACGTGGCGGCGGCGACCGCGTGCTCGAATAGCGGGATCATCCCGTCGGCGGCCATCAGCACGTCGAGCGCGGCTCGGGTCGTGCCGCCCGGGCTGGTCACGTTCTCGCGCAACCGCGCCGGAGTCTCGGCCGACAGCCGCGCCAACTCGCCCGACCCGGCCACCGTGGCGCGGGCGAGGCGCAGCGCCAGCTCGGCCGGCAACCCGGCTTTTTCTCCAGCCTGCGCCAATGCCTCGATCAACAGGAACACATAGGCCGGCCCACTGCCCGACACCGCGGTCACCGCGTCCATCAGCGCCTCGTCCTCGACCCAGGTGCTTTCGCCGATCGCGGCGAGCAGCCCCTCGCACAGCCCGCGCTGCGCCGGGGTCACGTTCGGGTTGGCGCAGGCGACGGTGATCGCGCGCCCGACCGCGGCCGGCGTATTGGGCATCGCCCGCACGATCGCGGCGTCGCCGAGGTGCCGCGCCAGACCGGCTATGGTCTTGCCCGCGGCGATCGACATGAACACGGTCCCGGGCCGCGCCCAGCGGCGATAGGCCGGCAAGACGTCGTCGAAAACCTGCGGTTTGACCGCGAACACCACTGCGTCCGGCGCCAACGACGCGGGCAGTTCCTCGGCCATCTTGTGCCACGCGACACCGGCGGCGCCGGCGAGAGCGGATGGCGCGCCGGCGGGCTCGATCGCGACAAACCGGGCGGCCGCGGCACTAGCCAGCCAGCCGCGCAACATCGCCGACCCCATCTGGCCGCAGCCGACGAGGACGAGGGTGCCCGCCGATCCCGGCATCGCGCGGCTCCTGCGGGTCAGGCCTCGCCGATCGGATCGATCATCGCGGTCGCCAGCGCTTCCTCGGCCGGCTTGCCGCCCCAGATCACCAGCTGGAACGCCGGATAGAAGCGCTCGCATTCCGCGACCGCGATCTCGACGAGGTCTTCGATCTGTTCGGAGGTCGGCGCGGAGACGCCGCGCAGCAACACGGCGTGGCGAAACGCCGGCAGACTGTCCCCGGCCGATAGATCGAAATGGCCGAGCCACAATTTTTCGTTGGCCAGGGCCAGCAATTCAAACACCGCGCCGCGGCGCCGCTTTGGCACCCGCATGTCGAACCCGGCCGAGAAGTGCAGCGCGCTAAGCTCTTCCTGCCACAGGAAATACAGCCGGTAATCGCACCAGCGCCCGGAAACCTCGACGATCAATTCGTCCTCGCTGGCCCGGTCGTGGGCCCAATCATTGGCGATGACGAATTCTTCGACCAGATCGATCGGGGTACCGATAAGGGGCCGGATTTCGACTTGGGAAACGGACGTCATCCCGCCCTCCTGGAGGAGACTCGACGATACGCTGGCGGCGGCCATCCGGCGACTTTTGCTGCGGCGCGCTTCGCCGAAACACCCAGGCCGCCCGATAGCGCGCCCGCCTGCGGCGCAAGCTGCCAAAGCCCGGCGGTGCGCGCAAGACAAGATTTAGCGTCTCGCCGCGGCTCCACCTCAGGAACTAGATCACTTGCGGGTTTGGCGCTTTCGACCGGAACCGGCGATGTCCCTGCCGGAGCCGTCGGCCGCACTCCGGCCATCCTCGCCGTCGCCCGGCGCGAGATCGAGTCGGGCGGGGTCGAGTCGGGCGGGGTCGAGCTGGGCTTCGAGTGCCGCGATCCGGCGCAGCAATACTTCCTGCTCCTCGCGGGCTCTGGCGGCCATCGCCTTGACCGCCTCGAACTCCTCGCGGCTGACCAGCTCCATGCCAGCCAGGATGCGTTCGAGCTGATCGCGCAATCGCGACTCGACCTCGCCGCGGACCCCGGCGAGCGCGCCGACCGCGCCCGCGGCGACCCGGGCGATATCGTCGAAGATGCGATTCTGGCTCTGCATCGGCGCCCCTATTCGGCGGCCTCCTTGCTGGCGTCGCCGGCGCGGCTCGCGTTGTGGCTGTCGATCGCCTTCTGGATCGCGGCGCTGGCCTGGCCGGTGAAATCGACATGGTGGCTGGTGGCGAAATCATAGCTGCCGCGCAGCAAATCCCGGCTGTTCTGGAAATGCGGGTGGACAAATCGCGCCATCAGCTCGTAATGCCGCTTGGTTGCCTCCCAATCGGCCCAGTTATGGGCCAATTCGCAGATCACCCCAAACCCGCCCGAGCCCGCGTTCAGCCGATCGATATAGGCGATCGCGTCGTCGGGAGTGCCGATGCAGGCGGTGCCGCTCTCGATCAGCCATTCGATCGGGTCGCCGACCTCGGGCGGGATGATCGGAAACGTCGCCACGTCGCGGAAATAATTGGCGAACGCCTGCACCCCGAATTCGACGTTCTTGCGCGCCTGCTCCCTGGTCTCGGCGATGTGGAACATGCCCACGACACGCCAATTCTTGCGGTCGGGCACATGCCCGTTGGCGCGGGCGGTCTCTTCGTAGAGCCCCCAATTAAAGGTGTGGCGCTCCATCGCCATCGGGCTGGTGCCGCCGATCGACAGCATGCCGATACCGTATTTGCCCGATGCCAGCGAACCCGAGGGCGAGCGCGCCGCGGCAACCGCCAATTCCATCGTCGGCTTGGTATAGGAGCGCAACTGCAGCTGCGCCTCCGTCAGGTTGAACCATTTGGTCTTGCGGGTGACGGTCTTGCCGTGCAGCAGATCGATGATGACCTCGAGCGACTCGTTCATCATCTCGCGCTGGTCGCTCGGATCGATGCCGATCTTAAGCGCGTCGTGCACCAACGCCCCCGGCCCGACCCCGAACATCGCTCGTCCCCGGGTCATATGGTCGAGCTGGACCATGCGATCCGCCAACATGAACGGGTTGTGATAGGGCAGCGACACGACGCCGGTGCCGAGGCGGATATGGCGGGTGCGCTGGGCCGCGGCGGCGATGAACATCTCCGGGCTGGCGATCAATTCGAACCCGCCCGAATGGTGCTCGCCGATCCAGGCCTCGTGGTAGTTGAGGCGGTCGAGATGCTCCAAGAGTTCAAGGTCGCGCTCGATCGACAGGGTCGGGTTTTCGTCATGGTTGTGGAACGGCGCGAGGAAGATGCCGCTGCGCAGATAGAGCTCGCTCATGTCCCGATTCCTCCGGCGAAAGCCGCCTTTAGCCAATCGTCGGCGATTGCGCCCGGTTCCCGCAAGCGATTTCCCGGCAGGAGCGGTATGCGCAGGCTTGCTCTCGATCGGGCCGGCCGGCCCGAAGGCGGCGTCGCCGCATCTGGATACCGATACGAGATGATGGCGGCAATTTCAGTGTCATTGGTATCGCGGTTTCGCCAAGGCGCGTCAGGCCGCGCTGGCAAAACCGTATTTCCGGCCATGCCTCTTGGCAAAACGCTGGATACGGTCGTCATAGGTAACCAGTGGGCAACCGAGCTCGATCGCCGTTGCGATCAACAAGCGGTCGGCCGGATCACAGTGTTCGAGCTGATGAAGCTGATAGCTACGCGCGGCCGCGCGATATCCGAGCGGCACCGCCTCGATCCCGGGCCGGTCGAGGAACCGCGCGATCCAACCCTCGATCGCGATGTCGAGATCGATGCGCCCGGTGTCGACGAGCAGCGCCATTTCCCAGATCGTGACGGCGCTGAGGTAGATCGTCCCGCCGCTCTGCCAGCAGCGGTCGATCACATCGCGGGTCGCGGCGGAGAGGCGTTCGTGGCCGCCGTCGAGCCACAAGGCGATGTGGGTATCGAGCAGCAGGCGATCCGTCACCGATCGAGCTCTCGCCCAGTCTCGGCGTCGGGCGGGGTATCGAGGATCGGCTCGGTCAGATCGACGCCATCGCGGATTTCGACCGACCCCCGATGCGCCCCAAACAACGAGCCGCGCCGCGCGTCCTGCTCCAGCAATCGGCGCACCGCCAGGCTGACGGCCTCGGTCTTGTTGCCATGGGTCAGCTTGTTGGCGGCCTGTTCGATCAGCGCGACAACATCGGGCCGGTTGATGGTGATGACATTCGCCATTATAGTTCCATTACGGCTGTAATGATGTATGTCTAACATGACTACCGCCGTTGCGCAATTCGTGCCCCCGGCCCTACCTGTCCGGCATGCCCTCGGCGACATTGGCCGGGCGGCGATAGCTCAAGGCCTCGGCGACATGCCGGCGGGCGACGGTGGCGGTGCCGTCGAGATCGGCGAGGGTGCGGGCGACCCGCAACACGCGGTGATAGCCGCGCGCCGACAATCGCAAGCGCTCGGCAGCGCGGGTCAATAGGTCGCGGCCGGCGGGATCGGGCAGCGCGACCTCGTCGAGCAATTCGCCGTCGGCCTCGGCGTTGGTGCGGATGCGGCGTCCAGCCGGCAAACTCTCGTAGCGCGCGCTTTGCCGGGCGCGGGCGACGGCAACCCGGCCCGCGATATCGGCGCTCGACTCGGAAGGTGGCGGCAAGGCGAGATCGGACGGCGACACCGCCGGCACGTCGATATTAAGGTCGATACGGTCGAGTAGCGGTCCCGACAGCCGCGACTGATAATCCTGGGCGCAGCGCGGCGCTCGGCCGCAGGCGCGCCCCGGCTCGGCGAGGTAGCCGCAGCGGCATGGGTTCATCGCCGCGATCAGCTGCACCCGCGCCGGATAGGTGACATGGGTGTTGGCGCGGGCGACGCTGATCCGCCCGGTCTCCAACGGCTGGCGCAGCGCCTCGAGCGCGGCGCGGCTGAACTCCGGAATTATGTAGGTGTCTCACCAGCGTTGATCTGCTGGCGGCGGCGCGGCAATATCCGCCGCAGATGGCCGACGATAGCGTGCATCACTTCGATTTCGACCTCGATCGGGGCATCCGTGAGCAGGTCGTGGAGAAGCTAGAGAAAAGTCCAGCACTTTCTTTGCAACCAAATGTCGGACCGCCCACTAGCGGCATCTATGCGCTCTACTTCAAGAATACTCTGGTCTATGTTGGCAAGGCATCCAAGGGAACGACAGCTAGAAAGAGAACATTGCGCGCGCGCCTCAACGAGCATGTTGGCAATCTCAGCGGGCGGAACAATCTCTCGCTTGCCGACATGACCTGCCGCTATTTGACCTTCGTAAGCGAATGGTGGGTCTTCGCCGCCGAATTTGCGCTCATCACGCATTATCAGCCGGAATGGAACGGGAGCGGCATCGGGAGCAAAATCCCCGGCGTTGGCCGCCCCGGTATCCGCGTGAGTCGCTTCAACAAGGCGTTTCCGAAAGCCTCCGAGGCGATAGACATCGATATAGATGACCTGTAGCCGCCTAAGCTGCCCTTCGGGTTCGGGCCGCCGCCTCAAGATGCTCTACGGCCTTGGCAATGCTTGCGCCGATAGTTGTCGCCATCGGCACCGGAACCGCGTTTCCAAGCTGCCGCATCGTCTCCGACCAAGAGCCGGGAAAGACAAAATCGTCCGGGAAACCTTGCAGGCGAGCGGACTCTCGGATCGTAAAATATCTGACCTCGCCATTGGCGAGGCGCAGCATGTTTTCTCCGCCGGGGACTCCGTGATCGCCAGCCTTTAGAGCCTTCGCCGGAGCGTCAAGGACGCTGCCAGTGTGGCCGACATAGCTTCGCGCTCCCGGCTGTAGCTTGTGATTTGAGTATGACGACACGCCCTCCGTGGGTTCCGGGAGGCCGATAACGGCGTCTCTCACCGTTCTCCATGCCTCCGCGCTGGGGCGCTCAAACGTATCGTCCAGCCTCCGCGCCTCACGCCAGTCTGCATCGCTTGGCATCGGACGCGACGACATGGGCATTCGGTGCCGTCGCCAATAGTCTCCAGTGACGAATTGATCCCAGATCAATGCCGGGCGCGAATGCGTGGGAGCGGGGAACGTCCACGGGATATCAAGGTCGCGACGCGCCCCGATGATGACCACGCGATGACGGTTTTGCGCCGCTCCATAATTTGCCGCGTTGATCTTGTGCACCTCCACGCGGTAGAGCGGGCCATCCCCCTCGCCTACCCCGAGCTTCGCGAGCCGGAGCAAATGCTCGTCGCGGGCCTCGCCGGGACGCGCGATCATCGTCGGTCGCCGAAGCCGCTCGACGATATAGCGGAGATAATCGCCGAATGCCGCGCGGGCGAGGCCCCGGACATTCTCGAATAGGAACATCTTGGGACAAAGCTCGCGCACCGCCCGGATGGTCTGAGGCCACATGTCTCGCGGGTCGTCGGGGCCGCGGTGCTTGCCGCCGATCGAGAACGGCTGGCATGGGGGGCCACCGGCGACCAGATCAATGTCTCCTCCTAGCTCCAGGAAATCCATGTCGCGCACGTCACAATGCCGGAAGGGCCATGCGTGCGTCGGGCCACCGCGCATTGAATTGGCCGCGACTGTCTCGTGGGCGTGATTGTCCCACTCGACCATGAGCGCATGGTGGAAACCAGCACGCTCCAAGCCAAGGGCAAGACCGCCGGCGCCGGTGAACAATTCGACGCTACGCATCGAGGAATCCCTCCAACGCGGTTTCGAGCCAATCCTTGTCGGCCAACTGGCATTCCCAAATCACAAGCGATTGCCAGCCAGCGGCTACGACACGATCGAGCGTTCGGGCGTCACGCTCGCGGTTGGCCGTGATCTTGTTTGACCAGAACTCCACGCGTGATTTAGGCATGCGGCCGAGCTTGCAGGCGTGTCCGTGCCAGAAGCACCCGTGCACGAAGATCACCTTGCGGCGACCGGAGAACACCAAGTCCGGCGCGCCCGGTATGCGGCGATCGTGCAATCGGTAGCGATAGCCCATCGCGTGGGCCGCTCGGCGCACCACCATTTCTGGCTTGGTGTTCTTCGATCGTATGAGGGACATCCGGCGGCTGCGCTCAACGCCCGACATCGTGTCGGCCAATCGATCACTCCCCGTCCAGGTGAAGATTATTGACCCCGATCGCTTCCATGCATTGGAGAAAAAAAGCAGCCGTGAAGCCGCCGCGTGCGATCTTGTTGTTGACGTTCTGCGGCGTCTCTTTCACGCCGATGGCCGTCAAACGCTCGGCCAAGTCGGCGTAGCTGAGGTTCCGGCGTTTCAGTTCGGCCCGGATGATCCCCTTGGCCTGAGCTTGCCAATCTCGCGTCGTCTTCATCGAGTCGCCGATTCCGATGGTTGACGCCATCATATCCGACGACTATCGCGTTGACAATGCCACACCTCGCCACTAAATATGATGGTGTAAACCATCGAATACGGCGATGTCACAGCACTTCCTCCTCTCCGCAGCCGCACGGACGCTCTCGCTGAGCGCCGTTGCGCGCATGTCGGACGAGGAGGCTCATGCAAGATTTGTGGCGATCCGCTGGGCAGACAATGGCGGTCAGCCGTACTGCCCCGACTGCGGGTGTCTCAAGGTCTATGTCTATAAAACCCGTAAGTTGTGGAAATGTCCGGCCTGCCGGTATCAGTTTTCGGTCACGGCGCGGACGATCTTCGCCGACCGCAAGCTGTCGATTCGCGACTACCTGCTCGCCATCGCGATCTTCACGAATGGCGCCAAGGGCCACAGCGCCCTGCAACTCAGCCGCGACTTGGATTGCCAATACAAGACGGCGTTCGTGCTTGCCCACAAGCTCCGCGAGGCGCTCGGCGCCGTCGTGCAGAGCGGTTCCGAGCTGTCGGGCGAAGTGCACGTCGATGGCATGTATACGGGCGGCCACAAGAAGCCGGAGAACAAGAAAGCCGAGCGCGTCGATCGCCGGCTTGCCGAGGAACAGACAGGCAAACGGCAAGTCGTTGTCGTTATCCGCGAAGTCGCCGGCCGCACTCTCCCCTTTGTCGTGCCGCGCGAAAGCGCCGCCATCCCTCTAATCCGCCAGCACGTCGCCTCCGGTACCATCGTCCATGCCGACGAAGCGTCGGGCTGGGACATGCTGCACGGCTCGTACGATACCCGGCGCGTCAATCATTCGGTCGAGTATGTCGCGGCAGATGGCGCCAACGTCAATCAGGCCGAGAGCTTTTTCAGCCGCTTGCGCCGCGCCGAGTACGGCGTGCATCACCGGATCAGCGGGCGGCACCTTCAACAATACGCGAATGAGATGGCGTGGCGCGAAGACGCGCGTCGCGAGCCGAACGGTTTGCAGTGGCGCCGGATCACCGGAGCCGCGCTGCGGCACCCCATGAGCGAGACGTGGCGCGGCTATTGGGGAAAGAGGGCGGCATGACTGTCGAGCGGCCGAACACCATCGCCGGGCTTGTAGCAAAGCGGGCAGAGATCGCCGGGCAGATTGATCAAGCCAGAGCGACTCTGCGGCAACTGATTATCGATCTGGATCACGTCGACGCGGCGATCCGCATCTTCGACCCGTCCTTTGACGTTGATGGCATTAAGCCGAGGACGCGGCCGCCCGGCCATGTCACCTATCGAGGCGAGCTGGTTCGCATCATTCTCAGCCTATTGCGCGAGGCGCCGGGGCCGCTCACCACAAAGGAAGTTGCGCTGCACCTTATGGTCGAACGCGGCCAGAACACGGCGGACGCGGCGATGGTCACGTTGATGACGCGCCGGGCGGGCGCGCTTCTGCGCCACTACCGCGAGCGCGGGTCGGTGCGCTCGATCAAAGACCCTCGCCGGGGCCAGTTCGACCTTTGGGAGATCGCGAGTTAATCCTCTTCCTCGTCATCTGGCCGTTCGCCGAAGTCGGCTGCGTCTCGTTTCTCAATGACCTTGCGTTCTATCGTCCGGGCGATTCCGTCCTCGATAAACCTACGCATGACACCTGATCGACCCTTCCCGTAAGTGCCGACGCGAGCAAGTTCGTCGAGGTAAGCGATTATTATTGGCCGAAGCCGGACAGGGGTGACCGGGTTTGTAGCCATCCGGCGAGCGTATTACGAATGAGGGACATTTGAAATACGCTTGACCGGAGGAAGCGTCTCGCGCACGATGCGCTTGCACCAAAAAAGGAACGGGCGGCCAAAGCCGCCCGCCCTCTCGTCTAGGTGTTCCCCACCGTCTCACCGGCGGGGTGGCCGGCGGTAGTGGGAGGCAACTGCTTCCCACGCGCCGAGCCGGTGTCGCAGATATCCCCGCACATAGACGGTCTTCTCTGCGTTATCGCGATCATCGCTCGTTGTCCTCACCTCCTTTCCCGGAGCTGGTGCCCCGGGCCGTTTCAGGGCACCGAGGGGTCCGGGAGCGAGCGGTGATTAGCGCGCGAGAATCGCGGGCGCAGTAGATCGCCAGTTGTTCATGGCGTCAAGAACTTGTGGCTTTGATCCACAGGAGCAACTATAGGGGCGATTCGCTAGGGGTAATTTTATCTAAATCTAGGCATCATCGATTCGGTTTCTGCGGCCGGGGTCACGAATCGATGCCGCCAGCCCGCGGCCGGGCGATTTCAGGTGAGACACCTACATAATTCCGCTGAACTCGGGCAGTTCGTCGAGAAACAACACGCCCTGATGCGCCAGGCTGATCTCCCCGGGCCGGGCGCGCAACCCGCCGCCGACCAAGGCCGGCAACGAGGCCGAATGGTGCGGATCGCGGAACGGGCGCTCGCGCATCAACCCGCCGCCGCGCAAGCCGCCGGCGACCGACAATATCATGCCGAGTTCCAACGCCTCGGCTGGCTCGAGCGGCGGCAAGATGCCGGGCAGCCGCGCCGCCAGCATCGACTTGCCGGCTCCCGGCGGGCCGATCATCAACAGATTGTGGCCGCCGGCCGCGGCGATTTCGAGCGCGCGCTTGGCGCTTTCCTGGCCCTTGACGTCCTTCAGATCGAGCCCGGCGCCGCGCGACGGCGCGAGCTTGGGCTCGGGCGGCGGCAATAGTTGCGTGCCCTTGAAGTGGTTGACGATCGCCAGCAGGTTCGGCGCCGCGATGATCTCGACCTCGCCGGCCCACGCCGCCTCGCCGCCGCAAGCGACGGGACAGATGATCCCGCTGTCATGCGCCGCCGCCGACAGGGCCGCGAGCAGGACCCCGGAAACGCTGGTCAATGAGCCGTCGAGCGCCAACTCGCCGAGCGCGGTGTAGCCGCCGAGCTCGTCCTGCGGCAATACCTCCATCGCGGCGAGCAGACCGAGCGCGATCGGCAGGTCGAAATGGCTGCCTTCCTTGAGCACGTCGGCCGGCGACAAATTGACCGTGATATGCCGCGGCGGCAATGCGAGGCCGAGCGCGGCCAGCGCGGCGCGCACCCGCTCGCGCGATTCCGCCACCGCCTTGTCGGGCAGGCCGACGACGGTAAAGGCCGGCAGCCCCGCGGTGATCGTCACCTGGGTCTCGACCTCGACGACGTCGACGCCGTGAAACGCCACCGTGCGCACCCGCGCGACCATGCTCGCCATCCGGCTCCCGCCGATCGCCTTGTTCGCGCGCGAGTTTAGGGATGTCGCGCCGCCTATGCCAGAAATGCGCGCGGGATCGCGACCGGAGAGTGCGCGCGGGATCGCGCTCGCGTTGCGCCGTTGACCCCGCTTGGGTAGTCTCGCCACCCGCCGAAGCGACGCGCGGCGGCGTGGAGGGGTGGCCGAGCGGTTGAAGGCGCACGCCTGGAAAGTGTGTATACGGGGAACCGTATCGCGGGTTCGAATCCCGCTCCCTCCGCCACCCTCCTGTTTCTAGCCGTCTCAGACCGCCTCACCTATCCCGTAAATCAAGCGAATATGGGGAACCTATGTCTCCCCTCGCCTCCAGTCATACGGTCGCAAGCTCTCGGCGATTGAGGTATCGAGGGCGAAGGGGCCCGCGGTGCTCCCCGATGGCGGCGGGTTTATCTTCGCGTCTCGGCCACCGGCGCCAGATCCTGGGTGTTCCGGTTTCAGCTTGATCGCAAGCGCCGGGATATGGGGCTTGGCCCCTACCCCGACATTTCGCTCGCTGAGGCGCGCGAAAAGAGAATGGCGAGGCATAAGTAACGTATGCCCGACACCTTGCTCCGCATCTGGCGACCCTTGCGCTAGGTTCCCTCAGAGAGAACAATGAGCAGTGGAGCGATAAAATCGCGGTCACGCCGACAAGGGAGAGAATGCCATGGACCTCGGATTGCACGGCAAGCACGCGATCGTGACCGGCGGTAGTCGGGGCATTGGCAAAGCCATCGCGCGGGAGTTGGCCCGCGAAGGCGTCGATGTGGCGATCGTGGCGCGAAACAAGGCGGATCTGGAAGCGACGGCGCGGGAGTTGGCGGCCGAGACGAACCGGCGCATCGTTCCCCTCGCAGCCGATGTCACCAGCAAGGAGCAGGTGGACCGCATGGTCGCCGAGGCGGCGCAGCAACTGGGCGGCCTGCACATCCTGGTCAACAGCGGGTCCTCGCCAGGGGGCTCGACCACCGCGACCGGCCCGATCGAAACCGTTGTCGACGAGGATTTGATCGAGGATTTCAACGTGAAGTACGTGGGGGCGTTGCGCTGTTCCCGGGCGGCCATCCCGTTCATGAAGACGGCCGGTTGGGGCCGCATCATCAACATCAGCGGCGGCAACGCGCGCAACGCCGGCAATCTCAGCGGCGGCGCCCGCAATGCGGGCTTGGTGCACATGACAAAAACGCTGGCGGTCCAACTGGGCCGTCATGGGATCACGGTCAATTGCATCCATCCCGGCACGACCCGCACCGAGCGCACGCCTAGCCTGGTCGCCGCCCGCGCCGCCCAGCTGGGCGTATCCCCGGAAGATGCGGAGCGGCAGGACTTCGCTCCGGACTCGCCGCGGGGCAATGCCATCTGCCGCATGGTGGACGCTTCGGAGGTCGCGTTCGTCGCGGTCTTCCTGGCCTCGGAAAAGGCCTGGGCGGTCTCCGGCGAGCTGGTCGCGGCAGGCGGCGGGGCCGGTCGGTCGGTATATTACTGAGCAAAGATTCGAATACGTATCCATTGACCTTTCCAACCGGCTGAAGGCCATTTTAATAGCTCGGCAGAGGCGCCAAACAGGTCGCCGTTGTCCCGGATGCGTTGGCGGCGGCGATCACTGCGGTTCGCGGCGTGATCGCGCAGACCTTGCTCCATCACGATTTCGCCAAGGGCTGGACCCAGGGCCTACAGCCTTGACCAAAAGAGCGCCGAGCAGACGGCCGACTTTCTGATCTATTCGTCGCTGACGACGGTGGAGCGGCGGCCCGGCACCGATGGTCCCTCCGTAGGGTAAAAACCATACTTGGTTCATCCGAGCCGATCTCGCCGAAACTGGCGATAGAGATATGGCCGGAAACGATAACCGATACGTCCCCGCCGATGTCGGCGCCGTAGGTCGAGGTCGAGATCTGGCCACCGCTGGCGAGTGACAGATTTGAGGCGCTGAGTGTCACCCGGCCCGAATTGCCGGTACTTCCGGGCATCGCCTGAGCGACGACGCCAGCAGATTGGATCACCTCGCACTCGTCGATCGATAGCATTCCGGTGATGTTCACCGCGACGTCGCCGAAGCCCAAATGCCAGTGGCGCAATTCTCGGAGTAGCCTGCGTGTTCGCCGTCCTTGTAGCGCCTATTCCATGTGATCTTCCGCTTCGTTGCCAGCCGCTCCGCACGCGAGTTTGAGGCTATTGAAATTCGTTCGCCGTGAGTGGTTCAACGTGATCTATAAAGACCGTAGCGGGTAGGATCGCCGTTCGTGGACTATGCTCCACTCAAGGAAGCCGCGGCCTCATGAGAGTACGCTTCTGGGGAACGAGAGGGTCGATCGCCACCCCCGGGCCGGGTACGAACCACTTCGGCGGCAACACCTCCTGCGTCGAGTTGACCACGGCCACCGGCGATCTCCTGATTTTTGACTGCGGCACTGGCGCGCACCGGCTCGCCGCCGAGTTGATGGCGCAGGGTAGGAAAACCATTAACTCGAACATTCTCATCGGGCATACGCACTGGGATCACATCCAAGGCTTTCCATTCTTCAGCCCGGCCTTTGTCAAAGGGAACTCCGTCGCGATCTATGGCCCGGAAGGCGGCCGTGGCTCGCTGCATGACGTGCTGGCCGGCCAGATGGAGTTCACCTACTTCCCGATCGAGTTGAACCAGCTTCCGGCCGCGATCACCTACCATGAGCTGACCGAGGGCATCCACACAATCGGCGGCACGCGGGTCGCAACGCAATTTCTCAATCACCCGGCCATGACACTGGGCTACCGCGTTGAAGCCGACGGCGTGGTGGTGGTGTACTTGGTAGACCACGAACCGTTCTCCGATGAGCTCTGGCGCGCGGGCGCCGAGCCGGGCCGCGTCGAGTCCATCCTGCACGAGGGAGACCGCCGGCACGCCAATTTCATGGCCGACGCCGATCTCGTGATCCACGACGCTCAGTACACACCCGAAGAGTACGGCCCAAAGAAAAACTGGGGGCACAGCACCTACCGCTATGTGGTACAAATTGCCGCAGCGGCCGGCGTGCGGCGAGTAGCACTGACCCACCACGATCCGAGTCACGACGACCACTTTGTCGCGGACATCGAGCGCAACGCCCGCGCCCTGGCTTTGCAGCACGGGGTGGGGCTGGATGTCTTCTGTGCATATGAAGGCTGCGAACTGGTCCTGGAACAGCGCTCCGCCTTGAAGCCATTTGTCGCGGGCGGCCCTTTCCAGGCGTCCGTGGCACAGCGCCGCTTTCACATCCTGGTGGTTGATGACCAGCCGGACATGCTCGCGTTGGTCGTTCGCGCACTGGAGGAGGATCAGTATACGGTCAGCGAGGCGACAAGCGGCTCGGAGGCGCTCCGGATGATCGGCGAGAATATGCCGGACCTCGTGGTGCTGGATTACAAGATGACCGGTATGGACGGCCTCGCGGTCATGAAGGCGCTTCGCGCCAAACCCGAGACTCGGCCCCTGCCCGTGCTGATGCTAACCGCGATGACCGATGAGCCCAGCACCCGCGCCGGTTTCGAATCGGGGGTGACCGACTATGTCACCAAGCCGTTTTCGATCCCACAGCTCAGCGCACGCGTCCGCGCCTGTCTCGCCAGAACCCAGCCCCGATAATCGTGTGACGAGCTAACCGGACACGACCTCGACACGATCCAGGTACCTGGACAATTCGCCTACCCACTTCCGCGACGCGTCGTTGTCGACGCTCTCGGCGGCCTGCTCAAGGGCGGCGCCGATGGCGGTAATGGCCTGGAATCCATAGCTTCCGCCGGCACCCTTCATGCCGTGGCCCAGAGTCTCCACCGTTTGAAAATCACCCCGATCCAAGGCGTCCAGCATGGCGCTGACATCCTGCCTGCGGTTCCGCAGAAACCCGGGGATCAGGTCTGCGAATTCAGGAATCGCACGCACCAGGATCGGGTTGTTCCGGCTGCTTTCCTCTGGTGATGGCGGAGGCGCGGCTACGAAATGTTCCTTGATCGCTTGCAGAAGTACCTCTTGTTTGATTGGTTTGGTCAAATACGCCGTGCACCCCGCGGCCATGCACTTTTCTTGATCGCCTTTTAAGGCGGCGGCCGTCAGCGCGATGATTGGCGTGGCCGGCTGGCGGTTCGCTTCTTCCCACCCTCTAATCAAACGGGTCGCCGTCAAGCCGTCCATCACCGGCATTTGCCGGTCCATCAGGACAACGTCGTAGTGTCCGACTGTAAATTTTTCAAACGCAACGGCCCCGTTTTCCGCGATTTCAACGCGGTACGGCGTGTCCCGCAGGTAGGCCAGCGTGATCATGCGATTGTCCGGGGAGTCCTCCGCCAAAAGAATATTCAGTGCCTGCAGCGGCAGTTCGGGACCCGTGCCGACCGGCACCGCCGAACCTCGGCCAGCCTCGGCCCAGATCTCGAAAGGCACGGAGAAAGAGAATTCGCTGCCCTTTCCGATCCCGCTTTTGACCCAGATGCGGCCGCCCATCAGTTCCACCAGACGCTTCGAAATTGTGAGCCCCAGTCCCGAGCCCCCGTACCTGCGAGTGGTGGAAGAGTCGGCTTGTGTGAATCGTTCAAACACGGCGCCCAGTTTCTCGCCCGGGATGCCGATTCCGCTGTCCGAGATCGCGAACCGCAGCGCGCCCGGGGCGGGAGAATCCGCATCCGACGTAACTCGGAGGGCCACTTTGCCGGACTCGGTGAACTTGATCGCGTTGCCGAGCAAATTAAGCAGCACCTGTCGCAGCCGTGTTGGATCGCCAACCAGGCCGGTGGGCACTTTCGGCGCGATGTCGCAGACCAAGGCGAGACCTTTTTCATGGGCCCGAACCGCCACTATTTCTGTCACTTTTTCCAACAGATCCGTCAACGAGAACGCGGTCCGTTCCAGCTCCAGTTGGGAGGCTTCGACTTTGGAAAGATCGAGAATGTCGTTGATGAGATGCAGCAGGTTCTCGCCGGCACGGCGAGAGGTCTGCACATACTCATATTGCTCCGGCGACAGGGGGGTCTTCGAGAGCAGGTCCGCTATGCCCATGATCGCATTCAATGGCGTTCGGATTTCATGACTCATGCTCGCCAAAAAATCCGACTTGGTCTGGCTTGCGCTTTCGGCGGCGGCCTTGGCCTGCTGTAATTCCTCCTCCACCCGCTTACGCTCCGTGACATCGCGTGCCGCGGCGAAGACGCCTTGCAGTGTGCGGCCCCGGTCGTAAAAGGTGGTCGCGTTGTAGGACACCACCGTTTGCTTGCCGTCGCGGGCGCACGCCGTCAGCTCGTAGTCGGTGACGGACTTTTCGTTCAGCACGCGCTTGATCGCCGCTTCGGCCCGTTCCGGATCGGTGAAGTAGTCCTTGAACGGTGCGCCGATCAACTCGTCGCGCGTGCACCCGGTGAGCGCCTCCATTTGCTTATTGACGTCAGTGATGATGCCGGAGGGGTCGGTGGTCATCAGCGCGTCGATGTTGGATTCAATCAGCGAGCGGGTGTAAAATTGCTGATCGCGCAGACGCTGATCAAGTTTCTTTTGTTCAGCTTCAACTAACTTGCGCGCGGTGTTGTCTGTGCCAATGAGCAGATATCCGATAATGGCATCCTGAACGTCTCGCAGCGCCGTGACGGACACCACCGCCGGGAACCGAGTTCCATCCTTGCGGATGTAGGTGAGTTCGTAGATGTCCTCGATTCCGCGCGAGGCCTTGAACACCAGGGCCTCGAAGCCTGGCGTGATTGGGGTTGCGAGTTCGACGCTCAACGCCTTGGCGCGCGCGACCAGCTCCTGTGGATCGGAAATGTCGGCCGGCGTGATCTTGTTCATCACTTCGGCGGCCGTGTAGCCGAGCATCCGCTCGGCGCCGACGTTGAAGATTTGAATGACACCCTTCGCGTCGGTGGCGATGCTCGAGAAGTTGGCGCTGTTGAAAATAGCGCTCTGCAGGGCCCCCGCCTTGAACACGAGGGCTTCTTCCGCCTGTTTACGCGCGGTATTGCCGGTACCTTCGGAGACGCCGATCCGCGTCATCGTCACATTCTTCGCCTTAGCCATGATCAAAGGTTAAGGGATGGAGACAAGGGCGGTAGCCTCGGAATCTACTCAGAAACTGGAAAGCATTGAGCGCGCAACAACGGCGTGACGAACGCGGGCCGCGGTGTCATGCAGGCTGACCCAACGGACATCCCGGATTTCCCGAGCGCGCCCAACCGATGATGACGGACAGCGGGGGTATATCCCCTCCCTAGACGTGCAGACTCCCGGCTTGAAAGGTGCCGCCGAGATCGAGCACCAGTTCCGGCGCGCTGAAAACGTTTCCGGTCGAGTGCGACTCCCAGAGGCGGTTGTCCAGGCCCTGGTACATCAGGTCCGCCTTGCCGTCGCCGTTGAAATCGGCGTACTGCGCCTCGCTGGCCACGAAGCTGCCGCCGTGCTGTAGCACTTGCCGACCCGGGTCGAAGCCGGTGCCGGTCGACAGCGACAAGAAGAAGCGATTGTCGAGATCTTGGTACATCAGGTCGGCCTTGCCGTCGCCGTTGACATCTGCGTACTGCGCCTGGCCCGCGACGAAAGCACCGCCCTGTGCGGCCGCGGCCGGGCCCGCGGTCTGGGTAAATCCCGTGCCATTCGACAGCGCGAGCCAGAACTGGTTGTCGGTGCCCTGATAGATCAGGTCGGCCTTGCCGTCGCCGTTGACATCGGCGTATTGCGCCTGGCCCGCTATGAAGCCTGGACCGCCCTGTGCGGCCGCGGCCGGGCCCGCGGTCTGGGTAAATTCCGTGCCATTCGACAACGCGAGCCAGAACTGGTTGTCGGTCCCCTGATAGATCAGGTCGGCCTTGCCGTCGCCGTTGACATCGGCGTATTGCGCCTGGCCCGCTATGAAGCCTGGACCGCCCTGTGCGGCCGCGGCCGGGCCCGCGGTCTGGGTAAATCCCGTGCCATTCGACAACGCGAGCCAGAACTGGTTGTCGGTGCCCTGATAGATCAGGTCGGCCTTGCCGTCGCCGTTGACATCGGCGTATTGCGCCTGGCCGGCTATGAAGCCTGGACCGCCCTGTGCAGCGGCGGGACCGCCCGTCTGGACAAAGGAGGTGCCGTTCGACAGCGCGAGCCAGAACTGGTTGTCGGTCCCCTGATAGATCAGATCGTCCCGGCCGTCGCCGTTGACATCGGCGTACTGCGCCTGGCCGGACATGAAGCCCGGACCGCCCTCGGCGGCCCACTGCTGGACTGGGGCGAACCCACTCCCGGTCGACTGCGATACGAGGAAGCGGTTATCAGGAGTTTGGAACGACAGGTCCGACCTGCCGTCTGCGTTGAAATCACCGGCAGGGGTGGTGAAGCCGATATCCGTCCCCCCCTGACCGTCCGTGGTCAGCCGGAAATTGCTTCCGGCCAAATTGCCGGAGAAGGCGAGAGTTGCGACGGTCGCGCCGCCGTTCGTTGCCGTCAGGATGCCGTTGGCGAACTGCAGGCCGGTCGCAACCACGTTGGCGAGGTCGACTGTATCACCGAGCTGAAAGCCGGTGATCGTGCCGGCGAATTGGCTGGGAGCGCCGAGCTTGAGGGTGCCGTAGCTGGCGGCGAAGGCGACGGTTTGCCCGGCGCCGACCGCGCCTTGAATTTCCGCGAGGGCTCGTGACCCGATGTTGATCGTCTCGGTTACACTCGGATTGAGTGCGGAGAATATCCAGGTGGCGTTGGCGTCGACCAGCACCGTGCCGAGATTGATAAAGCTGGTTCCGAGCCCGGAGAGGGTGCCCGTACCGGACCCCGCCGCCAGCTCCAGCGTATTGCTGCCGCCACCACCGTCGGCGGTGTCGCCGGTCAGATCGCTCGGATTGAAGATGAAGAGGTCATTGCCGGCGCCGCCGGTGAGGGCGTCGAGCCCGCCGCCTCCATGTACGGTCACCGCATGAGCGGCCGAGAGCACCGCCGCGTTTACCGTGTTGCCCGAATTTCCGCCGAAGACGGTGATCGTCCCGCCGGGAAGACGGGCGAAGTTGGTTTCCGCCAGGGTAAGGGTATTTGGCCCGCCGTCGGCCAGCCGGTAGGACCCGAACCCGCTGACATTGACCGGGCTCATGATCCCGGCGGTCGTCAGCACTAGCCGGTTGGTGCTGCCGTCGCCGCTGGTCAGGGCGCCCATGATCGTGTCGCCGCTGACCGCGCCGGCCGAGACCGACACGGTGTTGTCGCCGGCCTCGGTGTGAACGGTGTCCAACCCGGTGCCGAGCCCGATCGCGTTGCTGCCGGTGCCGACCGTGATCGTATCGTTGCCGTTGCCGACCGTGACGCTGCTGTTGCCGTTGCCGGTGGTCACCGTGTTGTTTCCGTCGCCGACCATGATCGTATCGGGGCCGTCGCCGACGGTCAGGGTGTTGCCGCCGTGACCGAGCGTAATCTGATCGGTGCCGTTGCCGAGGGTGACGGTATTGTTGCCGTCGGCCCCGGTAATAATATAATCGTCATCCGGTGGGATTGGAGTAATTGTATTACTGAAATTACCCAGGTCGATGAAATGTGTTGGCATACGCGCCTCCTACGAGAACCTCTCGAAGGACTATTTGCATTGGTTCACAGTTTTCCGATCAGAAAGCTGCTATGACCACGAGTGCCATCGAGAACTATACCCTGACCGACAACGGGTTGACTGACGAGGCTCGGAATCTGCTCAGGGGGCTTTTCCCGAGATGAGACCTTCATACTCCCGCGTCCGACAAGGTGCGGCAGACCCGTGAGCGTCCGCCGAGGACTGCGGCGACAAGCACGACATTGGCAATATCTTGGTCGAGTCAATGCACGAGGCAGCGGCGCTGGTCCTCTACAAGGAGCCTCTTATCCGCCGCTCGCATTCGTCCGACCTGGATGCGCACCAGCCGCCGTGCTTGATCGCCTACGATCGAGCACGGCAATGTCACAACCCCCAGCTAGGTAAATTCCGAACCTTGTTGGTATCGATCATCTCGGTGCATCCGGTTGGTATGAATGCTCTATCGGATTGGCCTCGCAATCGGCTTTTACTCTCCCTGCCATCCTCCAATCTCGATCGGCTTATGCCGGAGCTTGAACACATCCACTGCGCACGCGCGCAGATCCTCATGGACGCTGATAGTCCGCTCGACCATGTCTTCTTCCCCGACACAGGTGTCGTCTCGGTGGTGGCGGTTTATGCGGACGGCAGCATCATCGAGATGGCTACCATTGGCAGGGAGGGTTGCACGGCGGTGCAGGCCATCTTCGGTGCGACGAGTTCCTCCGTCCGGATTCTTGCTCAGATTCCCGGGGACGCAACAAAGATGTCGCGCGCGGCGTTCACGCGGGCCATGGAGTCGACGCCCGCTTTCCGAAGTCTCATGTTCAACTACGTACAAGCCTTTCTCGAACAGGTTATGGTGTCGGTCGCGTGCAACGGTGTGCACAGCCTCAAACAGCGGCTTGCGCGTTGGCTGCTGATGATGCGCGACCGCGGCGACGATGACGCATTGCAGATCACTCAGAACCTGCTCGCCGAAATGCTGGGCGTCCAGAGGCCGACCATCACGAACGCTGCTGGGGAGTTGGAACGTGCCGGTTTGATTGCGCGCGGTCGACGGCAAGTCACGATACTCGATCGGCCGGGTCTCGTGGCGGCATCGTGCGAATGTTATCAGTTGGTTCGGGCGCGCGTCGCTGCTCTCCTGCCCAAAACATACGCGTAAAGCACTAGCGCGCCGACCCGCATCGGTAATCTACCTTACCGACAGCGCCGCGGGAACGAGATCACAATCAAGCTTGGGAGGGGGCTGATCTGAGCCCTTGAGACGCTGTTCGGAAAAAGGCTCGCGAGTCCCCGACAACGAAGGAGGACGAGGGCCGGGGAACCGTTGTGGCTCGATTGAAAGTCATAGCAGGCGCCCAGGCTCGGGCAGGGCGGCGCGTGATTCTAAAGGTCGCGCGCGGACAGCCAATCAGGTCCAGCGGGCATCTAACTTACGAATGCGGAACTTGCGGTGCCGTTGTCCTGGAAAATGTCGAGGCAGCACAGATCCAAGACTGTATCGTTGAATGCCATTGCGGCGCGTTCAACGAACTCTCGGAGGTGCCCTGAGCGGCGCGCGCGGCGATGTCCGGAAGGGCGATGCTCGGGTCATGCCGACTGAACTGGCCGCCTGGCGCCATAGGTATTTCCCGAGCCTACCAGCGGTCGGCCGCCGCAGGCAAATTAGCCGGCACGACGCTCGTTCGCGCCCGGAGGGGGATATGCTCAGCCCTCGATTCTTACGCATGTACGCGGAAAAATGCCGACGTTCGGCGTTATCAATAAACGATCCCCAGTCAGCTGCGGAGCTTGAGGCGATGGCACGTGATTTGGAAGACTGGGCGAACGACCCCATGGTGTCGTCACCTTCGAAGACGACGCCGAGAGCAGCGACCTTATCGTAAGCGTTCAGCCGCGGCCTAGAGTTCAAAATGGCACGCCTGCGGCGCCCTCGGCCGGCGTGCCGGGTGGGCCAATGCCTCCCAGTTGTGACATTCATAATAGCCAGTCCCAAAATGACCAGAGTTGAAACGGTGCTGCGCTCGCGGCGTACGCGGCGGCAGCATTTTCGAGCGTCACGATGTGGTTCCAGGCATCGTCGGAACGCATGGCCGCTCACCCGCCTGCATCCGCGGCTTCTGTAGGTATTTCCCGAGGCTACCGCGAGCAGTGCGCGGCCGGTAAATCGCTGAGGCAGGATGCTGTGCTTGAACGCCATCCCCGGCGCGGCGCAGCCGCTCTGATCAGCAGCACCGAAAGAGAAACCCGTTATGAAAGATCACGTCTATAAGGTCGTCGAGGTCGTCGGCACATCCGAGAAAAGTATTTCGAACGCCATCGATCGCGCCATCGGTAAAGCGGCGACGAGCCTGCGCCACCTCGGCTGGTTCGAGGTCGTGCAGATCCGGGGCGCGATCGACCAGGGCAAAGTGCAGCAATATCAAGTGACCTTGAAAGCGGGCTTCACCCTGGAGGACTAATCAATCGCCCGCCGGCGGTGCCAGGACCGTTTTGAGGGGTCTCGCCAGCTAGCCGCCGCAGATGTAGGCTAAAGCCCTATATATCAACCCTCTAGAATTCCGGGAATGGGCAAATTGGCACGGCGGGCGGCGAGGACGATGATACATGCCTGACAACCATCCCGCCCGGGCGATCGAGCCTGATCACGCCGGCGAGCCCGGGTTCTTACGGCGCTTCGTCACCCTGGCGGCACCGTTCTTCACTTCGGAAGAGCGCTGGATGGCGTGGTTCCTGACCATCGGCGTCGTCGCCCTGACCCTGTTGCAGATCGCCATCGCGGTCCGCCTCAACCTGTGGAACAAGGATTTCTTCAACGCGCTCGAAAACCGCGACTGGAACGCCTTCCTCGGTCAGATGGGAATGTTTGCCCTGCTGGCGGGGAGCACGATGGGAGTGGCGGTCTACCAGGTTTACGTCAAGCAGCTGTTGCAACTCCGCTGGCGGCGCTGGCTGACGTTAAAGCTGGTCAACGCTTGGCTGCATGATGGCCGCCATTACCAGCTAAACTTTCTCGATGCCAGCATCGACAATCCCGATCAGCGCATTGCCGAGAATGCCCGGCACGCGACCGAGATGGCGGTCGAGTTCTCGCTCGGTGTCATCAATACGGTGGTCACCCTTGTTTCGTTCATCGGCATCCTTTGGCTGCTGTCGGGCGCGCTGGAGGTTTCGCTCGGAGCAACGTCGTTCGAGATCCCGGGCTACATGGTGTTCGCGGCATTGATCTATGCGGGGATCGGGTCCGGCCTTACCTACTGGGTTGGGAGCCCGATGGTGGCCGCGAACATGCGGACGAACGCCGCCGAGGCCGACTATCGCTTCGCGCTGGTGCGGCTGCGCGAAAACAGCGAGGCGGTCGCGCTGATCCGCGGCGAAGCCGATGAGGAGAAGGGGCTCGGCAGGTATTTTGGCCAGGTCCTGGCCTCGACGATGGGGCTGATGCGGACGCAGCGTCGGCTGATGTGGCTGACCAGCGCCTATGCCAGCTTTGGTATGGTGTACCCGACCCTTGTCGCCAGCCCGCGCTATTTCGTTGGCGCGATGACACTCGGCGGGCTGATGCAAATCACCGCCGCTTTTGGCCAGGTGCAAAGTTCGCTGATGTGGTTTGTCGACAACTTTCCGCGCCTCGCCGAGTGGCGTTCGCATGTCGCGCGCCTGTTGGAATTCGAGAATGTGCTCGACGTCACGGTCGAGAGTACCTCCGAGGCTGGCGAGGTGACGAGCATCGCCTTGGTCCCTTGCGCCGCGGAAGGTGCCCATGAGGTGCTGCGGTTCCACGATCTGCAGATCGCCCATACCGACGGCGCTATCGTCATCACCGACGCCAACACGCATATCGCCAGGGGCGAGAAGGTGCTGATCGTCGGTCCCTCCGGCAGCGGCAAGAGCACGTTGTTTCGCGCCATTGCCGGGATCTGGCCGTGGGGGAGCGGACAGATCGCCTTGCCGGACCGGAGCCGGATGATGTTCATGCCGCAGCGTCCGTACCTGCCGCTCGGTACGTTGCGTATGGCGCTGGCCTATCCGGCGGCCACGCGCAAATTTTCAGCGGCGACGATAAGGGCGGTGCTCGATCGTTGCGGGCTCCAGCATCTGGCCGACCGGCTCGATGAGACCGAGCGCTGGGACCGGGTTTTGAGCGTCGGCGAACAACAGCGGCTGGCCTTCGGACGCCTTTTGCTTCACAAGCCGGATTGGGTTTTCATGGACGAGGCGACCTCGGCGCTCGACGAAGAGGGCCAGACCTCGATGATGGGGTTGTTCCGGCAGGAGCTGGCCGGTACGACTTTGGTGTCGATCGCGCATCGGCCTGGGCTCAACGCTTTTCACGATCGCACGTTGACGCTAGTCATGGCGGTCGGCGGCGCGCGGCTGGTGACCAAGCGCGGTCAAGCGGGGCCGCGGAAATCACGAGCTCGCGCCAGGCGCCCTCTCGCCGAAGTGGTGTTACGGCGGTTCCGGTCGGCGCGGTGATACTCGCTGCGCGCTCCTGACGGGTGAGGCGCGACGGTGTTCGTCATCGAAGCGGGAGGGCGATCCCTTTTCAAGCGGAAGACACATCAGCTCCGACGACACATCGCGCGGAGGCCCCATAGTGCTGCCCATACCGCGATCACCAGGAGCAGAACCGTCAGTGCGTCCAATTCATACCACCGCTACCAGATAAACCTCATGATCGTCGCCGAGTTACACCGCGGCTGACTTCTGAACCCAGCAGAGTCGCCCCGAATGCTCGCGGAATAACCACAAAAACCCGCGCGATCTTCGGCAATGGCGATGCCGCGCGCCGGTGCGATGACCGATAATCCCTGGCGTAGCGACGGTCCCTACATTGCTGTGAGCCCGCGACCGCCCCAGCCGCGGGCCGTTCTCCAAGCGAAATCGCGAGGGAGCGACCAGCCGCTTCGATGTCGTCGCCGCGGCTCAAGATTTCACAAGGGCGAGCCGATCTACGGGCGCGCCGCGGCATGGTTGCTTTCGGCAAAGCCCCAGTTGACCAGCTTGTCCAACCACGCGGCGACGTAGTCAGGGCGGCGGTTTTGAACATCGAGATAATAGGCGTGCTCCCACACATCGAGGGTGATGAGTGGTTTATGCCCCTGCACGAGCGGCGTATCGGCGATTGTCGGTGGCGACGATCTCGAGCTTGTCGCCGGCTTCGGCCAACCAGACCCAGCCGCCGCCAAATTCACCGGCCGCGGCTTTGGCAAAGGCGGTGTGGAAGCTCTTGAAACTGCCGAAGTCGCGGTCGATCGCAACCTTGAGCTTGCCGGCCGGTTCGCCGCCTCCCTTGGCGCACATGCCGTTCCAGTAGAAGGCGTGGTTCCCAGGCTTGCGCCGCATTGTGGAAGGTAACGACCGCCTTGGGGTCCTTCGCCGCCTGCACGATCACCTCTTCGAGCGGCTGGCCGGCAAACGCGGTGCCCTCGACGAGATGATTCAGCGTGTCGACATAAGCGGCATGGTGCCTGCCGTAGTGGAACGAGATAGTGCGCGCTGAAAAAACCGGCTCCAGCGCGTTTTCCGCGTAGGGCAATTTGGGAAGCACGAAGCCCGAGGGAGGCTGCTCGGCGGGCCCCACGGCACCGCCCTCGGTTTCCCAGGTCTTAACGGCGCTTTCTGGAATCGCGGTGTTATCGCTCATATTTTCTCCCATTCAGGTCGTGCGAATGCTTCAGCGGGCCGCTCGCCCGGCCCCCTCATGCGCTCGAAGGCTCGCCGGGTGTTCTTGAGGGTTAGGAACTGCCGCTGATGAACTCGTCGGCGTCCCCGTTATAGCCGCCCCAGCGCGTGTAGAACCCCGGCCCGGCTGCCGCGGCTGTCGCCTCGGCGGCCTCGCGGGTCTCGAAAATCCCGGAAAATTCCCAGTTCGGCGACTCCCCTTTTACAACTCCCCACCCCTGTACCCATCCCGGATGCATCGTATTTGATTGGAGCATGCTCTATCCTCAGTTAGACGAATTTCGGCGTATCCCCGCGGTGATGACGACCCACGTAGTCAACCTAAGATCGGACCGCTATTGATTTTCATGGTATTTATTTATCAGACGCGACTAATCACAAATAGTTTCGGAAAATACTTATGCGGTGAGTACGAAATTCCATTGCCGAATTTAATTTTCGATATTGCCATCGAGCGCGGGTGGAAAGCTTGGATGTCTCCGGATAGTTCCGGTGCCGCGCCCACAGGAGATTACGCGACGCCGAGACGAGGTTCCTCGGTATCGTGAAATTGCGTGTGATAGAGATCGGCGAACACGCCGTTGCGGCGCATCAGTTCGCCAAAGGCGCCACTCTCGATTATGACACCGTCGCGGAGTACCAGGATCAGGTCGCAATTGCGGATCGTCGACAGGCGGTGTGCGATGATGAAGGTCGTACGGCCGCGCGTCAGACGCTTGATCCCGTCCATCACCTGGGCCTCGGTCTTGACGTCGAGCGCCGAGGTCGGCTCGTCCAGGATCAGGATCGGCGCGTCGCGTAGGAGGGCGCGCGCGATCGTCAGTCGCTGTTTCTCGCCTTCCGAGAGGGTGGCGCCCGCTTCGCCGATTATCGTGTCGTAGCCCTGCGGCAGGGTCATGATCATCGGGTGGATACTGGCGAGACGCGCCGCCTCTGCGATCTCCTCCGAGGTCGCGTCGGGGCGGCCATAGGCTAGGTTGTCGCGCACCGAGATCGGAAAGATCAGCGGCGGCTGCAATACCATCGCTATCTGTCGACGCAGCGATTTGAGGCTGAACTCGCGCACGTCGACGCCGCCGATCGTGACGCTGCCGGTCGACGGGTCGAAAAAGCGGGGCAAAAGCCCGAGCATCGTTGACTTCCCGGCGCCCGTCGGGCCGACGACCGCGACCTTCATACCCGGCTCGACGCGGAGATTGATCGACCGCAATACCGGCATCTCGGAGCGATAGCGGAACTCGACGCCATGCCATTCGATCGCGCCGTGCGCACTCTCCGGTGTCAGGATCAGGGGGCCGTCCTTCAGATCGGCTTCGGTTTCGAGGATCTCGAACACGCGGCGAGCGCTGATCCGGGCACTGGCGATAAGGCTCCAGCTCTGTGTCAACTGGTTGACCGGGACGTAAAGTTGCGCCAGGTACGAGATGAAAACGATGAGTTGGCCGACCGTCAGGGTGCCCGAGAGTACGGCGCGCGCGCCGAAATAGATCACGAGCGCGGTTCCGACGCCGATCAGAGTACCGACGACGCCCGAATAAAACGTCTGCCAGTTGTACAGCTTGAGCGTGAAGCCGAGATGGGTGCGGCTCGCGCCCATGAAGCGGCCGTATTCCTCTTCCTCCTTGGTAAAGGCCTGGACCACCTTCATCGATGACATCGCCCATTGGACAACCGAGAAAACCCGGCTGTCGGCGTCGCGCACCTCGGTCGCGACATCGGCGATCCGGCGATTGAAGAAGGCGATCAGCACAAACAGCACCGGGACAATGCTCATCGACAGCAAGGTCAGCGCCGGGTCGAGCGGGTAGAGGATCAGCAGCATCCCGGCGAGGAGGATGATCGCCGAAATGATCGGCAATAAGCCGTTCATCAGCATCGTCTGCACGGCGAAGCTGTCGCCGGTGATGCGCAGCATGATGTCGCCGACCTTCTGGCGGCTGTGGAAGGCGAGCGACAAGCGCTGAAGGTGGCTGTAAAGCGTTCCCCGCAAATCGTTGACCATGCGCTGGCCGACGCCGATCGCGGTGTAGTTGTGCAGCAGCGTCAGCGCCCCGGCGACAAACTGGATAGCGACGATCCCGACGCAGGCCACGCCGAGCAGCGCGAGCGGCGACCAACCTTCGGCCGCGGCTTTGCCGCCGAGGACATCGTCGATGACGATTTGCAAGGGCCACGGCTTGAGCAACTCCAAGCCGGCGATCAGGAACACCTGAGCCAATGCCCAGAGGAAGCGCCACCGATAGGGCAGCAGATACGGCAGCAATTTCAGCCCGTAATTCGTCTTCATCGCCGCGTCGCCCCCCGCACAAGGTTGTCTTCGCCGAGACGACCGTCGCCGCGCTCGATCAGCCGTCCAAGACTCCAAGCCACTCGGTCGACCGCGATCGCCCAGCGATGAAGGGCCTCGAGCGAGCCCGATGCCCGGTGCTGATCACGGGACATTGCCGGCAAGGCATCAGCGATCTTGCGATTGAACGCAGCGGAGCGCGGGCAATCGCAAGCCGTTGCCGCTCGCCAAGCGATGGGGCCGCCGTGGCAGAACCGTGTCGTGGCCTATAAAACGACCCCGCGATAATGCCGGCCATTGGCATTTCAGATCGGCCCAAAACATCGAGTCCCGATATTCATGTCCGGCGAGGTGGGGCAGTTGCTGGCGGATGGTCGTCGTGGTTCCGGCGAAAGCTATTTGCCAAAGCTGGCGATGCAGTCAGCCTGCAACCGCTGATCGCTGATCGGACCGCATTCCCCGCGCTCGCGGGCGGCACGGTAGCTGGGGTTCGAACGCACCAGCGCGTCGTAACGGTCGCTGTCGCGCACGTTCTGGGCCTCTGATCGCCTGCCCGACACATCACCGGGCCCGGCCTGTGGACCGTTGGTGATGACCACGGCTCCGTCCGCGCTCATCTCTGCATGCGCGCCCGGCAGGGTCGCGATCACGGTTAGGCAAGCAGCCGTTAAGACCAGGCTTACGGTCAGCCTATGATTTATTCTCATGCACTCAACTTTCGATTTTACCGGACCGCTGGATTATCTCATCGGTCTACTCCGTGGTGGACATGCATGTCACGGCAGCATGATCTCTGTTAGCTTCGGAAATTACCTAGTGGTGCGATGCCGAGGGATGATTCCCATCCATCGGCTCAATCGCACCACCAACGGTTTGATCTGGTGGGCCGATTCACCAAACGCTTGGGAACCAAGCGTTTGGATCGGACCACTCTAGAGCCACCTTTACCAGCGTGAGCGTGGCACTCACGACGCATCGCGCGCGGTTCTGCCTCCGCGCTCGGCGGTCTCCGTGAGACCCCACCTTCGACAGTAATCTCGACTCAGGCGCTGGTGGCTGTGGCGTTCCGTTTAGAACGCGCCGGCGCGGCAGAGGTCTCGCTGGGCCCAGGCACAGACGTCGGCAGCTCGCTCACGACAAATAGAACCGAACATTCGGCCTGCTCCAGCAGGATCGCGGCCACCTGACCAAAGGAAAGTTGTGCTCCTGGCCGCTGGCTTACCCCCATGACCAGAAGGTTGTGATTTCCACTCTTGAGCTGACGGACGATGGCTTCCTGCGCCGTGTCGCGGCTACGAACGGCCCCTTTCACATCGACGCCATAAGGATCGCCCAGCCGGACGATTTCACGGATGATCGCGTCGGCGCTGCTGATTGGAGCGACCGATGCGCCGACATGTTGCTGCCAGGAGCGAGGAGGGCGGGGGCCGGCGGCGACATGGAGCGCGGTCACGGATCCGCGCGAGGCCTGTGCCAATGCGATGGCGAACTCGGCGCCGTGTCGAGAGACGGGAGTGCCGGTGACCGGCACCAGAATGTTGAACCTCGGACCTACAGTCTCCTGACGATAGACGCCGCGGGCGATGGCAATCGCAAACGGACCGGCGAACTCCGCCGCGCTGCGAGTGATCTGCTCATGGAAGGTATCGCCCTCGGAGGCCGGCTCCCGGCCAATGACCAGAAACCCGTAGCCCTTTTCTGCCTCGGCCGCGATGGCATCTTCGTCGGGCTTTTCGACGCGGGTGGTAATCGGGGTCAGCGCGCTCCCGGGCTCCGCCGATCCGGCTTCGACGCCCTCCTTGGCGTTTTCCTTAACGACGGTCGTGGTCCGTTCAGCCTGGCTGGCTCCATCGCCGAGGGACCCGGCGGACTCGTAGTCGAAGTGAATGACCGTCGTTGCCATTCGCCGGGAGCCCGCGAGGAGACCCGCCAGTCGCGAGGCGAATTGTCCGCTTGGGCTGGCGTCTACAGCGACGAGCATTCGTTCAATCTGGGTAACAAAGCCGATCGCCTCGAACTCTTCGCGCTTAAGCCGATCCGCCTCCTCGGGGGTCATGGGCAGCCGGCCCAGCGCCCAGCGCAGCATCGGCGGCATCGACATCGTCGTCACCACCGCCATGGCGACGATGGTTGTGAACAGGTCCTGACTGAGGACGCCCATCGAAAGCCCGATCGTGGCGACGATCACCTCGGTGGAGCCGCGCGCATTCATCCCGCATCCGAGCGCCACCGACTCGGCCCAATTCATGCCGCCGAGATGGCCGCCCAGAAAGGCGCCGCCGAACTTGCCGAGGCTGGCGATTGCGATCAGCCCGAAGGTGAGGAAAAGCAGATCGGTGTTGGCAAGCACCGCCAGATTTGTGGACAGTCCAGCCAACCCAAAGAAGATCGGCATAAACAGCGCGACGATGAGGCCACGGAGCTGCTCGTCGATATGGCGGGTAAGAATTGGCGACTGGCCGACGAGAATGCCCGCGATGAAAGCGCCGAGCACGGTATGCACGCCGATCGCGTTGGTAGTCAGCGCCATGATCCCGGTTATCACCAGGATCGCGGTGATGACGGGTAGTTCGCTGACGAACCGGTCGTTCGCCCAGCGGATCGCCCAGAATACCAGTCGGCGACCGATGGTGAAGCTGACCACCAGAAAAATCGTCGTGCCAATCAGGCTCTTCGCTAGCGACGGCAGGTCGATCGCGCCGTGCAGAGCGAGGCCAAAAACGACCGACATGATGATCCATCCGATCGTGTCGTCGATGATCGCGGCGGCGATGATCACCTGGCCAACGGTACGGCGCAGAAAGCCGACCTCGCGCACGACCATCGCCACGATCTTTACCGAAGAGATCGACAGCGCGACACCAAGAAACAGCGTTGTGATCAACCGCTTTCCCGGATCGGGCAGCATCGCGTCCGGAAGCAGTTCCCCGAGGAGAAAGCCGCAAATGAAGGGCACGGCGATCCCACATATCGAGATGCTGAACGCTGCTCGGCGCGAGCGCCGGACAACCGACAGATCGGTCTCCATCCCGGTCAGCAACAGCAGCAGCAGAATCCCCAGCTGCGCGACCGCGTCGATCATCGCCCGCTGGTCCGGGGCCGCCGGAAACAGGGCGTGCTGACCGGCCGGCCACAGAGCGCCGAACACCGAGGGACCGAGCAGGATGCCGGCGATTAACTGGCCCATCACCGCCGGCTGGCCGATGCGCTGCATCACCTCGCCCATGAGGCGCCCACAGACGAGCAGCACGATGATTTCGCAGAGGAAGATCACCTCGGAAGGACCGTGCGAGGGTCCCTCGGCCGCGAAGCCCAACGTCGGTGCGAGCGCAGTCAAGACTGCCGCAAGCAAGGCCGGCACCGCGCGACGATGCCCGGCAGCGGGGGCTGTCTCCCGGCTTCTGGTTGCTGGTTTCATTACCAAGCTTACGCCACCTCCAAGGTATTACCAGCGGACGAAGCCGCCGGAGAAGCCGAAGCTGGGACCGCTGACCCCGGTGATCGAAGCGATCCTGGAGGCGGACCGGAGCGCGCCTGCCAAGCAGCGGCACACCGCCGAGCGGATTTTCGAGCGGCGGCGGGCCGAGCACAAGTATGCCGGCGGCTATACGCTGATGAAGGATTACGTGCGGCTAAAGCGGACGCGGATGAAGGAAGAGAGGGAGTCCGCCCTGGCCCTCCCTTGCGCTTTGTCGTAGGATGTTCGCGGTCGCGGGAACGATAACAACCCTGTTTATGCTTGGCCGGGGAGGGCAGTTATGGAGCAGACTCCAGTAACGGATCGTCGCAGCTTTTTGAGCAAAATCGGCGTCGCGGTCGGCAGTGTGGGTCTCGCCAGCGCGACTGGCGGCTCGACGGTATCGCACGCCCAGCAGGCACCGGCAAAGGGCAAGATCCCCGACACGCCGTACAAGGTCGGGCACATGACCTTCCTGACCAGCGCTGCCGCGGTGCTGGGCGAGCCGTCGTTGAAGGGTCACACCCTGGCGGCCGAGGAGATCAACGCCCAGGGCGGGTTCCTCGGCAAGCGCAAGATCGAGACGATCACCGCGGACGAGGCCGCCGGCACCGACGCCAACGTAAAAGAGCTGCGGCGGATGAAGCTCGACGGCAAGATCGACCTGTTCACCGGCATCATCTCGAGCGGCAACACCCCGGCGCTGGGCCCGGTGGCGGAGGAGCTCAGTCTGCTCACGATGTTCGTCGACGGCTGCACCGACTTTCTGTTCGACAAGGCGGTGCCCAACCCGAAATACGTGTTCCGCATGACCAACATCCAGTCGGCGGACGGGATCACGGCGGCGATCGGCGCGGCGCAGGCGTGGCCGCAGGTGCGCAAGATCGCCCATATCCATCCCGACTACAGCTATGGCCGCAACGCTTCCGAGCATTTCACCCTGGCACTCGAACGGATGCTGCCGGGGGTCGAAGTCGTCTCGGAAAGCTGGCCGAAGCTGGGCACCACCGACTTTACCGCGCACATCACCAAGACCATGTCGGCGGCGCCCGACCTGCTGTTCAGCTCGGTGTGGGGCGGCGACTACGTCGCTCTCTACAAGCAAGCATTACGCTACGGCCTGTTCGACAAGATGAAGGTCGCGACCACGCTCGCGTTTGGCGTCGCACCGCATGCGATCGGCAAGGATCACCCGGAAGGGATACTCGCCGGGGTTCACTCAAACTATCACTTCACCTATCCGGGCGGCGACCGCTGGCCGGTCAATAAGACCTTCGTCCAGAAGTATTTCGCGCGGTGGAAGGAATATCCGAACTTCCAGGCCGAGGGGGCCTACGTCACCCTCCATTTCCTGAAGACCGCGATCGAGCGGGCCAACAAACTGACCGGCGGCTGGCCCGACGACGAGGCGATCATCAGCCAGATGGAGGGGCTCGGCATGGATACCCCGTCGGGCTACCTGTACATGCGGCCCGATCATCAGGGCTACAAGGACGCGGTCACCGGCTTCAGCAAGAACCTGCCGCAATACGATTTCGCGGTCTGGGACCCCGACCGCATCATCACGATCCCGATCCGCAACATCACCGCGCCGATGGGCTGGCCCAAGCCGGGCACCAGCCACAACGAATCGACCGCGGCGGCGAACTGGATCAAGACCACCTGGCCCAAGGCGACCGCATAGGTTCGGCTAGATTCCGCTGATTGAGGACAAGCCCCTCGCCCTCCCGCTGACGCGGGTCCCTCCCTCTCCCCGCAAGCGGGGCGAGGGCCGGGGCGAGGGGCCGGCGCGGTCCGACCGAAAAACACGCTAACAGCCGGGGCCGCGCATGAACGCCGGGATGTCCGAGGGGGACCGGTGGCAATCCTGATCATCCAGATCCTGAATTCGCTGCTCTACGCGTCGGTGTTGTTTCTGATCGCCGCCGGGCTCAGCCTGATCTTCGGGGTCATGCGGATCGTCAACCTCGCGCATGGCAGCCTCTATGCGCTCGGCGCCTATGCGACCGCGTGGCTGATCGGACGGGCGATCGGGCTCGGCGTGCCGTCCGGCTGGCTGTTTCTGCTGTTGCCGGTGGGGGCCTTTGCGGTGGCCGTGGTCGGGATGATCATCGAGCCGCTATTGCTGCGGCCGTTTTATCGCCGCGCCGAGGAATACCAGCTGCTGGTCACCTTTGGGCTCTTGCAGATCCTCGAGGACCTGATGCGCATGATCTGGGGAGGCACGCCGCTTTCCGCCGACACGCTGATGGATGCGTTGCCGATCATCAAGGTCGGCGGTCTATTCTACCCGGCCTACAATCTGGTCGTGATCGGCATCGGCGTGATCGCCGCGATCGTTTTGTGGGCCGCGATCTACCACACCAAATTCGGCGTCATGCTGCGGGCGACCTCGCAGGATCGGCGGATGGCGTCGGCGCTCGGCCTCAATGTCGGAATGATCTACGTGATGGCGTTCGCGATCGGCTGCTTCATGGCCGGGCTCGGCGGCGCGATCGTGGTTCCGACCCAGGCGGCGGTGCTGGGCATGGGGGTCGACGCGCTGGTCATCGCCTTTGTCGTCGTCGTGATCGGTGGGCTCGGCAGCCTCAAGGGGGCCTTGGTCGGCGCCGTCGTCGTCAGCTTTGTCAGGACCGCCGGGATCCAGTTCTTTCCGGAACTGGAACTGGCGGTGCTGTATCTGATCGCCGCGGCGGTGCTGCTGGTGCGGCCGACCGGCCTGTACGGGACCGCCTCATGACGGTCGACAGCCGCGTTGTCGCGCCGTTCGGCCCGCTTCTCAAGCTGGCGAGCTTGGCGGCGCTGGTCCTGCTCGGGCTGATACTCGTGCCGAGCTTTGTCGGGCCCTATCAGACGCAGCTGATGACCTTCGGCCTGATCGCCGCGATCGCCGCGCTCGGATTCAATCTGTTGCTCGGCTATACCGGATTGTTGTCGTTCGGCCATTCCGCCTATTTCGGGATCGGCGCGTATGCCGTCGCCTTCACAGCCAAGTTTTTCGGCGCGTATTCGATGGAGTTCTACCTGTTGGTCGGGGTGCCGGCCGTGGCGATCGTCTCGGGCCTGTTTGGATACATCTGCGTACGCCATACCAAGATATTCTTCGGCATCCTGACCCTGGCGATTTCCCAGGTGATCTACAGCGTCGCGCTGAAATTCTACTGGGTGACCGGCGGCAGCGACGGTTTGCGCGTGCCCCGCCCGGCCTTGTTGTTCGGATCGGTCAGCTTTTCCGGACCGCGCAGTTACGAGCAGTTTTTCACCGCGTACTATTACTACGTGCTGGCCATTTTCGCGGTCTGCGTCGTGCTGATGTGGGTGATCGTGCATTCGCCGTTCGGCAAGGCGTTGCAGGCGATCCGCGACAACGAGGTGCGCGCGCGCTTTCTCGGCGTGCCGATCCGCCGCTTTCGCTGGATCGCCTTTCTCGTTTCCGGGACCTTCACCGGTGTCGCCGGTATTCTGTGGGTCCCGCTCAACGGCTTGACGACGCCCGAGCAGCTGTACTGGACCTTTTCCGGAGAGATCGTCTTTACCGCGCTGCTTGGCGGGTTCCGCAACTTTACCGGGCCGCTGGTCGGCGGCCTCATGTTCACCTATCTGAAGACCTACGCGGTAGCGTGGACCGAGTACTGGCAGCTGTTGCTGGGCGTGGTCCTGGTCGGCCTGGTGCTGGTGTTCCCGACCGGCATTGTCGGCGCCGTGTCGCAAGCCTGGCGATGGGTCAGCCGAAAGCGGCAGACGTGACCGTCCTGCTCAAAACCGTAGACCTGCGCAAGCAGTTCGGCGAGACCCGCGCCTGCGACGGCCTCAACTTTACCGTGAACAAGGGCGAGTTCCTGTCCTTGGTGGGATCGAACGGCGCCGGCAAGACCACGCTGGTCAATCTGATCAGCGCCCATCTGCAGCCCGACAGCGGCCAGATCCTGCTCGAGGATCGCGACATCACCCGCGCGACGGTGACCGAGCGGATCAAGGCCGGGATCGCCCGCAGCTTTCAGCTGGTCAATCTGTTCGACGGGCTCAGCGTGTTCGACAATGTCGCGCTGGCGGTGTTTTCCCGCGAGGGCAAGACCTCGAAGATGGCGCGATTGGCCGATCGCGACTACGAGGTGCGTCGCGAAGTGCTCGATATCCTCGGACAGTTCGGCATGGCCGCCAAGACCGCGGTTCTGGCTGGCGGGCTCGCGCAAGGCGAACGCAAATTGCTCGACGTCGCGGTCGCCTACGCATTGCGCCCGCGGCTGCTGTTCCTCGACGAGCCGACTAGCGGCGTCAGCACCGCCGACAAGGCGCAGATCATGGACACCGTGTCGTCGGTGGTACGCGGCGGCATGGTTACCGCCGTCGTGATCGAGCACGACATGGATGTGGTGTTCCGCTATTCCGACCGCATCGTGATGATGCACGAGGGCGCGTTTCTGGCCGATGGCACGCCCGACGAAATCCGCGCCAACCAGGATGTCGCCAGCATCCTGCTCGGCGCGCCATTGCCGTCGTGAGTCCGGGAGGGGCCGGTGCTGCTCGAAGTCGACCGGATCGATACCTATCGCGGCCCGGCCCAGATCCTGCGCGGCGTGTCGATCGCCGTCGATACCGACGAAGTGGTGGCGCTCGTCGGCCGCAACGGCGCCGGGCGGACGACGATCATCGAAAGCATCATCGGGCTGTTGCCGGTCCGCGCCGGCCACATTCGCTTTCGCGGCGAGGACGTCACCGGTCTGCCGCCGCATCGCCGCGCTACCCGCGGTATCGGCTACGCACCCGAGAACTCGGGCATCTTCCCCGAGCTCACCGTGGCCGAAAACTTGATGATCAGCCGCTGGCTTGCGGTAAAGACCGACCGCGCCGCGGCCGCCGACGCCAACACCGAAGGCCTCGCCGCGGTGTTTCCCGAAATCCGTCAGCTCTCCGCCCGCCAGGGCATGAATTTGAGCGGCGGCCAGAAAAAGATGGTGGCGATCGCGCGGGCAATGGCGCTGGCGCCGCATCTGCTGATCCTCGACGAGGCCTTCGAGGGCCTGGCGCCGGCCGTGGTCAAGCGCTTTCGCGACGCGGTGATGACGATCAAAGGCATGGGCATCGCCTTGCTGCTCGCCGACTCGAACCTGACCAGCGCGGCGGCGATCGCCGATCGGCTCTACGTCGTCGAACGCGGCGAGATCGTGTTTCATGGCACGCCGGAGCAGGCGCTCGCCGACGCGGAGGTGATGCGGGTATTGCGCGGATGAGGGGAGTGCCGATCTATCGGCCGACCGGGCTTGCGGCGGCGCTCGCGGTCATGGCGATGCTGGCGGGAGTGGCGCGCGGCGGTCACGAGGTGCCGATCTATCCGTCTTACTACCCGCACGAGATCGTGATCGAAGCGGTCGCGATGGATCGCGCGCCCGCGCTATTGGAAGCAGGTAAGCTCCACGCCTATCTCGGCCGCGAGGCGCTCTATTCGGGCGAGCCGCCGAAGGCGGTTCGGGCGGTCGGGTCGCTCGGCGATTTCGTCATCGCGCGGGTGGCGCCGGCTACGGCCCAGCCCGGCGCCGATGCCTGCACCGCGATCCAGGCCGCCGTCGCCGGTCTGGCGGACAAGGGCGGGTTCGCCTTTCATCCCTACCCGGTCACGCCCTTTCACGGCGACTTCCTCTATCACCTCGACCGCGCCGAAGCGGCGAAGGCGCGGGTTCTGGAGCATCCGGCGCCAGCGATGCCGCCGGGCTGGAGTGTCGCGATCGAGAGGGTGGACGCCGCCGCGCTGCTCGCCGGTTCGGCGACAGCGGTCAATGGCTGGCTCGGCCCGGCGTGGGTCAGGACCGGCTGGTTTCAAGCCTGGCGAATCCTCGGCGCTACCCTCGAGGGCGGCGCGCTGGGGTATGCGGCGGGGATCGAGGCGCGGCTCGAGGCGGGCGATTATCGCAACGCGGTCGAGCGCCTCAATCTGGAGCGCGAGCTGGTCGGCGCGCTCGCGGGCAATTGCCATAAACGGGTCGCCGGCTATAGCGTGAAAAGCCAATTTTACAGCGCCGATTTCAACAACGGGGTCGAGAATATCGGCTTCGATGCGATCGCCGGTCTCAATTCGCCGATCTTCGCGCGTACCGTGAAGCTCAAGGATTTCCCGTGGAATGGCTGGCTGTCGCTTGGGATCGACGCCGCCCCGCAGGCGGCGTGGAACCCGATCGCCGGTTTCGGCGACGATTTTGGCCGGCTGCTGTGGGGTGCGATCGGCGACCCGGCTCTGCTCCCGATGCCCTACGATACGGGGTGGACCCTCAATCGCGCTTCCGACGTCCAAACGGGTCCGTGAGATACATAGCGCTGGCCTTGCCGCTGGTTCTCGCGTGCAGCATTGGCGCGAGAGGCAACGAGTTAGCCTTCGACCTAAATCTCGCGCGGGGCCATCTGCCCGAGGACATGCGGCTGATACGGATACATCAGGGCGATGCCGTCAAATTGCGCTGGACGTCCGACCGGCCGCTCACCCTGCATGTGCACGGCTACAATATCGAGAAGCGCGTCATGCCGGGCGTGCCGACCGAGATGAATTTCACCGCCTACGCGACGGGACGCTTCCCGGTTCATGTTCACGGCACCGCCGGGTCGGGCGGTGGAGGACATGAGGAGGCGCCGCTCGCGGTCATCGAGGTCTATCCGCGATAGGGGCGAAGACCATTCGGATCTCAGGGATGTCGCGAGACAACGCCCATTCGGGCTCGCCGAGCTTCCGGCACGACGGGAAAAGGACGCCGCCCATCGTCTTGATCGCGCTCTTTGGCCTGTGCCTCTCATCAACCGCCGCCGAGGCGCATGGTTTCGGCCAGCGCTACGACCTGCCGCTGCCGTTGTCGCTGTATCTGCTGGGGACCGCGGCGGCCGTCATCGTATCCTTCGTTGTCATCGGGTTGTTTGCGCGCTTCACGCCGCGCGCGCGCGGCTATCCGCGGGTCGAGGTACTCGCCAGGCCGCACCCGCTCCCATCGGCCATCCTGCGGGCACTCGCCGTCGGGCTTTTTCTGCTGACGGTCGCCAGCGGGTTTTTTGGCGAACAGGATCCATACCGCAACCTCGCGCCGACCCTGGTGTGGATCATCTGGTGGGTCGGGTTTGCCCTGCTTTCCGCCGTCATCGGCGATTTGTGGGCGCTGATCAACCCCTGGCGCAGCCTGTTCGATGGGGCCGATCGGCTGTGGCGCGCCGCCGTCGGCCGCAGCCGCGGCCCGCGACTTTCTTATCCCGCGGCGCTTGGGGTCTGGCCGGCGGTGCTGTTGCTGTACGCGGTATCGTGGATCGAGCTGGTGTTTCCGAGCCCGGCGCTGCCGGTGAACATAGCCGCCTTCGCGGTCGCCTATTCGCTCCTGACCTGGGCTGGCATGGCGGTGTTCGGAAGCACGGTCTGGGTCGCGCGCGGCGAAGTCTTCGCAATCTTTTTCGGCCTATTCGCTCGCTTCGCGCCGATTGAGGTCACACCCCGCGGCGGACTCGCGCTGCGGCCGTTCGGGGCCGGATTGCTGGCGCGCGAGCCGGCCTCGATGTCAATGGTCGCGTTCGTGCTGATGGCGCTGTCGAGCGTCCTCTACGATGGGGTCTTGAGCACGTCGGAATGGGCCGTGCTCGAAAGCGCGGCGACCGGCCTCGTGCCGGGGTTCGGGCCAACGGCGATCCGAACGATCGGGCTCGCGGCGTTCTGGGCGCTATTCCTGAGCGCCTTTATTGCGATCTGCGCGGCGATGCGCGCCGTCGCCGGGCGCGGCGCGGTGCGCGCGATAGCACAGGGTTTCGCGTTCACGCTGGTGCCGATCATGATCGCCTATCATCTGGCGCATTACCTGACCTACCTGCTGACGCAGGGCCAGTATGTGATCCCGCTCGCCTCCGACCCGTTCGGCTATGGCTGGGATCTGGTCGGCACCGCCGGGTATCGTGTCGACATCACCGTCGTCGGCGCGCGTTTCGCCTGGTACGCGGCGGTGAGCGCGATCATCGTCGGCCACGTCGCGGCGGTCTATCTGGCCGATGTTCGGGCGCATCAGCTGCTGGCGTTGCGCCGCGCCCCACTGCGCTCGCAGGTGCCGCTGACCGCGCTGATGGTGATCTATACATTCGTCAGCCTGTCGATTTTGGCGGAGCCGATTGTCGAGCGCCGCGCACCCGCCAAACCGGTTGCGTTGGCGAGCGAACCGGTCGCGATTCCCGAGGACGCGGTCCTGCCCGAGGCCGGCACCGGCGACTTGCGGCCGGCCGGGCCAGGCCGGGCGGCGCGTGTTAAATTGACCTATCGGATGCTCGGCTCCGCCTTCCACGACGGCACCAGGACGACCGCCGCCGATCTCCTCTACGCTTACATGTTCGCCTATCGCTGGTCGGGCGGCGGCGAGCCGACGGGGCTTGCCGACCCGGTAGTGGCGGTGACGACCGCGTCTTTGCGCGAGCGTCTCCTCGCCGTGCGGGTCGCCGGCGTCGATAGCACGTCGAGATCCTTTCGCGTCGCGGATGTCAATTTCGTCCGCGAGCTCTTCATCGTCGAGGTCTATCTCGACATACCACCGGGCGAACCGGAGCAGGACGCTGTCTTCGCTCCGCCCTGGAGCACGATACCCTGGCATCTGCTGGTCTTGATGGAAGAAGCCGCGAGCCGCGACTGGGCGGCATTCTCGCGGGTCGAGGCGTCGCGCCGCGGCGTGGATTGGCTCGACCTCGTCCGTTCCGAGACCTTGAAGTCGAGTCTTGCCAGGTTGGTCGGGCAATTCGAACAGGAGGGCTATCGCCCCGAGAGATTGAAACCCTTGGTCGGCGTCGAGGAGGCGCGCAAACGCTGGGCGGCGCTGGCCGCGTTCTACCAGTCTCACGGACATTTCCTGGTGACCAACGGCCCCTATCGGCTGAAGAGCTGGGAGGACGGCAAGGTGACGCTGGACGTGTTCCGCGACCTAAGCTACCCGCTTGGGATCGGTTCCTACGACGCCTCCGCGATGCCGCGCCGCGGCTTTGTCGCCGGGGTCGAGCGCGACCAGAAAGGCTTGCGCATCGCGGCCGAGATTGAGACGGTCATGAAGTTCATGCGTGACTATCGGCTGATTCGGCAACCGATGGCGGCGGTGGACGCCGTCACATTGCGCCTCGCCGCACCCCGGTGCCGCTTTGTGGTCCTCGATTCGACCGGTCAGGTCGCGCTTGCCGGAACCGCGGAGCCCGAGAGCGACATGCACTTCCGGATTGCGCTGGACGTCAAATTGCCGGCCGGCGACTACACGGTCATGGCCGAAATTATTGTCGGCGGCAACGCGATGCAGCCCGAGATCACCCGCATCCCAGTGGTGGTCGGCGGAGGACTCTAGCTAGTCTAGCCGTTGGGGCACCGCCATCATTAGGGAGTTAACGCGATAATTCCCAAATATATCGGGGACGCGGTGATGGTGTTCTGGAACGCACCGCATCCTCAGTTCGATCATGTCGAGCGGGCTTGTCGTGCCGCGCTTTCGGCCAAGGCCGCGAGCGAAATCCTCAATCGGCAATTTGAAGCCGAGGGACTGCCGTGCTTCGTCACGCGATTCGGCATTCATGTCGGCGACGCCGTGGTCGGGAACGTCGGTTCGGCGGAACGCATGGATTACACGGTGCTGGGTAGCAGCGTGAACCTGGCCGCTCGTCTCGAAGGGTTGAACAAGGAGTACGGCACGACAATCCTGGTCAGCGACGCCGTCCGCCAGCGGGTCGAACATTATTTTCGCTTCGAGCACATCGCGGCGGTTACCGCCAAGGGAATGACGACGGAGACGCGAGTCCACGAGTTGGTGGGCTGGACTGCACCAGCCCACACGGCGGTATAGCGGAGCGCCTATCTGATGTATGAGACATCCGATATCCAGCCAGCCTAACGTCCGCCGCGGGCGTGCGCCGTGACAAGGACGGATCTGGTAAACCGCAAGCGGGTTCGGCGGCTGATGCGCCAGATGGGGATCGCGGCGCTGGGACCGAAGCACCGAACGATGGTACGGGCGCCGAGGCAAGACTAGAAGTGTCAGACAAGTGCAATGCTTGCCGCTTGCGGGTGACGCAAGGACCAACACGAAGGGAGGCGGCCTGTGGCGAACTACAGCATATGTCTGGGAACGGCCGGCTGGGGCGTCTGGCACAGCCCGGATTCCGGCCAATCATGGACACGGCATCGCGCCCCGTTTCCGCTCAACAGCCGTATGCAGGCGCTGGTCGCCCATCCCACCCAGCCGCGGACCATTCTCGCCGGCGGCGATACGGGCCTGTTCGCGAGCTACGATAGCGGAGCTCGGTGGGAGCGCATCGGCGCCGCCGGAGCCTTGCCGACGATCTGGTCGCTGACCATCGACCCGGTCGATCCCGATACTCTGTTTGCCGGCACCCGCCCGGCCAGGGTCTATCGCTCGCGGGACGGCGGACGGCGGTGGGAGAAATTGCCCGTCGACATCGCCCCGGAATGCTCGATCGGGATACCTTTCGTGACCGGCCTCGTCGTGAACCCCGACGATCATCGTATGGTTTGGGCGGGGGTCGAAATCGACGGCGTCTTCCGCAGCGTGGACGGCGGGGACACCTGGGCTCACCTTAAGACGGGTTTGTACGATCCCGACATCCACGCGGTGACGATCGCGGCGACGCAGCCCAAGCGCCTCTATGCGAGCACGGCGCGCGAAGTGTTTATCAGCGACAATCTGGGCGAAAGCTGGGAGCCCCTGGAGATCAGGGAGAAATGGCCGCTTCCCTACGCGCGCGGCATTGCGGTCAAGGCCGATGATCCCGGCGTGCTGTTCGCCGGATGCGGCGAGACCACGACCGGGGAAAAGGGGCACGTGCTCCGCACCACCGATTTCGGGGAGACCTGGGAGGTCCTGCCGCTCCCGACCCAGCCCAACGCCACTGTGTGGGGCCTTGCCACGCATCCAGCCGACGCCAACCGCATTGTGGCATTTAGCCTCTTCGGTGAGGTGTACGTCACCGAGGATGCCGGCGCGTCCTGGCGGAAGATCGCGCGTGAATTCGGCGAGATCAGGGCCGCGGCCTGGGTCCCGAACTGATATTGATCAAGCAGGGACGGTCGGACGCTCTTCGCCATCAAAAAATCACGGTTGCCCCGCCAGCTTCAATCCCCCTGCCGGAAGACTGAAAGGCCACCGGTTTTTCGAGATGTCCAGGCGTATGGCCGCGATCGGCGTGATGGCGGAATCGCGCCGATTTCGGCCTTTCACGGGCCATTGGGCATGGCCAGCCGGCAACCTTACGCTCCCTCCGGCGACCTCCACTGTTCAGAGACGGGCGCCCAGGACTGCCCTAACTGAAGAAACCCGTGTTGATGCCGGTAATGCCCTGGAACACGATCGTCGAGCCATCGGATAGGGTGACCTGGGTGTCCTGCCCGGCGTTGACCAGGGTGGCGGTGGCGACCACGTCGGCGGCGACATCGCCGTTCAGCATGACCGTGTCGCTGAATTCGACGAAACCGACGATCGTGTCGCTGTAGACATCGGCGCCGTCGGCCAGGGTCACGCCGCCGCTGAACAGGGCGATCAGGCTGCTGCCGCCTTCGAGGTTGATCGTGTCGCCGATCCCGTAATCGTCGATCGTGCTGGTGCCGGTGCCGGTGTTGACCGTGTTGCCGGAGCCGTAGATTGTCATCGCGTCGCTGCCGCCGGCACCGCCCGAGACCGTGTTGTTGGCGCCGCCGGAGACGATAATGTCACTGCCGGAACCGCCCGAGATCAGGTTGTCGTCGCCGAACGCGTTGATCGTATCGTTGCCGAGTCCGGTGACGGTGTCGTTCGACCCGAGCACGAGGATGGTGTCGCCGCCGGAGCCGCCCTGTACCGAATCGTGCGAGGCGAACACCTTGATCTCGCTGGGGCCGCTGCCGGCGATGACGGTGTCGTTGGCGGCGAACACGTAGACCGTGTCGTTGCCCGAGCCGCCGATCGCCGTGTCTCCCGAACCGAACAGCTGGATCAAGGCGTTTCCGGTGCCAGCCTGGACCAGATTGTTGGCGCCGAGCACATCGGTTTCGCTGTCGCCGCTGCCGCCAATGACGGTGTCGTTGGCGCCGAACACGTAGACCGTGTCGTTGCCCGAGCCGCTGCTGACCAATTCGCCCGATCCGAACAATTTGACCAAATTGTCGCCGCCGCCGGGGCTGATCGTATCATTGACGCCGAACGCTTCCACCGTGTCATTGCCGGCGCCGGCGACGAGGATATCGGCAAAGCCGAACAGCTTGATCAGCGCGGTGCCGTTGCCCAGCACCGCATCGGCGTCGCCGGTGGCGATGATCGTGTCCGTGCCGTTGCCGATCACGAGACCGCCGTCGCCGGCGAGCGTCAGCATCTCTTGGCCGGAGCCGCCTATCACGGTCTGGTTGGCGTCGTAGGCGGTCAATGTATCGTTGCCGCCGTCGGTATCCTCGACCGCGAACGTGCCGCTGATCAGCTCGATCGACATGCCGTCGGGAGAGAGCACCGCGAGACCCTGATAGGCGGGGTCGAGGTCGGGTGGCGCTCCGATACCGGTGAAGACCTCGAGGTTGAACTCTCCGATATTCGGCGGTGGCAGGTTGTTGCCGTCAGCCGTCACGACCACGTTGACGGTCTGGCCCGGCGCGGTCGCATCGAATTGCGACCCCGGTATCGACGTCATTCAACCCCCCAACTCCCATCCGCTCCTAGCCAGGAGCCGACTCCCCCGAGTCGCCGTGGGTTTACCGGCTAATCCGCAAAAAACAGTTAAACTCCAATACGCTACCGGCCGCGTTCACGCCCGTGGTCGCGCCGCCGTCCCGCCTTGCCCGCCGCCAGCGGCGATCCCCATGGTCTGCCATTGATCTGGATCAATTTAGGCGCGCGGGACGCACCTTACGTTGGACCGCGAGTAGAGCGCGACGTGACGGTGAAGTAAAAGAAGGGAGCGATGATGGAATTCGGCATGTTTCACGAGTTTCAATGGTCGAGAGGCCGCACCGAAACCGAAGCCTTCGACCTCTCGTTCGAGCAGGTCGACGCCGCCGAGCGCTGGGGGCTCGACGTGATGTGGCTCGCCGAGCTGCACGCCGCGCCGAGCCGGTCGGTGTTGTCGGCTCCGCTGAACGTGGCCACCGCGATCGCGACCCGAACCAGCCGAATGAAGATCGGCACCGCCGTGCAGGTACTGCCGCTATGCCACCCGCTGCGGATCGCCGAGGAAGCCGCGACCGTCGATCAGATCAGCCATGGCCGGCTGATCTTCGGGGTCGGCCGCAGCGGCTTTCCGCGGACCTACGAGGCCTATGGCGTCCCCTACGCCGAAAGCCAGCAACGCTTTGCCGAAACGCTCGAGATCATCAAGCGCGCCTGGACCGAGGAGAGTTTCTCCTACACCGGGCAATTCTACTCGTTCGACAATGTCCACCTCGTGCCCAAGCCCTTCCAGAAGCCGTTTCCGGAAATACGCATCGCGGTCAACAGCCCCGACAGCTTCCCCGCCGTCGGCAAGCTCGGCTACCCAATCTTCGCCGCCGTTCGGATTGGCTCGCTGTCGGAACTCGGGCCCAATATCAGGGCTTATCGCGAGGCCTACCGCGCGGCCGGTCACCCGGGCGAGGGCAAGGTGTTCCTGCGGCTCCCCCTGTACATCGCCGGCAGCTACCAGCAAGCGCGCGACGAGGCGGAGGAAAGCATCATGCATTTCTATCGCTGGCTCGGCGGTCAGCTCGAGGCCTCGGCCTCACGGTCCGGCGCCCGGACCATCGAGCAGCGCGCGGAGCGAGGCCAGCGCCTGCAAACCATTACCTACGAGGAAGCGCTGCGCGACAAGGTCGTGGTAGGCACCCCGCGGCAAGTGACCGACCGCCTGAACTCGTTGCATGACGAGCTCGGTCTCGACGGCGTGCTGGCCGAAATCAACTGCGGCAGTCTGATCGCGCACGAAAAGGTAATGCGCTCGCTGCAGTTGCTGTGCCGGGAGGTGATGCCGGCGTTTCAGTAGGAACGATGGCCCCAGGAACAATCGCCCGGACGGACGCTGCCTCAGGACCGAGGTCGTTCGGGGCGTCCGCCGTCAGCGTGACGATACCCAGGCCAGCGTCACGACGAACGCGGCGAAGGCGCCCAGGATCAGGATGAAGGCGGGAAGTTCTGCAGGCGACATGGTACCCTCCGTTCGAGCCAGGCGATTCTAAGGGGGGCATACCGCCGTCCTCCTTGATCTGGATCAAGGAGAGGCAGATCAAGCCGGGGACGAGCGATCAGCGAGCCGGGATCGGCGAGGCAGGGAGACGCCGCGTGGGGTAGGCCAGGGTCCGCCGAGAAAGCCGAGTGAAGGCAACCCGTGCAACGGCTGCGGGTTGTGCTGCGCGCTCCAGCTCTGCCCGCTCGCCGTCGAGTTCCTAGCCAGCGCCGAGGCGCCGTGCCCGGCGATGGAATTCGCCGATGGTCGGTTCTGGTGCGGATTGGTGCGATACCCCAGCCGCTACCTGGGGACCCCCGTCTTCAGCAACCGGCTGATCCGCCCGATGGTATTCGCCGAGCTGAGCATCGGCGAAGGCTGCGACGCTAGCGATTGAACCCCGGCCGACGCGGCGATGTCGCGGGCGAGAATACTGGCTTCAGAAGGTGAACATTGCCGTCTGCGGCTCCAGTCCGAGCAGGACCTGCCCGACGGTTTCGAGATGAACCGGTCGCCCCTGCGCCTGCTGACACGCGGTGTGCATGTCTCGAAAACGGCGCTCGAAAGGGTTGTCGTTGAAGATCGCGCTGGCCCCGGCGGCGTGGTAGAGCGCTGTGACGGTGTCGCGCGCCTGATGGATGCCCCAAGTCGAGGCGAGCCGCAGCGTCGCGCTCTGCTCGCGGGTGAATTGGCCGCCGCGGCCGGCTTCCTCCCATAGCTCCTGAAGCGTGCCCAGCAGGAACCCGCGCGAGGCGCGCAATTTCGCGTCGGCCTGCGCCACCATCGACTGAACTACGTTGTTTTCGCGCAGCGTGCCCTTGGAGCCGCGCGGAACCTTGTCGCGCGCGAGTTCGATAAAGGCCTCCAAGGTGCCGCGCGCGATGCCGAGCGCCACCCCGGCGAAACCCGACGCGTAGAGGTTGCCTCGGGTGAAGCAATAAAGCCGTCCCGGCTCGCGGGCCGGGATCCGCGGACCGCGCAATACCGTATATTCTTCCGGCACGAACAAGTCACTGACGGAATAGGCGTCGCTGCCGGTGCCGCGCAGCCCGACCACGCGCCAGATATCCTTCATCTTGACGCTCGTCTTCGGGAACAGCAGGGTCCGAATGGCGCCACTGCCGTCCGGCTCCGGCACATGAGCGCCGAGCCAGGTCGCGTGGTGACTGCCGCTGGCGAAACTCCAATTGCCGGACAGTCGGTAGCCACCGGGCACCCGCTCCATCGTCGCCGGGCCCGGGCCCCAGGCGAGGATGCCGTCGTCCGGACCGAAGATATCCTTGGCCACGGCCGGGTCGAGGTAGGCGGCGGTCATCGAGCAGCCGTTATTCTGGCCCAGGCACCAAGCGGTGCTGGCGTCGTGGCTGGCGATCTCCTCGACGACCCGGACGTAGCTGATCGGGTCGAGCTCGACCCCGCCGAGCGAGCGCGGCTGCAACAGGCGAAAGAACCGGTTCTCGATCAGCGCCGAGACGAGAGCACCTGGGAGCTCGCCGCGCCGCTCGATCTCGTCGGCCGCCGCCGTCAAGTGCGGCCCGAGCCGGCGGGCGCGGGCAAGGCACTCGACGCCATCGGCCACGGCGGACGCCGAGCCCGGTTCCATGAGATCCATCTCACGCTCTCCTCGATATACCGGCGGCCATCGATGCATGGCGGCGGCACCGGGCGCGTTGATCTAGATCAATGCCCGCCGCCGCGGCGATATCGAATTATCGCGGCGGGACGCCATCTGCGCCGGGCGTCAGGCCCAATCGCGAAGTCAGGGTCCGGGCAAGAATCAGGCCGGGGGGAGAGTTCCGAATGACTGATGGTTTTGGGAGACGCACGCCATATCCGCGCCCGCGCGCTCCTGCGCGATCGCTCGGAGAAGCATGCCGCGAAGTCGGCTGCGATGATCATGAAAGGCGATGCCCAGCCTGCCCGGTGCGCAACCTGTGCAAGGACGAATCACGCTGGCTGGTCGAACGGATCGAGCATCCCCGTCCTGTAACGCACTGATGGCGCCCATCGCTGTCTCGGCACCGACCGAGCGCCCGTTGATGCAGTGGCAGCTGCACTATCGGAAAGATGGACAGGAATTTCGCGCGCTGGCGCAAGACCGGTCGGCGGCGCTCGCGGTCGCCTGCATCCTGCTGGGGGACGGCCACGAGGTAGTGCGGCTCGAATCTCTGGCCGGCGACACCATCGACGCGCATGAGATCAGACGGCTGTGCCAACCCTGAGGGTTCGCTCGGCGAAGGCAGCCACGCTTAAAGGACCGGCCCACCCCCAGCAAGACACCAACGCCGTCGCAATTGAACGTGCCCGGCGCCCGCCTTATGATCACGGCGATCCCACGATGTTGCCACGGGACGCGAATCAATTCGCGCCAGCCGCAAGTGAGGTCCAACACCGAGCGAGGAGAGACGCGGATGAAGCGGATTGACGGACGGCTGGCTGGCGTGATCGCGGCCCTGCTCGCGGCCAGCGCCTGCGCTCCGGTCGTGATGGGACCGATGATCCCGGTGATGCCCGGTCCGAACAAGCCGTTCGACGTGTTCGCCGCCGATCAGGGGACCTGCCAGCAATACGCCAACGCCCAGGTCGCGCCGTTGCAGCAGCAGGCCGGCAACCAGGCGGTGGGTAGCGCGCTGCTCGGCACCGCGCTCGGCGCGGGCCTCGGTGCCGCGATCGGCGGCGGCCGCGGCGCGGCGATCGGGGCGGCCTCGGGCGCGGTGCTCGGCACCAGCGTCGCAGCCTCCAACGCCCAGATGGCCGGAATGAGCATCCAGCAGCAATTCGACGTGTACTACTCGCAGTGCATGTACGCGCGAGGCAATCAGGTGCCGGGCTTCTCGCCGCAGCAATACGCGCTGCCGCCCTATCCGGGATACCCACCGCGCTAGCGGCGTAGGCCATCTCGCGGATAACCCCGCCCCCCGGGCGGGGTTGCTCGTTTGACGGCAGGCTACCAGTGCAGCGGCTTGATCAAGGCGACCACCGCCACCAGCAGCGCGAGCCACACCAGCCACAATGCCGCCCAGCTGACGAACTTCCACGCCCCGTCGACCCGGCGCGGGGCGTGGCGGCGGCGTTCGTCGTCGATCTCCCGGTCCCACTGCCGGATGATCCACTTGGTATCGCGCTCCGCCATTTCTGGCCCGATCCCGTGCGACCAACTCATTAGCGGCGACATCCTAGCGCAGTTTCCCGTCCCGGGATATCGGCCCCAAACCCGGGACATCATACCCGGCGCCTCCCCCTCGCCTCCGCCGCCGCGACGGTGTTTAATCGCCCCGACACGAGCGGAGGGGAACGCAGATGGCCAAGACGCGCGGCACCGGACTGTTGATGGTGTGGGCGGATATCGACCCGGAATTCGAGGCCGAATACCACCGCTGGTACGACGAGGAGCACATCGCCCATCTGCTCGCGGTGCCCGGATTTCTCAGCGCCGGCCGCTATGTCGCGGTCAAGGGCGGGCCGAAATACCTCGCCATGTACGAGCTGGAAACGCCCGACGTGTTGCGCAGCGCGGCGTTTCTCGACGGGGTCCGGTTCCGCCCCTCGTCGCGCCGGGTGCGGTATTCCGGCGGCACGATCGGGCGCAACTATCTGATCAACGGCTATCGCCAGATTTTTCCGGTCCACACCAACCCGATCGAGCAGACGCAGGGGCCGGCGCCGTTCCTGCAGATGGGGCGGATCGACATCGGCGCGGCGATGGAGGAGGAATTCAACGACTGGTACAACACCGCCTATATCCCGCCCTACCGGGCGGTGCCGGGCTGCCTCGGCGCCCGCCGCTTTACCGCGATCGACGGCCAGCCCAAATACCTGACGGTCTACGAGTTCGAGCACGCCGCCGTGTCGGAGAGCGAGCCGTGGGCCAAGGCGCGCGACGGCAATCCGTGGAGCGACCGGGTGCGCCCGGCGATGCGCCATGATAAGGGCTCGCCCGGCGTGTATCGCCGCGTCTTTCCCAAGTAGAAACCGGCATCGCAAGCATCGCGGCACCGCCGCGATGACCCGCGCCGGTCGATTGCGCTGGCCGGCGCGGGCTGATCTGGTACAGTACATGCATTCACACACGCGGATGCTCGGCAGGAAGGTGCAACTTCCGCCGCATGGGAGGGGGACAGCGCGTGCGATTGAAGGTTGTTGGGCTGATCTGTTGTCTATTCCCGATGGTCTCGGTGGCCCTGGCGAATCCGGCCGCCGCGAAGCGCTCGCATCACGGAACGCATGCGGGCAATTGCGCGCTTTACGCCCGCGACATAACCGGGATTCACATCAGCGGCGACGCAGGTGCCTGGTGGCACCGCGCCGAGGGCCGCTACCAGCGCGGCAGTGAACCGGCGCCGGGCGCGGTGCTGGTGTTCAAGCCGCACGGACGCATGCATCACGGCCATGTCGCCGTGGTCTCGCGCGTTGTAAACCGGCGCGAGATCCTGGTCGACCAGGCCAATTGGGTGCGCGGCCGGATCGTCAAGGCGATGTCGGTGATCGACATCTCGCCGGGCAATGACTGGACCCGGGTCAAGGTCATCGAGATGCGCTCGGGCACTCATGGCCGCGACAACCCGACCTTTGGCTTTGTCTACCCGCGCGCGATCGGGCCGCACGGCGATACCCTCGTCGCGACCGCGCGGCAGGACCGCAAGCAAGACCGAGCCCACGACCACCGGCCGGCGCGCGCCCACAATCTGCCGGTCAAGGTCGCGCTCGACACGCCCGATATGCGCGGGCGCGACGCGCCGGGCCATCGACACCACCGTCACGCCGCCAAGGCGGTCAAACCCGGCACCGCTCCCGAGGTATTCGAGACACCTCCTTCTGGGCATCGGGTGCGCCACGCGCGCCGTGCCCATGTCGAAGCCGACGCCACCCCGGTGATCCGGCGCGCCGCCAGCATGAGAGTGGTCGGCGATAGGGCGGTCGGCGATAGGGTTGCCGCCAAGTCACAGACGGCATCAAAGGCCAGGCTCGGCGATTATCCCGATTGACGGTAGAGGCCGGCGCCGGGCGGGGGTATCCTGATTTTTCCCGCCCTCGCCGAAACGGACCGCCATGCCTTCATCCTCCGCCGACCCGAGCCTGCTCTCGGCCCATGCGCTGGCCAGCGAAATCGGCGCCGGCCGCCTGTCTCCGGTCACGATCGTCGAGGCCCTGCTCGCGCGCATCGCCACGCACGATTCGAAACTGCACGCGTTCGTCGCGGTTTACGCCGACGAGGCACGGCTCGCCGCCGAGGCCGCCGACAAGGCGATCCGCTCGGGCCACGCGGTCGGCCCGCTGCACGGAATCCCGATCGCGCTGAAGGATCTGATCGATATCGAGGGTCGGGTGACCACCGGCGGCTCGGCGGCATGGCGCGACCGCCGCTCGCCGGTCACCGCGACCTTGGCGCGCCGGCTGATCGCCGCCGGCATGATCGTGATCGGCAAGACCCACACGGTCGAGTTCGCGATGGGTGGCTGGGGCACCAACCAGCACATGGGCACGCCGTGGAACCCGTGGGACCCCAAGCTGGCGCGCACCCCCGGCGGATCGAGCAGCGGCACCGGCGTCGCGGTCGCCGCCGGCCTCGCCCCGTGGGGGATCGGCACCGACACCGGCGGATCGGTGCGCCTGCCGGCCTCGTGGTGCGGGCTCAGCGGGCTCAAGACCACGATCGGCCGGGTCAGCACCTATGGGATATTGCCGCTCGCCCCGTCGCTCGACACGCCTGGGCCGCTGGCCCGCTCGGTCGAGGATTCGGCCCTGCTGTACAGCGTGATGCAGGGCGCCGACCCGCTCGACCCGCGCACCTTATCGGCGCCGCCGCCGGTCGACCCGATGCCGAGGCTAAAGCGCGGCATTCGCGGCCTGCGCCTGGCGCGGATGCCGCAGATCGAGCGTAGCGGCACCGCCGACGACGTATTGGCCGCCTATGATTCCGCGCTCGATCAATTATCGCGGCTGGGCGCGGAGATCGTGTCGTTGCCGCTGCCCTGCCGCTTTGCCGACACGATGATCCACACCGGGCGGATCATCGGCTCGGAGAGCTATGCGCTGGTCGGCGATCTGGTCGATAACCAAAACCTGCCGATCGACGAGGCGGTGCGCCCGCGCATCCGCCTCGGCCGCACGATCAGCGCGCGCGAATACCTGACCGCGCTCGCCCAGCGTGATTCGATCAAGCGCGATTTCCTGGCGGCGATGGATGGGATCGACGCGATCCTGACCCCAACGACGCAGACCGCCGCGATCCCGCTCGACGCGATCGACCAGAGCACCACCCCGGCGCATTACACTCGCGTTTTCAACCTGTTGGAGATGTGCGCGCTGGCGGTTCCGAACGGGTTCACCGCCGACGGGCTGCCAATCTCATTGCAGATCGCCTGCCACCCCTATGACGAAGCGACGGCGCTGAGGATCGGTTGGGCCTATCAGCAAGCCACCGACTGGCACCAGCGCCGCCCGCCGGGTTTGGGCTAAGATCGTCAAAAGAATCGTCATTCCGGGATCGCCCGAAGGGCAAGGCCCGGAACCCATGAACACAAGCCTCTGGAATATGGGTTCCGGGTTCTCCGCTGCGCGACGCCCCGGAATGACGGTCTGAACGGCTCCTACCCCCGCCCAAACCGCCGCCGCAGAAATTCCAGCACGTCGGCGGCGCAGCGGTCGGGGACAGCGTCGCAGATATTGTGCGGCAGCCCGTCATAGGTGCGGAACTCGACATCGCGGAGTTGGCGGAACGGCTCGTAATTGGCGATCGAGCCGACCGTCTCGGCACCGGGCACGACCACCAGGGTCGGGCACTGGATGCGGTCGACCTCGCCGCTCCAATCATAGCTCGCCATCAACAACACGAACTTGCCGATATAGGCCGGATCGTTCTTGGCCGCCTCGTCGAGAAACCAGGTGACGAGGCCGGGATCGGCATCGGCCGGCAAGCGGTCGCGGATCGTCTCGGCGAGGAAGCCGCGCATGCCCTTGGCCCGGATTTGCGGGATCCAGCTCGGCGCCTGGCTGTTCTTGAGGCCGGGGGTCGAGCCGAACAGCATCAGGCTGCGGACCCGCTCTGGCCGGGTCATCGCCATCTGCTGGCCGAGATAGCCGCCGGCCGAGTTGCCGACGACATGCGCCGCCGCGCAGCCGAGGTGGTCCATCAATTCGGCGACATCGGCGACCAGCCGCTCCAGCGCCGGCGGGCGGTCGTCGGGCGGGATTTCCGACTGTCCGTGGCCGCGCAGATCGAGCCGCACCACCCGGTAGTGCCGGCTCAAAGTCGGCACCCAGCCGTAATAGCGCCGCGCGCTGCCCATCGCCGCGTGCAGCAGCAATACGGTCGCGGCCGGCTTCCACGGGTCGGCGAAATCGTCGACGTAATAGGCGAGGCTGATGCCGTCGCTGGCATGGAAGCGGTTGATCGCGGTGTGCATGATCGCTGCGTCCGTGGGTGGCGCTATTCGGCCGCGGCGGCTTGGGGCGGGTCGAGATCGCGCAGGAACTCGATCAGATAGGGCTTCCACAACTCGGCGTAGAAATGGCTGAAATGCCCGTGGGTGTTCGGGCCGGCGGGGATCAGCACGTAGCGTCCGTGCTTGACCCGCTTCATCGCCCGCTCGACGGTGCCGAGCTCGGGTGGGTTGGCGTGATCCTCGGCGTCGTTGATCAGCAACACCTTGGCCTTGATCTTGTCGAGATCGGGCTCGGGGTTGTAGTCCATGATCGCCTCGATCGCCCACAGCTGGTTGTTGGCGTCGCCCTTGGCCGCGTCGGCGAGCCGGCGTTCGTAGAGCGCGTTGGCGGCCGCCAGGGTCGGCGCCATTTCCTGGATGCGGGTCGGGCTTTCGACGCCGAAACTCCCGGCGGCGCTGTAGATGTAGTGGGTCGGGTTCTTGACGTAGTCGCCATTATTCCAGTCGGGGTCGTGGCGGATCGCCTCGGCCGCGGCGCGGCGGCCCATCCAGTTGCGGCCGCTGATCTCGACCGGCTGGCACGACAAGGGCACTACCCCGTCCATCAGATCGGGGTACATCTCGGCCCACATCCAGGCGTGCATGCCGCCCATCGAGCTGCCGATCACCAGGCGCAGATGCGCGACGCCGAGCCCCTCGGTGATCAGCCGATAGCCGGCGTCGACCATGTCGCGGTAGCGGTAATGCGGGAACCGGCCCTTGAGCCCGTCCGACGGCTTGCTCGACCCGCCGCGGCCGAGCGCGTCCGACATGATGATGAAATATTGGGCAGCGTCGAGCGGCTGCCCCGGCCCGAACAACTCCCCGGCGAGGGTCGGCTGCAGCCAGTTCGCGCCGGTGCCGGTATTGCCCTGCAGCAACAATACGCCGTTGACGATCTTGCCGGCGGCGTTCCGCCTCGCGGTGCCGAGCGTGCGGTAGTGCTGCCGCAACTCGGCCAGGGTTTCCCCGCTGGCGAATTTGTAGTTCTTGATCAAGAAATCGCCTTCACGGTAGTTCGGCCACTGGGTCTCCGGCATGGTCTAGACTCCCTCTCCTACCGCCCCGTCGGCGGCAAATGTCCCGACTGGCGGCGCTGGGCATAGGTGACCGCCGCGATCACGGTCGCGATCAGCACCCCGGCGGCGCCGACCGCGAACGCCTCGAAGATCAGACTCAGCATGCGATCCATAAAGCGGTGCTCGAACGCCAGTACGGTCGGCCCGCCCGCCTGCCCCTCGTGATAGGCCGCGACCAGGCGATAACGCCCTGGCTCGGCGATGTCGAAGGAGAAAGCGGCGACGCCTTCGTTTCCGTCTATCGAATATTGGTACGGTTTGCGCGGCGGCGCGAGCCGCACCACGCGACCGCCCGGCTCGCTGGTCAATTCGACCCGCAGCCCCTCGATCCCCGCTGCTGTGTAGACCCGCCCGTCGACGGTGCTGCGCCGCTCGTGATAGATCGTGTGGGCGCCGCGCTCGTCGAGGGTCAGCACCGCGCTACCCGGCACGACGACGCGGTCGAACCCCGCGGTCGAGTGCGCGACGGCGAGCATGCCGATCCACAGCGCGCCGCCGGCCCCGGCCAGCAAGATCGCGAGCGCGACGACGTACCAGAGGCGGCTGGTCAGGTTCGGCATGCGCGCGGCTCAGGCCATGACCGGGATCTCGCCCTCGAGCGTCGTCCGGTGCATGAGCCTGACATAGCGGTCCTCGTCGAACGGGGTCGCGCAATGCTGGGTGCAGCGGTTGTCCCACAATACCGCGTCGCCGTTGCGCCAATGGTGGCGGTAGACAAAGCGGGGCTGTTGCGCGAATTGCTGCAGGAACGCGACCAATTCCCGGCCCTCCGCCGCGGGCAGTCCCTCGATGTCGCAGGCCCAGCGGCCGATATAGAGCGACACCCTGCCGCTACGATCGTGGCGCCGCACCAGCGGGTGGTAGACGTCCGGCCGAGCCGCCAACTCCTCGGGCGTATAGGGCCGCATGTTGGGGTAGTTGATCGCGTGCATGTCGGCCCGGCTGAATCGCGCCCGCCTACCCGCGATCCTTGCCTTGATCTCGGCCGGCAGCGCGGCATGGGCCGCGACCATGTCGGCGAACAGCGTGTCCCCACCCTCCGGCGGTACCCTGCGGGCGTAGAGAAACGACCCGGCATTGGGCACCACCTTGTCTTCACCGTCGGTGTGGAACCCCATCCCGGCGCCGCGCAGGCCGAGCGGCTTGCCGTTCTCCTCGGCGTTGCCGACGACCCAGACCTCCGGGATATCGGGCAGGTTGAATTCGCTCGGCACCATGATGTGCAAGTGCCCGAGCCGGCGGGTGAAGGCAACGTGGTCCTCTGGCCTCATGTCGAGGTCGCGAAACACCAGGATCGAGTGGCGATACCATGCCGCCTCGATCGCCCGGAATGTCGCCTGATCGACCCGCAACGCCGGGTCGACGCCGATGATCTCGGTGCCGAAATCGCCCTGGAGCGGACGAAGTTCGAGGGCCATCGCTCGTTTCCTCCCCGGTTTGCCGATATCCTAGTCCAGTTTCGGCGCGCGCGGAATCGCCACCGGCGTGTGGTCTCCCCAGCAATTCGGGAGCGTTGAAGGATGCAGTTCGCCCAGTATCTCGCGGCGATCGTCGTTGCCGGTCTTATCGCGCTGGCCGCCGACGGGCCGGCGCGGGCGCAAGACGTCGCCTGCGTGCCGTTCACGCGCGACCTGCCGGTCGCGCCCGAGCCGCGCGAGGACGCGGGCGCGCGGGCCCGCTTTGACGCGATCAAGGCACAGCTCAAGGCCCGCGCGTACCCGGTGCTGTTTCTCGGCGATTCGCTGACCCAGCAATGGGACGCCAATCTGTGGCGCGATCACATGGCGTTGCGCGGCGTGCTCAACGCCGGGGTCAGCGGCGACCGCACCGAGCATCTGCGCTGGCGGCTCGATCACGGCAACCTCGCCGGACCCCCGCCGCGCGTCGCGATCGTGTTGATCGGCACCAACGATATCGGCCACGGCCGCCCGCCCGAGGTCACCGCCGAAGGCATCCGCGCCGTGCTGATCCAGCTTCGCGCCCGGCTGCCCGCGACTCGCGTCCTGTTGCTGGGACTATTGCCGCGCGGCGCGACCGTCACCGACCATTTCCGCCGCCAGATCGGCGCGGTCAACCGCATGATCGCTGCCTGCGCCGACAGCCAATCGATCTTTTACGCCGATATCGGCGGCGTGCTGCTCGACAGCCGCGGGCAGCTGAACAAGCCGGTCTCGCCCGACACGCTGCATTTCAGCCCGCGCGGCTATGCGCTGTTGGTGCCGCGGCTCGACGCGCTGCTCGACCCGCTGATCTCCGGATTTCGCTAGGTCGACGACGGCACCGGGAACAACCGGCGGGCCGGCTTCGTTATTGCACAGCCGGATCAGCTATTCGGGCCGATCAGGTCCTCGGTCCGGGGATGCCGATGCCAGTCGCGGATGCCGCTCGTCGCCGTAACAATTTCGACTTCCTTCGCCTCGCGGCGGCGGTATCGGTGATGTTTTCGCACGCGTTCCTGATCAGCGAGGGCACCGAGGCGCACGAGCCGTTTCTGTGGCTCACCGGTCGGCAATGCATTCTCGGCCTGGTCGCGGTGTTCGTGTTCTTCGTCATCAGCGGCTACCTCGTCACCGCGAGCTTTCAGCGCAATCCGGCGCCGTGGCGGTTCACAAGGCAGCGGATGCTGCGGATCTATCCCGGCCTGATCGTCAACATCGCCCTGTGCGCCTTGGTGCTTGGCCCGATCGTCACGACCCTGCCGCTGCGGGAGTATTTCACCAGCCCGGTGCTGGCCGAGTACCTGGTTGCATCGCTGAGCCTGTCGCCGGTCGCGCCGAAACTGCCCGGAAGCGTGTTTGCCGACAACCCGGTCGGGCTCGTCGTCAACGGATCGCTATGGACGTTGCGCTACGAGATTATGATGTACGCGATGGTGCTGATCCTCGGCCTCGCGCGGCTGTTGCGTCCGTCGGTCGCGATCGCGCTGGTCATGGCCGGGATCGTCGCGGTCGGGTTCGAGAAACAGCTGACCCGGTTCGGCGATCTCGGCGAATGGGCGTGGTTCCTCGGGTTCTTCGCCTCGGGCATGGTCATGTACCTGTGGCGCGACCATATCCGCTTCACCTGGTGGGGCGCCACCATCGCCATCGCCGCGTTGGCCGTTTTCACCTGGCTCGACAGCCTGATCATGCTGTTCCCGCTGGCCGGCGCCTATCTGGCGATCGGGTTCGCGAACCGCTGCGACCGCCGTCTCAACTACGCGCGGCATGTCGGCGATCTGTCCTACGGAGTCTACATCTACGGCTGGCCGGCGGAGGCGTTGGTGATGTACCTGTCGGGCGGCACCGCGGCGTGGTGGCAGGTGTTTTTTGGCGGGCTCGCTATCGCCATCCCGCTCGCCTGGCTCTCCTGGCACCTGATCGAAAAGCGCGCGCTACGCTGGCGCGGCGCCGTCGCCGGCCGTCCATTCCGGATTGGCGGTCGACAGCGGCGCGAGGCCGGCATTACCGTCACGCGCTAGAGCCACGATCCGCCGCGTCAGACCCGCTTGAAGAAACTGTGATGGCGGCTCGTGGTATGCGGGCGGATCTTGGTGGCCCAATCGCCCCAGGCGCCGGCGTCGGCCCATTCCTTGGTCTCGGTCACCGCCGGCGAATCGATCTCGTAGATCACCATGTATTTCTGCATGCGGCTGTCGTTCGACTTTTCGAGCCGGTAGCGGGTTCCCCGGCCGCAGCCCGACACTTTCGATAAAAGCGGCGCGTGCTCGGCATCGTAGACGCGGTTTAGCTCGGGCTCCCAGCTCGCCGGGATGTCCATCTGCACGATGTAGACGTAGGGCGATGCCGTTGCCCGCCCCGGCCCCGCCTCCAGCATCTTCTCGAAAAAACTGTGGTGGCGGCTGGTCGTGTGCGGGCGGATCTTGGTCGCCCAGTCGCCCCAGGCACTGGCCTCTTCCCAGGCGGCGGAGTCGACCACCGCCGGGGCCTCGATCCCATAGACCGCCAGATATTTCTGCATGCGGCTATCGTTCGACTGCTCCAGCCGATACCGGGTCACGCTGGAGACCCCGGGCACCTTCGACAGCATCGGCACGTGCTCGGTGTCGTAGATGCGGTTGAGCTGAGCCTCGTATTCGGCCGGGATGTCCATCTGAACAAAGTAGATGTAGCTCATGGCGATCGCTCCTCCGCGAGTGGGTCCAGGACGATGCTGTCATCGGCGGCGGAGCGGCGCAATCGCGATGGCCCCGATAACGCACCATGGCGGCCCTCGCCGGGATGCGTTACAAGGACGTGCCCTGGAATGGCTGCCTTCGTTCCATAAAGACGCCATAAAGACTTTACGTAATAAGATCGGGTTCCGATGGGTGGTCCAGGGCCGTTCCGCAAGACGGTCTGCGACAAACTGCCCGCAATTCAGCTATGCGCTTGAATGCCGCGCGGCACCGATCACCTAACCCCAAGCAGCATTTTCCCAGCCAGAGCCGAGTCAAATCAATGTCGATGAAGCGGTTGACGATGCGATTGGTCCAGACCTCGTCCCTCGCGGCGCTGGCGCTGTGCGTGGGATTGGCGCTGCCGCCGCAAGCCCGCGCGCAGACCACCGGAGCCGACGCGGTCCGCAGCCTCTACACCGCCCTGCTCCACACGATGCATAACGGCGCGGCATTGGGCGCGCGCGGCCGCTACGCCCAGATCGAGCCGGTGGTGAGCCGGGTGTTCGACGTGCCGCTGATGACCCGGCTGGCGGTCGGCCCGGCATGGTCCGGCCTCAACGACGGCCAGCGCCAGCAGGTGACCCAGGCGTTCGGGCGCTATATCGCGGCGGTCTACGCCGAGCGGTTCGACAGCTTTTCCGGCGAGCGCCTGCAGGTGACCGGCGAGCAGCAATCGACCGGCGGGCCGATCATCCAGAGCGTGATCGTCAAATCCGACGGCGAGTCGGTCAACGTCAACTACCTGATGCGCCAGACCGGCGGCACCTGGCAGATCGCCGACGTCTACCTCAACGGCACGATCAGCGAGCTGGCGACGCGCCGGTCCGAGTTTGCCTCGATCCTGCGTAGCCGCGGCGTCGACGGGCTGATCGCCACGCTCAACGGCAAGGCCGTCTCGTTCGGCGCCGCCCACACGTCGTAGGTTGGGTCGCCCCGTGGCCGGACTTGTTCCGGCCACCCACGTCTCCCCTGCACCGCCCGGCCGGTATCGGGTTCCCGCCGAGCCGGCGGCACGGGGCGAGTAAGATGCCGAACTTCACGCCACACAGGGTCATTCGAACGCCCTCCGACAAAATGACCGGGCGAATCTACTCCAATTCGATAGCCCGGCGCGCGGCCTCCGCCTATCCTCCGGGCGAATTCTCGAACCAGGAGAAAGCTCGATGATCCACGTCCTCGCCATCATCACCACCAAGCCCGGCAAGCGCGACGAGGTGCTGGCCGCGTTCCGCGCCAACATGCCGGCGGTCCACGCCGAAGCCGGGTGCATCGAATACGGCCCGGTGATCGACGCCGAAGGCGGCGCCGGCGCCAAGTTCGGGGCCGACACGTTCGTCGTCGTCGAGAAATGGGAAAGCCTCGATCACCTAGGCGCTCACGCCCGCTCGCCGCACATGGCCGCCTATGCCGCGAAGACCCGCGACCTGCTCGCCAACCGCGAAATCCACGTCTGCTCGCCGGCGGCGTAGTCGCTTTAACCACGGAGACACGGAGAAGGTTTAGCGAAGGCGCGAAAGAGGTACGAAGCGCCAACGAGTCGATGGCGACCTTCGCGCATTCCTTGCGTGCCCTGCGCTGGGTCTTTTCTTCTCCGGCGTCTCCGTGGTTTTCCCCTAGCTTACGTGCAAGACCGCCTTGCCGGCGAATTCGCGGTCGATCAGGCGGCGGGCGATCATGCCGATCTCGTCCCATTTCGCCTCGACTGCGATCTGCGGCTTGAGCTTGCCGGCTTCGATCAATCCGGCGAGCAGGGCGAGGCCGATGCCGGCGCGTTCGACGCTCATCAATTCGTGGAACAGGGTCAGGCCATAGAGCCGTACCCCGCCGGTGGAAAAGAAATCGCGGCTCTCGAACGTGACGGTGGGTCCTTCGGACACGCCCAGGGTCACGCAAACCCCGTTCGGCGACAGCATGCCGAGCGCCGCCGACAGGGCCGAGCCGCCGACCGAATCGAGGATCAGGTGAAACGGCGCGTGCGGCTTGGCGACGGCGAGGTTCGACCCGAGCACGACGCGCTCGCCACAATAGGCGGCGATCGCCGCGCGCATTTCCGGGCGGCGGACGTGCCCCCACACCAATGCCCCCGCCGCCGCCGCGAGCTGGCAAGCGAGATGCCCGACCCCGCCCGAGGCGCCGTCGACCAACACCTTGCGGCCCAACAATAATCCGCCCTGGCGCAATGCGTGCAACGCGGTCAAACCCGCCACCGGCAGAGTCGAGGCCTGAGCGTCGGTGACCGCGTCGGGCAGGGCGGCGATCGCATGGCTGCGGCAATTGACCCGCTCGCCCCAGGCACCCGACGGCAACAGCCCAACGACGCGCGCGCCCGGAGCCGGCCCGCTGCCATCCACCGCCGCGGTCTCGACCACCCCGGCGAAATCCCAGCCCGGCCGCCAGCCTGGGTCGGCGACCTGCAATGCGCGGCGCGTCTCGCCGCGGTTGAGCGAGATGGCGGTGACCCGCACCCCGACCTCGTCGCGGTCGGGATCGCGCAAACTGACCGGTCGGATCGCCAGTTTGCCGTCGGCCGCGGGGTCGACGACGATCGCGCGGATTTGTTGGGGCATTGGGGGGTCTCCTCGAAATTACTGTCATCCCGGCGGAGGCCGGGACCCACCTCCGCAACCGTGTACGAGCAGCCGATCGGTGGATCCCGGCCTTCGCCGGGATGACAATTCAACAAACGCGCCGCGCCTATTGCCCGTCCCACACCAGCTTCTCGCGGGTGACGATGACCTCGCCGGCATCGGTCAGGCGGATCAGGTTGATTGTCTTGGCCCATTCCGGCGCGCCCGAGTAATAGGCCGGCACCGCGCCGTCGCCGACCTTCATCGGCCGGTCCCAATGGCCGAGCGCCAGGTAATCGGCGCCGGTCGCGGCGATGTGGTCGTCGCTGATCAGCCAGGACGGGCGCAATGGGTTGTGCCAGGTCTCGGGCGGCTCGTAATGGCCGTGGCCCATCGCCACCTGCCAGCGGGTCGTGCGCGGATGCGGGTCCTTGAGCGGCACCATGTCGAGGTAGTCGTGATGCGCGTTGCCCCAGATTTCGAGCTGGCGGTTGGGAAACAATACCGCGCGCTCGGCGGTGATGCCGAGAATGCTCAGATTGGGGATCGCAGCGAAACCGCCGCGGATATAGGTCGAATCCTTGGTGATCGGGTCGTGGTTGCCTGGCAATAGCACGATCGGCAACCCGGCATCGGCGAGCAATTTGCCGGCGCGGTCGACCGTCGCCGAGTTGACCATGTGGTTGTCGAAGGTGTCGCCGGCGAGCAGCACGACATCGGCGCCGAACCGACGCGCCATCGCCAATACCGCGCGCAATCCGCCGGTGCCGTCGCCGCCATGCTGGGCGGCGATGCGGTCGTCATCGACATGCAGATCGGAGCTGTGGACGAGGACGATCTCGTCCACCCCATTCGAGTCGCGCGGCAAGGGTCAGGTCCTCTCGAAATCGATGCGCTCGGTCACGGGCAGGTCGTAGAGGTAGCGGCGCAGGCAGTCGAGGCCCAATTCGACCGCGCCGAGCCGCACCCATTCGCGCCCGCCGAGGATGCGCGCGCGGCGCGAGGCGGTGTCGTGCTCGGTGGCGATGCCGATGCAGATCGTGCCGCCGAAATCGATCCGGTCCGGCCCGGTGTCGAGATCGATCAATACCGCCAGCGCATGGCTGGCGCCGCTGTCGCGGCGGGCGGCCTGGGCGACCAGTTCGGCCGCCTCGCGGGTGATCTCGGCCGGATCGGCGCGCACGCCCAGCGCGGTATAGATCTCGCCGAGGTCGCGGCTGACGGTGCCGCGGCGGAAGATCGCCTCCGCGCCCGGCAATGGCGCGACCCGGGACGCGATCAGGCCGCTGGTGTACATCTCGACCACCGCGAGCGAGCCGTCCCGCGCGGCCAGCCGCTTCAGGATCACGCCTTCGAGCGTGTCGTCGTCCTCGGCCATGATGAAATTGCCGAGCCGCTTGCGCACCTCGGCGACGACCGGGCCGAGCTTACGCTCGATATCGGCCGAATCGGCGCCGCGCACGGTCAATTTGGTCTCGATCTGCGGGTAATGCGCGCGAAACCCGAGCTTGGCGCTGCCGTCGGGCACCAAGGCCTCGACCCCTTCGAGCATCGAATCGACATGGCTCTCGCCGAGCCCGTAGGAGTGGAACCGCTTCAATTGGATCGCGGTCTGGGCGCCGCCGCGGGCGAGCAGGCGCGGGATGATCTGCTCCTCCAGCATGCGGCGCAGTTCGCGCGGCACGCCGGGGGTGAAGAAGAACCGCGCCCGGCCGATATCCATCGCGAAGCCGCAGGCGGTGCCGATCGGGTTGTCGAGGATTTCGGCGGTGGTCGGCAGCATCGCCTGCTTGCGGTTGTTGGGCGACATGACCCGGCTGCGGCGGGTGAAAAACGCCTCCATCGTGGTCAGCCACTCGTTGTTGAGCACGAGATCGACCCCGGCCGCCTTGGCGGCGATCTCCTGCGACAGATCGTCGATCGTCGGCCCGAGCCCGCCATTGACGATGACCGCGTCGGCGCGCTCGCCGGCATGCAGAAACGCCGCCAGCAGGGTGTCGCGGTCGTCGCCGACCGTGGTGCCCCACCGCGCCGACAGGCCGACATCCTCGAGCTTTTGCGTGATGTAGCTAAAATTGGTGTTGACGATCTTGCCGGTCAGGACTTCGTCGCCGGTGCAGATGATCTCGATCAGCATGGCAGTCACGCCATGAAATTGAGCTTGAGGCCCGGCTCCGGCCAGTCCATCGCCGCCAGCTCGCCGGTGCCCGACAGGGTAATGTAGGCGGTACGCAGCCCGGGGCCGCCAAAGCAGATGTTGGTCGGGTAGACGTCGGGCATCTTGATCTGCTCGATGACCCGGCCGTCGGGCGCGATGCGGGTGATGTGCCCGGTCATCAGGGTGGCGACGGCGATGTTGCCCGAGGCCTCGACCGCGAGACTGTCGAAGCGCTGGAACCCCGGTAGTCCGGCGACGCAGCGGCCGCCATAGGGCGACGGGAACGGCACGTGCCTGACCTCGCCGGGCGAGACGATGTCCCAGGCGTAGATCCGCGAGGTCTCGGTGTCGGCGACGTAGACGGTCTTTTCGTCGGGCGACAACCCGACCCCGTTCGGGGTGATGATCGGATAGACCAGTTGCTTGATCATCGAGCCGTCGGGCAATGCGTAATAGAGCCCGCCATTGTCGCGGTGGCGCGCGAGCCGCTTGCCGAGATCGGTGAAATAGAAGCCGCCCTGCCGGTCGAACACGAGGTCGTTCGGCGCCGACAATCTGTTTCCGTCGCATGCGCTGTAGAGCGTGCGCGTTTCGCCGGTCTTGAGGTCGATGCGCTGGATCGAGCCGTTTTTGTAATCGGGGGCCGGGCCGGTCGACAGGAAGCTGGGCGTCGTCTGGTAGACGGCGCCGCCATTGTTGCAGACATAGAGCGCGCCATCGGGGCCGGTGGCGCAGCCGTTCGGCCCGCCGCCGGCCTTGCCGATCTCGGTCTTGCCGCCGTCGGGGGCGACGCGGGTCACCTTGGCGCCGGAAATCTCGCCGAGAATCACCGATCCGTCTGCCATCCACACCGGCCCCTCGGGAAAGCCCAGGCCGCGCGCGATGATGCGAATATCGGGCATGATCGTTCCTCCCCTGGCTCAGCCGTTGACCTGGCGCATGATCCCGGCCCAGCGGTCGAGCGCCGGCAGGGTCTTGTCGGCGCCCTCTGCCGGCAGCATCGCCACCCAGCGCTCGACCCCCATGTCGCGGTAGCGCTTCAGCGCGTCGATATCGTCGCTGCCGCCCATCAGCGTGATCGGCACGTCATCGATCGTGCGGCCGGCCTCGGCCAGCATCTGCTTGAACTGCGGCAGGTGATTGGCGATGTCGCCATAGGGCGCGCGCCCGGCGATCGGCGCCCAGCCGTTGCCATAGCGCACCGCGCGTCGCGCCGCGTGCGGAAAGGCGCCGCCGACGATAACCGGCGGGTGCGGCTGCTGCACCGGCTTGGGCCAGGCCATCATCGGCGGAAAGCCGACGATGTCGCCGTGATATTCCGGCTTGGGCTTAGTCCAGATCTCCTTCATCGCCTCGATCTGTTCGCGCATCTTCTTGAAGCGCGAGGTGAAGACCGTGCCGTGGTCTTCCATCTCGTCCTGGTTCCAGCCGCCGCCGATGCCGAACAGAAACCGCCCGGCGGAGATCTGGTCGATCGAGGCGACCAGCTTCGCGGTCTGGATCGTGTCGCGCTGGATCACCAGGCAGACGCCGGTGCCGAATTTGAGGGTCTTGGTCGCCGCCGCCGCCGCGCTCAGGGTCACGAACGGGTCCATCGCGTCGTAATAGGGCTTCGGCAAGTCGCCGCCGCCAGGGAACGGCGATTTGCGCGACAGCGGGATGTGCGAGTGCTCGGGCGCCCACAGCGATTCGAACCCGCGCGCCTCCATCGCCTCGGCGAGCGGCACCGCCGGCATCGTGTAGTCGGTGTGAAACATCAGAACGCCGAAATGCATGAGCCTGCTCCCTGGCTGGCGTCGGGCGAACCCGTGTCGGGATTGCCGCGTCGCTCCGCTCCTCGCAATGACGAAATCAGAGTGTCATCGCGAGCGCGGCGAAGCAATCGCGTCCCGGCGCATGGCCGCCTACCCCGTCGACAAATCGCCCCAGCTCGCGACGCGGGCGATCCTCAGCGCGATGACCGGCAGCTCGGCGAGGTCCATCGCGCGCAATTGCGGGTAGCGCGTCCGGACGAGGGCCTGGGCGCGGTCGTGTTCCTCTCCGGCGGCGAGCAGTTCGGCCGGGCCGCGCAGCATGACCCAGCCGAGCCGGGTCCAATCCTCGTCGTAATGGTCGACGACAAACGCGACCATCGGGTTTGCGGCGATGTTGCGCTCGCGCTTCAGCGGCACCTCGCGCCGCTTTGGCTTCTGGTCGATCGCGATATAGAGCGTGTCGTCCGCGAGCGCGTAGCATACCGGCACGACGTGCGGCGCCCCACCCCGGTCGGCGGTGGCGAGGTGGCCGACCCGGCCGGCATCGAGAAAGCGGCGCTGAGCCTCGGAGAGCATGGTGCGATTTTGCGAGATTTCGCGCCGGTTGCCTATGGCTTTGCCAGGATCGTACGATGGCCGACGGTGGTTGGCGGAGACGAGATATGAACGACGTGGCGGCGGTATCCCTGAGCCCGGAAACCGTGCTTCAGGAGATGAAGAAAAACGGCGTCACCGACATCGTCTGGCTGCCCGACAGCGAGACCAACTGGCTTTTTCTGCTGATGCGGGCCGAGCCGTCGTTGCGGCTGGTCGGGGTCAGCCGCGAGGGCCACGCCTGCTCGATCGCCGCCGGGCTCCATGCCGGCGGCAAGAAGCCGATGATCCTGATCCAGAACACCGGGCTGATGGAGTCGGGCGATTCGTTGCGCGGCTGGCTGCTGGGGCTCAACGTGCCGGTGGTGCTGATGGTCGGGTATCGCGGCTGGACCCGGCACGGCGTCACCACCGACACCGCCGCGACCTATACCGAGCCCTTTATCATCGCGTTCGGGCTGAACTATTACCTCGTCGAAAGCGACGCCGACGCGCCGCGCATCTCGGTCGCCTTCGCGGAAGCGGAACGCACCAGGCGGCCGGTCGTCGTGCTGGTCGGCGACGAGTACCACGGCTTCAACCGGTGAACTCACACCCACCGTCATTCCGAGGCGCCGCAAGGCGAACCCGGAACCCATGAACACCGGCACCAACAGGTTCGCTAGAGCGCCGACGTGTCGAGGTCCGTGGTCATGGGTTCCGGGCTCCCGCGCTGCGCGCGGTCTCCGGAATGACATTACAATGATGCGATAGAAGGACAGCCCGCCATGATGCGCATCGCCGAGGCGCTCGAAGCCTTCCGCCCGCACCGCGACAACGCGATCGTCGTTCCCGGGCGCGGCGGCCGCTACTGGACCGATTTGACCACGCAGCAGAATCTCGACGTGCCGCTCGGCGACCCGGCGATGGGCGGCCATGCCGGGTTCGCGCTCGGCCTTGCATTGGCGCAGCCCCAGCGCAAGGTGGTGCTGTTCGATTCCGAGGGCGATATCTTGATGAGTCTTGGCATGCTGACCACGATCGCCGAACAGGCCCCGGCCAATTTCTACCACTTCCTGCTCGACAACGAGGTCTACGCGACGACCGGCGGCCAACCCGTGCCCAACGCCAAGCATGTCGCCTATGACAAGCTCGCGCTCGGCGCCGGCTATCCCCGCGCCTTCGCCTTCGACCAGCTCGGCGATCTGTCGCGCGAGATCGCCGGGATCATGAGCCGGCCCGGCCCGGTGTTCGTCGCGCTCAAGGTCTACCCCGAGATCGAAAACGAGCCGATCGGCCGCCGCCGGCGGTGGCAGACGCGCACCCGCGACCAGGTGCTCGTCGATCTGCGCGGCAGCCTCGGCAACGGCTGACGGCGAACCCTAACCGCAAAAGAAACAGGCGCGGGCTACCCCGCGCCTGCCTCTCGACTACAAGCCCGGGCCTACGCGGCGGCGGCGGTCTCCGCCGCCTCGCCGATGACGAGACCGAGCGGGCTGGCGGTGATGTGGACGGTGGCGCCGTCCGGCACCCGGCCCTCGAGGATCTGCTGGGCCAGCGGGTTCTGCAATTCGCGTTGGATCACCCGCTTTAGCGGTCGCGCCCCATAAACCGGGTCGTAGCCGGCGTTGCCGAGCCAGATGCTCGCCGCCTCGTCGATCTCCAAGGTGATCTTGCGGTCGACCAGCAGCCGCTTCAGCCGCTCGATCTGGATCGCGACGATGCCCTTCATATCGCCGCGCGACAGCCGGCTGAACAACAGTATCTCGTCAAGCCGGTTCAGGAATTCCGGCCGGAACGAGGCCCGCACCGCCGCCATCACCGCCGGCCGTGCCGCCTCGATACCGGCGCTCTCCGGCAGGTTCGCGATCGCGTCGCTGCCGAGGTTCGAGGTCAGCACGATCAGGCTGTTGCGGAAATCGACCGTGCGACCCTGGCCGTCGGTCAACCGGCCGTCGTCGAGCACCTGCAGCAGCACGTTGAATACATCCGGATGGGCCTTTTCGACCTCGTCGAACAGGATCACCTGGTACGGCCGACGCCGCAACGCCTCGGTCAACGCCCCGCCCTCGTCATAGCCCACATAGCCCGGCGGCGCGCCGATCAGGCGCGAGACCGAATGCTTTTCCATGTATTCCGACATGTCGATGCGCACCATCGCGCTCTCGTCGTCGAACAGGAATTCGGCCAGCGCCTTGGTCAATTCGGTCTTGCCGACGCCGGTGGGCCCGAGAAACAGGAACGAACCGATCGGCCGGTTGGGGTCCTGCAGCCCGGCTCGCGCGCGCCGGATCGCGTTCGACACCGCGACCACCGCCTCGTCCTGGCCGATCACGCGGCGTTTGAGGTTCTGCTCCATGCCGAGCAGTTTCTCGCGCTCGCCCGACAGCATCTTGTCGACTGGGATACCGGTCCAGCGCGACACCACCCCGGCGATGTGCTCCGGAGTCACCGCCTCTTCGAGCATCCGCCCGGTTTCGGCGCCCTCGGCCTCCTTGAGCTTGCGTTCGAGGTCGGGAATGACCCCATAGGTCAATTCGCCGGCCCGGCTCCAATCGCCCCGCCGCTGCGCGACGTCGAGCTCGGCGCGGGCATGATCGAGCTCTTCCTTGAGTTTCTGCGCGCCGGCGAGCTGGCTCTTCTCGGCCTGCCATTGCGCGGTCAGGTCGGCCGAGCGCTGTTCGAGGTCTTCGAGTTCCTTGATCAGTTTTTGCAGCCGATCGCGAGAGGCCGGGTCGTCCTCTTTCTTCAAAGCCTCGCGCTCGATCTTGAGCTGAATGACGCGGCGGTCGAGTTCATCGATCTCCTCGGGCTTGGAATCCACCTCCATGCGCAGCCGCGAGCCCGCCTCGTCCATCAGATCGATCGCCTTGTCGGGCAGAAAACGGTCGGTGATGTAGCGGTTCGACAGAGTCGCCGCCGCCACCAGCGCGCTATCGGCGATGCGCACGCCGTGATGGAGTTCGTATTTCTCCTTGATGCCGCGCAGGATCGAGATCGTGTCCTCGACCGACGGCTCGGTGACGAAGACCGGCTGGAAGCGCCGCGCCAGCGCCGCGTCCTTTTCGATGTGCTTTCGGTATTCGTCGAGCGTCGTCGCCCCGACGCAATGCAGTTCGCCGCGGGCCAACGCGGGTTTCAGCATGTTCGACGCGTCCATCGCGCCCTCGGCCTTGCCGGCCCCGACCAGGGTATGCAACTCGTCGATGAACAGGATGACCTCGCCGGCGGCGGCGGTGATTTCGGCCAACACCGCCTTCAGCCGTTCCTCGAACTCGCCGCGATATTTCGCGCCGGCGACCAGCGCGCCGAGATCGAGCGCGAGCAGGCGCTTCTGCTTCAAGCCCTCGGGCACGTCGCCGTGGACGATGCGCAAGGCCAGACCCTCGACGATCGCGGTCTTGCCGACCCCCGGCTCGCCGATCAGCACCGGGTTGTTCTTGGTGCGCCGGGCCAGTACCTGGATCGTGCGGCGGATTTCCTCGTCGCGGCCGATCACCGGGTCGAGCTTGCCCTCGCGGGCGACCGCGGTCAGGTCGCGGGCGTATTTCTTCAGCGCGTCGTAGCCTTCCTCCGCCGAGGCGGTATCGGCGGTGCGCCCTTTGCGAACCTGCTCGATCGCCGCGTTCAGGTTCTGAGGGGTGACCCGCCCCGCGGCGAGCGCTTTGCCCGCCGGAATCTCCTTGGTCATCGCCAACGCCAGCAACATGCGCTCGACGGTGACGTAGCTATCGCCGGCCTTCTCGGCGATCTTTTCCGCCTGGTCGAGCACGCGCGCCAGTTCGGGGGTCATGTAGACTTGGCCGGCGCCGCTACCCTCGACCCGGGGCTGCTTGTGCAACTCGGCCTCGACGGCAGCCAATACGGCGCCCGGATCGCCGCCGGCGGCGCGGATCAGATTGCCGCAGAGGCCTTCCTTGTCGTCGAGCAGGGTCTTGAGCAGATGCTCGGGCGTCAGCCGCTGATGGCCGCTGCGCAGGGCGAGTGTCTGGGCCGATTGGATGAAGCCCTTCGACCGCTCGGTATATTTTTCGAGATCCATGATTGCCGCGCCTCCGATGAACTGGCCACGGCGGCCCCCACAGGCAGCCCCCACGGCCCTTCAACGGGAGATATGGTGGCGCGCCGAACCGCGCTCAACCCTACCGTCCCGGGTAGGGTGCGCCTTGATCGATGTCAATGCGGGCCAACTTGCCAGGCCAACTCGCCGGTCGACCCGGCGCGAGCCGTCAGTAGGTCGGCGGCTGCTCGTCGTCGACCGGCGGTGCGACCGGCTGCGGCGCGTGCTGGACCTGGGCCTGTTCGCCCTCGCCGGGGTCGCCCTCGCCGCCCGCCATTTCGGTATCTGCCGGGGTCATTGGCCGTGGCTGCCCCTGCCCGTAGGCATCGCCGTTGGCGTTCATGACGCGGAAATAATGCTCGGCGTGCTGGTACAGGTTTTCCGCCGCGATCCGGTCGCCGCTCGACGCCGCCTCGCGCGCCAGCGCGACGTAGCGCTCGAACACCTGGTAGGCGTTGCCGCGGATTTTGACGCTGGGGCCGTTGCTGTCGAAGGTCTGGATGCGCTGCGGCATCCGCGGGCGGTTGGGGTTGTTGTGATGAGGGCTGTTTCCTCCACCCCCATTGCGACCGCGCGAGCGCTTGTTTTGTCCTGGTCTCATGACGCCTGTCTAATCGCGGTGGAACTAAGCGGACCATGGGTCCAACGGGAGCGCTACCCGGTCGCTGTCCCGCCGCGACCACCGGCAATGCGCCTCACATGCACGGCGCGGGCCTCCCGAACCCGTGCAGCCTAGCCGCGCGCGCGGAGCATTCCAACCTTTTTTCGAGCCAATCTTTTTTCAAGACGGACGGCTTCCGCACCCATCATTACCGCCAGCGCGCGACGACGCAGCGCGCGATCCCGGCCAGATCGGCGGCGACCACCTCGATCGCCAGCCCCCGCGCCTCCAGGATCGCCGCCACCTCGGCGTGCTGGCCGGCGCCGATCTCGGCGGCGAAGATGCCGCCCGGACATAGCAGCCGCGGCAGATCGGCGGCGATGATCCGGTAAGGCTCGATCCCGTCGGCGCCGCCGTCGAGCGCGCGCAGCGGGTCGTAATCCTTGACCTCGCGCGGCAACGCGGCGATCGCGGCGGTCGCGACATAGGGCGGGTTGGCGACGATCACGTCGAAATTGCCGCCGACCGCCCCACCCCAATCGCCGACGGCGAATCGCGCGCGCCCGGCGAGACCCAGCGCCGCCGCGTTGGCCCGCGCGCTCGCCACCGCCCCGGGGGCGATGTCGACGCCGATGCCGGTCGCGGCCGGAAGCTCGGACAATAAGGCCAGCAACAGGCAGCCGCTGCCGGTTCCCAGATCGAGCAGGCGATACGGCCGGTTTCGATCGGACATCAACGCCAATACCGCCTCGACCACGGTCTCGGTCTCCGGCCTGGGGTCGAACGCATCGGCGGAAAGCGAGAATTCGAGGCCCCAGAACTCGCGCGTGCCCAAAATCCGGCTCAGCGGCTCGCGCGCCACGATGCGGGCGAGCAGGGCGGCGATGCGATCGCCGTCGGCGACCGCAACCATTCGGTCGGGATAGGCGAAGATCTCGGCCGCCGACAGGCCGAGCGCGGCGGCGACCAGCCGGCGCGCGCGGCGGCGCGGCTCGTCGAACCCCGCGTCCGCCAGTGTCGCCGCGACCTCGCCCAGCGACGAGCCGATCGTCTCCGCCGGAATCATGCCGCCGGGGTCACGCCGCCTGGGCGAGCCGTGCCGCCTGGTCGGCCGCCATGATCGCCTCGACGATCTCGTCGAGCGCCTCGCCGCTCATCACCTTGTCGATCTTGTAGAGGGTCAGGTTGATGCGGTGGTCGGTCACCCGCCCCTGCGGGAAATTATAGGTGCGGATGCGTTCGGAGCGGTCGCCGCTGCCGACCTGGCTCTTGCGGTCGGCGGCGCGGGCGTCGTCGCGCGCCTGCCGCTCCCGCTCGTAGAGCCGGGCGCGCAATACCTTCATCGCCCGCGCCTTGTTCTTGTGCTGCGATTTCTCGTCCTGCTGGATCACGACGAGGCCGGTCGGCAGATGGGTCAGCCGCACCGCGCTGTCGGTGGTGTTGACCGACTGCCCGCCCGGGCCGCTGGCGCGGAACACGTCGATGCGCAGATCCTTGTCGTCGATCTTGATGTCGACCTCCTCGGCCTCGGGCAACACCGCCACGGTCGCCGCCGAGGTGTGGATGCGGCCGCTGGCCTCGGTCTCGGGCACGCGCTGGACCCGGTGCACGCCGGATTCGAATTTGAGCCGGGCAAACACGTCGCGGCCGGTGATCGCGGCGGTCGCCTCCTTGAACCCGCCGATCCCGGTCTCGCTGAGGTCGAGCAATTCGAAGCGCCAGCCGCGCAAGGCGGCATAGCGCTGGTACATGCGGAACAGATCGGCGGCGAACAGGGCCGCCTCGTCGCCGCCGGTGCCGGCGCGGATTTCGAGGATCGCGTTGCGTTCGTCGTCCTCGTCCTTCGGCAATAGGGAGAGTTTGACCCGCAATTCCAGCGCGGGAATTTGCTCGCGCAGGGACTGCAATTCCTCCTCGGCCATCGCCTTCAACTCGGGATCGTCGCCCGAGACCGCCATTTCGGCGGCCTCCTGCATCGCCTCCTGCGCCTGGCGGAAGGCGTCGATGCCGTCGATGATCGGGTTGAGTTCGCTATATTCCTTGGACAATTTGGTGAAATCCGCGCCGGACAGCCCGGCCTTGCCGAGCGCGTCGCGCAATTCGTTGTGGCGGCGCACGAGCTGGTCGAGACGCGATTCGAGCGAGGCTTCCATGCCAGTGCCGCTCAGCCGTAGAGGGCTTTTAGCCGCGCCGGCAAGTCGCCGAGCGGCACCGCGCTCTGCGCGCCGCTGTCGAGATCGCGCAATGTCGCGGCGCCGCTGGCGATCTCGTCGTCGCCGATAAGCACTGCGGCGCGCGCCCCAATCCGGTCGGCGCGGCGCATCCGCCGTTGTAGATTGCCGCTGTAGCCATGCTCGACGACCAGCCCGGCATCGCGCAATTGCTCGGCCAGTGTCAGTGCCATCGCCTCGGCCGCGTCGCCGAGCGGCACCAGCGCCACCGGCCGGCGCGGCGCCGGCGGTTCGGCGATCAGCATCGCCAGCCGCTCGATCCCGGCGGCCCAGCCGACCCCGGCCATAGCCGGTCCGCCCATCGTCTCAACGAGCCCGTCATAGCGGCCGCCGCCCATCACCGTGCCCTGGGCGCCGAGATCGGTGGTGACGAACTCGAACGCGGTGTGGGTGTAGTAATCTAGTCCGCGGACAAGGCGTCGGTTGAGCTGGTAGGCGATGCCGAGCCGTCTAAGCCCATCGGTCACTACTTCGAAGAACTCACGCGAGTACGCGTTGAGGTAGCTAACGAAGGATGGCGCGTTAGCGTTGGTCCATATATCCCCAGGATCCTTCGAGTCGAGGATGCGCAGCGGGTTGGTTTCGAGGCGGCGTTGGCTGTCTTCGGACAGTTCCGATTTATGCGACGAGAAATAGGTGACGAGAGCTTGGCGATAGGCAGCACGGCTCTCCTTGTCACCCAACGTGTTCAATTCGAGCACGACCCGATTGGTGACCCCGAGTGCCGCCAGGATGCGCTGGCCGAGCGCGATGACCTCGATGTCGGCCTGCGGCTGCGCCACGCCGAGCAACTCGACGCCGATCTGGTGGAACTGGCGGAACCGGCCCTTCTGCGGCCGCTCATAGCGGAACATCGGCCCGCTGTAGAAGAATTTGAGCGGCGTCGACTGCGTCAGCCCGTTCGACAGCACCGCGCGCACGACGCCGGCGGTGTTTTCCGGCCGCAACGTCACCTCCTCGCCGCCGCGATCGGTGAAAGTGTACATCTCCTTCGAGACGATGTCGGTGTGCTCGCCGATCGGGCGCGAGAACACCTCGGTGAACTCGAAGATCGGCGTCGCCATCTCGGCGAAGCCGTAGAGCGCGGCGCAGTCGCGCGCGGTCTCGCCGACCCGGCGATGGCGGCGGGCGGTTTCGGGCAATAGGTCTTGCGTGCCGCGAGCCGGCTGCAAGGCTGGCATCGATAAATCTCCCCACCGTCTGCCGCCGCGGGCCTGCCGCAGCCGGATGGCAAACCAGAAATATAGCCCTTGAGCGCCGCCTGGGAAGGTCGCCTTGCGGCCGGGGGCGGGATCAGCGAAACAGCCCGGCGTAAAAATCGACCACCCCGGTCCGTCCCAGCGTGGTCGTGACCGGGCCGAACGGCGACAGCATGTAGAGCAGCCACGCCGCGTGCGCCGCGACGATGCCCAGCAGCGCCGCGGCACCAAACCATATCCGCGACGATGTTCCCGGGGCGGCGAGCAATCGGGCGAACCCGGCGAACGCGCACAATTCGATAAACGGGTAGAATTCAAGCCGGTAGCGGAACGCCATCGCGATCGCGATCAATATCAACCCGATCGGCACCAGCAGACCGGCCAGCACCGGCAGGACCAGATCGCGCCGCGGCAGCCCCCGGCGGTGCAGCAAATGCACCAGCCCATAGACCGCCAGCCCGATCAACAGCGGATCGGAAACCAGCAGGCTGCTCGGCGGCAGCTCGACGATGTCGAGCGTGCGCTGCTGGAATTGCGCCCACAGCAACTCACCCGCCGCGTCGCGCAAGACCCATATCGGCAGGAAATAATAGCCGAGCCCGAACAGCAGCCGGATCGGATTGAATTCGCCATAGTCGCGCACCCGCGCCAGCCGATCGGGGTATTGGGTCAACGCGATCAATTGCCGCGACAAATCGACGAAGACGAGCGGGTCGCCCCAGCGCTGGTAGTTGACATAGCCGACGATCGCGGCAAACCCGCCGAGGATGGCCAACGGCAACGCCATCCCGACCAGGTTGCGGCGGAGCGAGCCGGCGCGGTATTCGCACCACGCCAGCCGCAGCCACAGGAATCCGAACCCGAGATAAAGCCCGAGCGCCGTCGACACCCGCGTCAGCAGGCAAACCCCGGCGACCAGCGCCAGCGCCGCCAGCAGCCCCCGGGTGAAACCCTCCTCGCGCAGCCACCCGCGCAGAACGAGATAGACGAACGCGGCGGCGCACGCGGCCGCCCACGACGCGGTCTCCTGAAAGATCGACGGCCGCAGGAACTGAATCTGCGGACCGCTGACCAGAATCGCGGCGATCAGCACGGTCAACAGGATCGGGGCGCGGGCGATCCCGATATGCCGCCCGACGGTCAGCGCCGACAATACCTTGAAGAACGCCATCAACGACGCGGCGGCGAGGCAGCCGATCCGGGTAAAATCGGTCGTGGCGAACTGCGCCATCGGCAGGAAGAACACTCGCGGCAACGCCGGAAAGATGCCGAAATAGGCGTAGGTCGCTCCGTCGCGGAGAAAGCCTTCGTCGCCGATCGCGTTCGGGTCGACATCGAAGCGGCCGTCCAGCAGATGCGACAGCATGCTGTTGAACGTCAGCCCGTGCGGCAGCGGCCCAAACAAGCCGGAGCTGCCCGCGGACAGGAGGAACGCGTAGTAACACCCGGCGGGAGCCAGGCAGATCAGCGCGACGACCCAGCTTCGCCTTAGCGGCGCAATTCGGGATGCTCGCGCCGGGACGACGGCGACGCCGTCCAACAAATTCTCGCCCGCGATCATCGCCAATCCGCGATCATCGCCCGTCCGCGGCGGCGAGATCTAGACTCGACGGCGCGGGTTCGCCGGCCCGGTCGCGGCGATAGGAGGCGGCCCTGATCGTCGCCTGCTCCTCACTGCTCGCCAGCAGGCATTCCAGCGACGGTCGCGCCCGCGCGATCATCAAGATCTGGTAAGAAAAAAGGCCGCGTGACAAAGCGATGAATGCCTTGTTGACGCCGACGAGGAAACGGCTGAAGCGACGATTTCCGAACGCGAGCGGAAACGGCGCCGGGACGCCGCGAGTTTCGATGATCTCAAAATGGCTCCGCTCGAACAGGTTGCGCAACGTCTCGAACGTGAACAACCGCGTGTGGCTCAGATCGAGGATTCCCCGCTTCCCGTAATTGAACTTCCCGAAAAGCAGCAGCAGCCTGGTCGCCACGAACCCGACATTGCCGGTGCTGACGATGACCGTGACCGCCGGCGAGCCGTGCAGCCGCCGATACAAGTCTTCGACGAACTGCTCGGGGTTCAACAGGTGCTCGATAACGTCCAGCATCATGACGTGGTCGTGCCCGTCCACCGCCGCCTCGGGGAGACCGCGGTTGAGGTCGTGCCGGACAAAGCCGCTCAGCACGATCTGATCCGATAACGGAAAGCAATCGACCCCGGTGACGCGGCATTGCTTGGTACGCTCCAGCGCCTCGCCCAAGTAGCCGCCGCCGCAGCCCAGGTCGAGCACGCGGGATCCGGCCGGTACCGCGTCGAGCGCGATCGAATGCGGGCTCTCGTAGTCGAGCTTGCCGACGTAGTGCTCGTTCCCCCGCTGCTCTCCGACAAAATCCAGCCGCCGATCATACGACAATCCGAGATCCTGTAGACGCGCGCGGACGACCGCCCGCATCACGTCCCAGGCATATTTGAGGCCGTTGACGTGGCAGATTTCGTCGCCGTAGTAGGTAGGGATCGGGGTTTCGAAAATCCGAAACTTCGCCAGTACCAGCTGGATGATGATCTCCGTATCGAAACAAAAACCGTTGCTGTTCAGATGAAACGGCACCGAGCGCAGCGCATCCACCGAGTAAACGCGATAGCCGGAATGAAATTCGCTCAGGGCGGTGCGGAGGATTCGATTCTCCATCCAGGTGAGAATCTTGTTGCCGACGAACTTGTACAACGGCATGCCGGCCTTGAGCGCGGCACCCTTGGTCATCATCCGCGAACCAAAGCTTGCGTCCGCTCGCCCTTCGCTCAAGGGGCGGACCAGATCCGGCAAGCATTCGGGGGCGTATTGTCCGTCGCCGTGGATCAAGGCGACGTAATCGAAGCCATGCTTGATCGCGTAGTGGTAGCCGATCTTCTGGTTGCCGCCGTAGCCCTGGTTGACGGGGTTGTAGAGGATCGTCAAGGGCAATGAGAACGAACCGTCGAGCAGGACCTGCTGGCTTCGTTCGAAGGTGCGGTCGCCCGACGCATCGTCGATGACCAGGACTTCGGTGTCGTATTCGCGCGCGATTTCAAGAGGGATGCGGGAGAGCACGTTCTGGATCGTGTTTTCGGCGTTATAGGCGACGATGAAACACAGCAGCCGTTTTTTCCCGCCAGCGCCGGCCGACCGGACAGCCGTGCTTTCCGCCATTTGCAAAAGCGGCGCGATCCGGCGCCGAGCGCGTGCTTCGCCGGAGCCGGAACCGCCGGCCTTGCGTCGCGCCGCCCCCGAGCGGGGCTGCTGTTCGCTCATTGTCGCATCCTCTTCACCCGCCGTCTTTCGCCCGCCGTCGAGATGTCCCCCGTAGTTCGCCTCGCGCCGATGGAACCGCCCCGCCAGCCACCCCGCTCACCGACACCGCCATGCCGCACGAGAGTGGGGGAATTGGATTAAACGTCGGTAAAGGATGTCGGCCTCGTCGACGCGCGGCTCCGCCCGCTATGCGACTCGTTAACGCCCGGTTATTTATGATCGCGGGCCTGACGGAGCTTGCGAAAGGATCAGCGCGGCATGGGCTGGGTAATGGCGACGGCCGTGGCGCGACTGCGCAACGGCGACTGGCTCGACCGTCGGCGCATGCGCCTGTTCGCGGCGGTGCTGCTGGCGGCGCAGATCGGGTTCTTCCTGTTCGTCGTCGCCGGGACGCATGGCTGGATCGTGACGCTGACCGGGCCGACGACGACCGATTTCGTCAGCTTCTACGCCGCCGGCGTGCTCGCCGACACCGGGACGCCGGCGCTCGCCTATCACCAAGCGGCGCATCTGGCCGCCGAGGAGAACGTGACCGCCGCCGGTATCCAGTACCAGTTCTTCTACTACCCACCGGTCTATCTGATCCTGTGCGGGGTGCTGGCGCAATTGCCCTACCTGCTCGCGTTCGTCGCCTTCGCCGCCGCGACCCTCGCCGCCTACCTCCTGGTCATGCGCCGCATCCTCGACGATCACAGCGGCACCGCGCTGGTCGTGATGCTCGCGTTTCCCTCGGTGTTCTGGAATATCGGGCTCGGGCAGAACGCGTTCCTTACCGCCGCGCTGTTCGGCGGCGCGACCCTCTTGATCGACCGGCGGCCGATCGCTTCCGGGCTATTGTTCGGCGCGCTGTGCTACAAGCCGCATCTCGGCCTATTGGTGCCGGTGGCATTGGCCGCCGGCGGGTATTGGCGCGCCTTTGCCGCCGCCGGTGTCTCGGTCGCCGGCTTGGTGTTCGCCTCGGCCGCGTTGTTCGGTTGGCAGACCTGGAGCGATTATCTTGTCGCCGCCGGCGGCGCGCATTCGATGTACGAAAGCGGCCGCATCCTGTTCGCCGGGTTCATCAGCGCGTTCGGAGCGGTGCGGCTGATCGGCGGCGACGTAACGCTGGCCTATATGGTGCAGGCCGGCGCCAGCCTCGCCGCGGTCGTGCTGGTCGCGGTCGCGTGGCGATTCGGCCTGTCGCTGCCGGTCCGCGCCGCCGCGCTGGCCTCGGCGACGCTGGTCGCGGCGCCGCTGTCGCTGCTCTACGATCTGATGCTGGCGACGATCGCGGTGGCCTGGCTGGTGCGCGCCAACAGGACGGCGCCAGCGCCGGCGTGGGAAACGACCGTGCTGGCGGCGCTGTTCGTCGCGCTGCTGAACGCGCGCAATCTCGCCGAGGATTTCCACCTGCCGATGACCTTTGTGGCGGCCATCGCGCTGTTCGCGCTGGTCGCTCGCCGGGCCTGGCGGGAGCTGGCGGCGCCCTCGCCAGCGGTGGTCAGGCCGATGCCGGCAGGGGGCGGGCTTTCCAGGTAAAGATCGACGACATCACGTAGTTCCACACCACTGAGATCGCCGCGCCGGCGAGCCCGGCCAGCCACCACGAATGATACCCGCCGGCGAGATGGGCGGCGACCCCGACATTGGCCACGCCGCCGACGCCGCACACCAGGTAGAACGAGATCAGCCCGGTCATCAGCCGCCGCCCGCGCAATCGCCGGTCGCGGTAGGTGAACAGGTTGTTGAGCAGGAAATTGCCCGTCATCGCCACGATCGTCGCGGCCGCCTGGGCATAGGCGAAGGCGAGGTCGAACGCGTGAGTACCGAGCCACAGGGTCAAGAGGTGGGTGGCGACGCCGAGGCCGCCGATCAGCGAAAACAGCAGGAACCGCACCGGTACCGCCGGGCCGACCAGCTTTTGCAACAGCAGCATCAGATATTCCCAGGCGACCAGGGTATCGAGCTTGCTCTCGCCGTGGATGCGCTGACGGAAACTCAGCGGGATCTCGGCGAACGCCAGGGGCCGCGGGGTCGAGGCGAACAGATCGAGCAGGATCTTGAAGCCCTGTCCCGTCATCGCCCGCATCGCGGCGGCAAAGGCCGCGCGCTCGACCATGAAGAACCCGCTCATCGGGTCGCTGAGATCGGCCTTGACCACCATCTTGCCGAGGCGGCCGGCGAACTCGCTGATCGTGACCCGCGACTTGGCCCACTCGCCGACGCTGCCCGATCCGGTGTGGCGGCTGGCGATGACGATGTCGAGCCGGCGTTCTTTGATCGTCGCCAACATCCGCGGCAATAGCGCCTCGTCGTGCTGCAGGTCGCCGTCCATCACCGCGATGTAGGGCGAGGCGCTCGACAGGATGCCCTCGATGCAGGCCGAGGACAGCCCGCGCCGTCCGAGCCGCTGGATGCAGCGGATATTGCCCTGCCGCCGCGCCAGCGCGCGCACCGCGTCCGCGGTGCCGTCGGGAGAATCGTCGTCGACGAAGATCGCCTCCCAGGCAATCCCGGCCAGCGAGCGGTTGAGCAATTGCACCAACAGCGCGACGTTGTCGCGCTCGTTGAGGGTCGGAATGACGATTGTCAGTTCGGTGGGAGGCGGCCACCCGGAAGGGGCGTCCTCGCTTTCGCCGCGAGGCATCGCGACGGGATCGACCGGCCGCAACTCCGCGATGCTCATCGTTTCCGTCCGCCTGGAACCGGGGCGGATTTGCCCGCCCGCCATTCCTCAGCGTGGGCGGTAAAGGTTTAAAAACCTCTACCGCCGTCCCGGTCCCGGCCGCCTAGGCACTAAGCTCTAGACGCTGGCCTTCGAGATATTCCGCAATCGGCAGCGGCTTCAGGTAGCCCTGCTCGAAATCGGCGAGCATCGCCAGGGCCTCGACATCCTGGATCTCGACCCTCTGGTCCTTGATCGTGACCAGCCCTTCGTCGGATAACTGCCGCAGCACGCGGTTGACGTAGGGCAGGCTCAGTCCCAGCGCGTCGCCGATCAACTCCTGGCTGAGCGGGATGCGATAGGACCGCTCGTCGGCCAACCCGATCACCTGCAATCGCGTCAGCAGTTCGAGCAGGAAATGGGCGACCCGCTCCAGCGCCGAGCGGCGACCGATGCCGACCAGGTGCTCGGCGTAAACCGCCGCCTCGCACGAAAACGACCAGAACAATTTGGCGGCCAGGCGCGGGTGGGTATCGAACAGGGCGAACAGCCGGTTGAGCGGGATCGTCGAGACCAGCGAATCGGTCAGCGCCTTGATCGAATACAGCGCGGTATCGAAAAAACAGCCGGGGACTCCGGCGAAATCGCCGGGCATCACCAGGTTCACGACCTGTCGCCGCCCGTCGCGCAGGATGCGATAGCGCATCAGGATGCCCTCGATCACGAGGAACAGCGCACGGTACTTCTTGCCTTCCGTGACCAGGTCCTGGCGGCGACGAACCGAGCGCGTCGCCGAGCCGATTTCGCGCAAGACTGGTATCTCGTCCGGCGTCAGCGGGACAAAGCTGGCAAGCTTTCGCGCCAATTGCGTCGCGGCGCAAGGCTGCGCGGTCGGTGGCGTTCCCATTTACCCCCCTGAATATTTTTTGGTTCGTATTCAGGCCACTCGAAGCAGCTACTTTAGCTATGCATATCTCCTATGTCAAATCGTCGCGACCGCGGCGGGATCTCGAATTTTCCCTTCCGCGAGCCCGGCCCTCCTTACTCTAAGTCTTCATCGGTCGCGCGCCAGTCGAAGGATCGTCTCATTCCGCCAGCCCGCCCGCCGGCATCCCGTCGGGGCGACGCAGCCTGGGACCACTGCGGCATAAGCGCAACAGTATCGGCAAAATGGCTGCACCGGCGAAAATCCCCGGCGCGCCGGTAGCCGCCGCCGCGGCATGGCGCCGCGCGGAACCGCCTTCGCCCCGGCGGCGCAGCACCAGGCTTATCCCGGCTAAGGCATCGTACATCATTGTTATTAGAGAGATATCTGGCCACCGGTAGGACCCGGGAAATCCCGATCACGGTTCCGTGAGCATATTATAAATAAAGCGCATAAAGACAATAAATGCACCTATGGCAAAGAACTCCTCCCGACGAATGAGTAATAAACTCCTGGTTTCGGCGGGGATTCCCTGATTTCCCGCACAACACAGTCGTGTTTCGGCTGTGAACGGGAGAAGTACGACTCTCAGTCTTTTTGTTACTATTGTTCAATCGCGTAGGGGGAAATCATGACGGGGAAAACTGCCGGTACTTGGTCGGCGATGGCGCTGGGTCTACCGATAGTATTTGGCGCGATGGGGCCGACGCCGGCGAGCGCGGATGAATTGTCCGATTTGCGCGCCAACAATCAGCTCCTGCAGCAAAAGCTCGACCAGCTGGCGCAGATCCCGTCCGCGGGTAAATTGTATCCCGGCGGGGAGAAGAACCCGGCCGCGGGCCAACCGGCCGGCGCCGGCAGCTTCCCCCGCTCCTTCCTGATCCCGGGCACCGACACCTCGATCCGCATCGGCGGCCAGGTCGCGGTGACCGCCTATTACTGGCTCTCCGGCGGCCCGGCCAACACCAACACCAACCTGACCAGCCCGGGCAATAACGGCCAGTCGCCGGGGGCGCCCCTCGATATTCACGGGCAGAAGGTCGGCGGGTTCTTCACCCCGGCGGTCAACATCCAGCATTCCCGCGGTCATCTGCTGTCGATGAGCCCGCGCGAATCGCAGCTCCAGTTCGAGACCCGCACCCCGACCAGTTGGGGCGAGGCGCGGACTTATATCTCGTTCGACTTCAACGGTCCGGGCGGCAACGGCAACCAACTGATCCAGACCGGCGGCACGCATGTGTCCGACAGCCTGACCCCGCGCATGCTCTACGCCTACGGCACCTTGGGCGGCTTATTGATCGGCCAGGCCAACTCGAACTTCCGCGACGCCGACGCCGAGACCGAGACCATCGATTTCGGCGGCAATGTCGGCGCCTCCGGCGTCGTGCGTCTGGCCCAAGTGCGCTACACGATGCCGCTGCAGAACTGGTTCCTCGGCGGCTCGCTGTCGGTGTCGGCCGAGGTGCCCGAAACCAATCTGGAGACGCCCGCCGGCCAGGTCCAGTCGGACAGCAGCGTCAACGCATTGGCCCTGCCCGGCGCGGTCACGGTCAACCCGGCCAAGACCTTGTACCCGGATATGACGATCGCCTACTACGTCAGCCGCCCCTGGGGCCACTTCGATGTCGCCGGCGTGATTCGCGACCAGGATTTCCAGGACGGCAAGTTCATCAGCAAGGAATATGTCGGCTGGGGCCTGCATGTCTCGGGCGACTTCAAGCCGGGCTGGTTCGGCTGGACCAAGGACTACTTCGTGTGGTCGTTGACCGGCGGTCAGGGCATCGGCCGCTACGTCAACGGCAGCACCAACGCGTCGGTCGCGACCAACTGGACCGGCACCACCGCCTGCGCGGTGCAGACGACGGGTTGCGTCGGCGTCGCCGCGGCGAACAACGTGATCGCCCGGCCGATCGTGACCTTCGGCGCCCAGGCCGGTTACCAGCATCACTGGTCGCCGCAACTGCGCTCGAACATCAATTTCGGCATCAACCACGCCGACCGTTCGTCGAACCTGCTGCCGCCGTCGCGGACCGCCACCGGCTCGAACAAGGAGGTGATCACCGCCCACCTCAACCTGATCTGGGCTCCGGTCAGCTTTGTCGATATCGGTGTCGAGTATCAGTGGGGCCATCGCGTCACCACCGGCAACATCAAGGGCGACGTCAACACCGTGATCTCCAGGGCACGAATCAGGTTCTAACCAATCGCCTTGGCGCAAAATGGCCCGCCGACGATCCCGGCGGGCCATGACGCTGAACGGGATGGGGGAAAGCTGGGCCCATGATCGAGATCATCGACGGACTTCCGGACAATGTCGTCGGGTTTGTCGCCACCGGCCGAGTCACCAGCATCGATTGCGACCAGGTACTGATCCCGGCGATGCGACGATCGCTGCGGCGGCACGACAAGATTCGACTGTATTACGAGTTGGGCTGCCGCTTTCCGGGCGCCGCCTGGGAAGACCTCGATATCGAGAGCCTGCGGCGGCAGCAATGGGAACGCGTGGCCGTGGTTACCGATGTCAGCTGGATCCGGCACACGGTCAAGGCATTGCGTTTTCTGATCCCGGGTGAGGTCCGGGTGTTTGCCACGATCCAGGCCGAGGAGGGCCGCGACTGGGTTACTGCGGCATAAGCGCAACAGGTCTGGCGGAAAAACACCAAACGCCGCCGGACGCGGCAAATTGTTGAGCCGTCCCGGTACGCGGGACCGCTGATCCGAACGCGCACGACTGGCGATGTCCACCGGCGAGACAGCGGTGGGCGACTGGTTACTAAATAGCTGATCGCACGCGGAAATCCGCTTGCTGGTTAGCGGCGGTATGGCTGTGCCCAGCCCGTTCCCCCGGCGGCGATCGGCCCCGGGTGTAAAATCTTATTAATATAGTGCAATAGCCCAGCGCAATGACATGACCTGTCTGCCTAGGTAATCAACCTGTCGTTTAAAGGCGGGCTTAGCGCACATGACCGTGTGCCGAGCCCATAGCGGGCCAAGGTTGGCCACCGCGACGATGGGTAGTTTATCGAAGGGGGGCACGTGATGACACCACGCAGCGTAGGCATCCGGCCGGTATTGGCCTGGAGTCTGCCGATTATCTTTGCCGTAGCGGGATTTACTCCGGCCAGCGCCGACG
>Ga0080064_1000263_pt1 | contig 151995 bp, 153 predicted proteins | sample Subgrocontami54m_FD_69260 | JGI IMG/M metagenome (GOLD analysis project Ga0080064, IMG submission 69260) | Subsurface groundwater microbial communities from S. Glens Falls, New York, USA - GMW46 contaminated, 5.4 m (SPADES assembly) (version 2) ...
ATTATGCGTAAAGCGATTTTTTCAAATAAAAAATATATTCTTAGCTCAGGCAGGGAGATGGATTTAAGTGCTGAACATATAGGCGAGAGAATTGTTATTTCTGCCATGTTTAATCTACTGGATCCTGTTCAGGAGACTGGGCATTCTGTTTTAATCAGGATGGAAAATAATCAAACAGTTTCATTTGAATCCTTAGGTATAAAGAGTGAAGATGAAACTCTAAGAGAATTCCTGAAACCAATAGAAGGACTTAATGGTGCTGATAGAAATCTGAAAATATTTGAATTAAATGAACTTCTTAGTGTAATGCAGCAATTTCTTCAGAAAATAGATAAGGAACTTACAGCAAAAAAGTAAGTTGTAATATCAGAAATTAATTGCATTTGATCTCATTACAGGGCCTTCTATGCAAGTCCTTACATACTTATCCCCCGATTTTATAACACAGGACATGCATACTCCATAACCACAGGCCATATACTCTTCAAAAGAAACCTGTGCTGTGACATTGAATTCATTACATGCCTTTATTACGCTTTTCAGCATTGGTGTAGGTCCACAGACAAAAATATCCTGCTCTTTATTTTTATTTAGCTCATTTGTAAGCAATTCAGTGACGAATCCTTTTTGCCCTGAACTCCCATCATCAGTAATAATTTCAATATCACCATATTTTTTCATTTGATCAATACATACCAGATCGTTATTTGATCTTGCACCGTATAAAGTCTTAATTTTATAGCCTGACTCAAAAGCTGACCTTGCTACAAGAGGAAATGTAGCTATTCCAATGCCGCCTGCAACAATTAAAATTGGTTTTGATTTATTTCCACTGAAATTAAATCCTTTTCCGAGAGGCCCATGTATAAGAACTCTTTCATTTGGTCTGAGCCTGCTTAAAAAACCCGTTCCACCTCCAATTACCCTGTAAAGGAATCCAGCACATTCTTTTTCAATCTCATAAATGCTAAAAGGTCTTAAAAGATACTGTCCTGACTCCATCATTACAAACTGACCTGGCTTTGTAAACTTTGATATATCAGGGGAATGGAACCAGCTTACAAAGTAATCCTTTTGAATTTCTTCGTTTTTTACCAATTCTGCTCTAATTAAGAACTGCTTAAAATTCATATTACTATTATAACTTTGTCAAAATTTACAAGGACAATTCTTTATATATTTGGAGAAACAAATATGATTCTTGAAATAGGTCTTCCAGGATTTTCTATAAATGTAAAACTAATCGGATGTATGAAGAAAGGCCTGTTTTATTTTGTTATAAGCTCATGATCTGATTTGTCTTTTGGGTGGATAGGGGAAAAACAAATGTCATCACAGAAGCTAGAGGAATTGTTAAAGCTCTTAAGGAAAGATATCTCCTTTACTAACGATATTCAACATGGAGTGCAGTTAATTGAGCAGTCTTTCAGGGAAGTTGAAAGACAGAACATTGAAGATAATGAAAAAGAACAAATTAAGTTTGTTATAGCCAGAGTAGCTTCATTTCTCCTGAATAAAGATAAGTATTCCTGCATAACATCAGCAAGATCGCTTTTAAAATACTTACAGTATAAACTCCCGCTTGTACAGCAGCTGGCAGTAACTGAATTGTGTATGTTTTTAAGAGTTTCCACTCTGGTATTAATTAGTGAAAAAGATACAGATAAAATTGAAGAGATGTCAAAAGAACTGGATGAACTTTTAGCAGAGATTACAGAAGTAATTAATGATGGAGATATGCCACTTTCCTTGAGTTCAAGGATTCAAGAGGCTATAAGGTTTGCAAACCTTGGATTAACTGTAAGTGAAATAGGCACAAATAGAATCGGCTCATCAGATGAGTTTTTAAACTCTGCCATGAGAAGCTCCGTTGATAGGCTTGTACATGACTTTAATTTAATTGATTTATTACAGAAGCATACTGGTGAAAATGTGAAAGAAGTTATCACTGATCAATAAGTCTTAATGGTGTGGACAACTCTTTATTTAATCTTAAACATAAATATGAAAATTTGAATGAAAAAAAATTAATCTTTTAATTAATCATATTTTAACAATAAAAATTTAGAAACATAATAGAAGGTAATACGGGGGGTAACATCGGGTGATAGATTTTAACTTTAGTCAAACACAAAATATTTTTTCCCAGGAAAATGATTCCTCCAGATGCTGTCCCGGGAAACGTGTACAGAATGATTCAGTTACCCAGGCAATAAAACGAATAGCTTCTTTATCTAAAGCAGGTGATATTAAAGAGTGTATTAGTAACATAAATGCCCTCATGGAATTCCTTAACCATGAGAATGATAATGTAAAAAAGTGTGCAGTTGGAGCTTTGATACATCTTGTAGAAAAGGCAGCTGAGTTCTTAGCAAAAGAAACTGATCCAGAAAAAATAGCAGAATATTCTGAATCCCTCCTTAATGCCATTGATGCTATAGAGGGTAGTTCTGTACCATTAGATTCCGAAGCAAAAGGGAAGTTAGGAGAGATTAGAAGTTTTTTAAATGATGTATTAAAGACAATTGGGAAAGAGGAAGATCCTTTTTCTTCTGTATCAAAAAGGTCAAACACAAGAAATAATACTGATACTTTTACAAGCAATTTGGAGCAAACAAGAAGAGCACTCATTGGGGAAAATTATTCAGATGAGTTTATACAAGCAGATTTAACTCAGATAAGAGATATGTCGATATTTGGAAATATCGACAGACAATTTCAGACTTCACAAAATCCTGATGGTAGTTCCAGCAGGTTTATATTTGCTTAATCTATACAGTAACTAAAACTGGACTACTTTCCAGCCAACTAATGCTGAAGTAGTCATAAAAACTGCTGCTATTATCCAGGTAATTCTGTCCAGTCCTGCTTCAGCCTGTGTTGCTCCTGTAAAAAGGCTGGCTGAACCGCCTATACCACCTAATCCTTCACCTTTTGGACTATGAAGCAAAACCAGGGCACATAGTGCAATTCCTGAAAGAACCTGAATAGTAACTATAAAATATGCCATACAGCCAGTATTTTAACATATTGATAGTTTATATGGCTAATTTAAGTCTGGACCGGGGAATTTTTGAAGATACCGGTTCAGCAGTATTGTTTTTACTTTGTGTTAGAGGTTTTAAATTGGAAAAAATTTCATAGCCTAATAAAGCAATTCCAGGAATACCTAAAAAAGGAAGTATCTTAACGGCTGATCTGCTTATTAAGCTTATAAAAAAGGTACTGAATGTTAGAAGTGCACCGCCTGTAAGGATTGGTTTTTCATTTACAAGCTTTAAGGTAGTTTCTTTAATTGGGTTTAAAATCCTTCTTATTTGTCCAAATACAGTGTTTCTTTTGTTTGATACGAATGGTCTATTTGTTGAAATGTAAATCGTCATAATTTCCTTATTAATCGATTGTTGCGATCTGGATTTTTATAGATGATCCCTTATTAACACCACTGGCTATTTCAAATTTTGCATTTATTTCTCTTAGCCTTCGTTTTATATTCAAAATTCCATACCCAAGATTTTTTGTATTATTTATATCAAACCCTTTTCCGTTATCAGTAATTGTGATTAACACATAGTTATCGTTTGGTTTTTCAAGTTTAAAGTTTACTTCTGTTGATTCTGAATGTTTTTCAATATTGCAAAACCATTCTTTTATTACTTTAAATATTTCAATATCTTTTCTGTTTGATAGTATTATTTCCTCATTAGGCATTTCAATATTCACGGTTCCTTTATAAGTTTTTTTAAAGCCATTTAGGAATTGATAAAGTGTGCTCCCAAATCCAAGAATACTTACGTCGGGAACAATATATTCATTTATTAGCTGTCTTAGATTATTGTGGAGTTCATCTACAAGTCTTTCAGATTCAGTAAAATCCTTTTCTTTTATGGCTTTTTTAAGATTTGGAATAATTGTGCAGGGCAAATCGTGGACATCACTTGCAAATTGCCTTAGCAAACCCTCCTGTTCCCTGATGGCCTTTTCCTGTAACTGGATTATATTCTTCTGAAGCACCTCTTTTTTCCTTTTATCAAGGTACTGATCTATTGCTGTTGCAAGCTGGTCGACAACAGACTGGAGGAATTTTTCAATTTCATTGCTCCAGATCACTTCTTTTGTACTGAACTGGAGATTTAAAGCTACTTTTACTTTTTGAGAGCTTCCTGTGGTGACAAGCATTGAGTTTGTTTTTAATTTAATAAACAGTGCTTTAAATTTATTTCTGAAAAGATAATTTGGGAGAGGAAGATATTTTGAGAAATCCTCTATCTGGATAGTATGATTTGTATTTAACCTAAAAAGTTTAAATAAAGGTACATCCCGCAGATCAAGCTGAAATCCAACAGGGTTGAATTTTGGAACATAAGGACTTTCCCAGTAATGAGTAAGCAGTGCTCTTGTACTTTCACTGTTAGTCTGGAACAATAACAATCTTTCAGCAATACCTGCTTCAGCAAGAACTTTTACTGAATTCTCAAGTAATTGATCTATGGACAATTCTTTCCTTATATAACTACTTATCTTTACTGATATATCTGCAATTTCATTACTTGAGAGTGTGATTATATTTGAACTGGTTTTTAGGTTTGGTTCATTAGGAGGGAGGTCAAATAAGCCATCTGCCCGGCCTTTTGACAGGATATCCTCCATGCTCTTATCAGCTAATATGCTTTTGTTTAATATAGCCATTCTTAAAAATTTTTTTTTAGTGGTAGTAATTTTAATACATGTGTTAATCAGTGCAAAGCTTGGAAGCCTTTATGGGGTAAGGTTTTACCTTAGGAAAGGTTATGAAGGTTAAATAATTTTCATTGAAAACACTGATAAATGGCAGACAAATAGTTAAGAGGTGAAAAAAAACATGGAAAATCGCATTTTGCTCCTAAGGTAAAGTATGGGTTGATAAAAAAAATTTAATAATTAATTTTCTATTGTGGTTATAAAATAATTCCTACATCATGACTCCAGTTCAGCAAAATCAGGGTTACCTTTATACCTTTTCCCGCCAGAGTTTTTGTGCAGATGAATTCACATCGTATGAATCTCCCAGAAACTCTGGAAAGAACGGAATAATACTTACATTAATAGCAGATGATCATCCCTACCTGATACATGGTGTTGAAGCAGATTTAAATAAAGACCCAAAAATAAAAATTGTAGGAACAGCAGGTTCACATAATGAAGTAATTACAAAAGTATCAGAATTAAAACCTGATGTTATCCTCCTTGATTTGAGAATGCCTGGTTATGAGAAGCTTGACTTAAGAAAATTCATAACTCAGATTAAAGCATACTGTAAATGCAAAATAATTATATTCACAAGTGAAACAGGCTGGGCAAGGATACACAGATGCCTTGATCTTGGTGCATCTGCATATATAGAAAAAGCAATCTCAATAGGTCGTTTGCCGGAATTTATTAGACGAGTACACGAGCAGAATGAACTTCTTATATTTACTGCTGAAGAACTTCCAAAGATCCAGTTTTCCAAAAGGCAGCAGGAAATCATGCATTTTATTGCAGATGGCAAAGAGAATGATGAAATAGCCTCTATTTTAAATATTGATGTTAAAACAGTTCAGTCTTACGTCAATGAAGTTAAAGGAAAACTATCTGAAGCGTTTTCAATACACCCGATTCGACCACGAACATTATTGCTTTTAGCTTCCAAGCTTGGTTTTGGTACCAAAGTTGTTTAACTTAAAATATTTTGTAACCTAGAGTTTCATTTTAAAGAATTAAATAATTATTAGAAACTGTCAATAGATAATATTTTATAGCTGGTCCTTTTTACATTAAACTAATGAGTATTTTAGATGGAATTTCAGGAATGAAAAATATCTCAAAAAAATGAGAAATCAAAAGAAAGATCTTTATATTTTCTTTTAAATTGATTTTACTGTCAGAAATTACCAATCATACTTTCCCTGATTAATTTTTTAATTTGCTGAGAGTAATATTTTCGTGATGAGTGAACAAATCCTCCAACAAAAAATAGCCAAACCAGAGAGATATTTTCACGAGAAATCACAGGATGAGCTATGTTCATATGTTTCAAAAAAAAGAACCCTTTCTTATAATGGAACTAAAGTCGATTTTACCAAAAGACAAATAGCAATTATGGGGTTTGTTGCAAGAGGTTATTCGAATATAAAAATTGCAAAAGAGCTTGGAGTTACTGAGTCAAGTATAAAGCTTTTTGTTTACAGGCTCATGAGAAAGCTTGAAAAGCGTTTATCTGAAACTGTTGACAGATTTTACCTAATTATAATTGCACAAAGGATCGGATTAATTAAAAGCGATGATTATCGATGAATTTCTTTTTTTGTTATTGAGGCAGTTTGAAAATTTTCTTCCCACCATTTTACAAAAACTTTTACAATTTCAGAATCAAACTGTGTTCCGCTATTTCTTATTATTTCTTCAATTCCTTGTTCATGACTTAAGGCTTTTCTGTATATTCTGTTTGTGGTCATGGCATCATATGCGTCTACAACTGATGTAATTCTTGCTGCAAGTGGTATTTCATTACCTTTTAATCCATATGGGTAACCGTATCCATCAATTCTTTCATGATGAAGCAGTACTACATCAACACACCCCTGTAGGCAACTTAGTCTTTTTACTATTTGTGCTCCAAAAATTGTATGGAGCTGCATTTCCTTATATTCCATGTCAGTTAATGGACCTGGTTTAAGTAACACTCCGTCTCTGATTGCTATTTTTCCTACGTCGTGGAGAAGTGCGCCCCCTTCCAGGTACATTTGTTCAAGCGGGCTAAGATTACATCTTCTGCCTATTTCTGCTGAGATCCTGAATACCCTGTCAGAGTGTCCACCAGTGTATGGATCTCTTGCTTCAATTGCCAACGCAAGAGTTCTTGCTACAAGGAAAAAGTTTTCTACCAGAAGTTCACTTATCTGGTGGTTTGCATTTTCGTGATCTTTAAGATTAATAAATACCCTGTTAAATGTGGTAGCTATTTTAGCCAATGAATCCTTAAAATCAATCTGTAATTCAGGCGCTTCTTTTATAACATCTGCATAAAAGGAAATATTCATTAAACTTGATAACGGATGAACACTGTTCAGGATTCCATCATCACTATATTTAGTTTCTTCCTGTCTGAGCCTTGAGCATTTATCTTTCAGAGTAAATCCCAGTTCCTTCAAAGTAGGATCAGTCTCAAAGCTTTTTTTCGAGTCATTTTCAGTGACTTCGCTTTTGCCTTCGGCCTTATTTTCACGTTGATGCTTCAAACTTATATCTTCTTTCCTCTTAAAATAGAGCTTATAAGAACTTTGAATAGTCCCCTTCAAAATCAGTGGTACTCTACCTTATAAAAACCCTTGTTGTAGTGATTTTTATCACTTGGATAGGATGTATTTCTCATATTTTGTAGTTAACCCTTATTTTATTTTTTGATGCCCGGATCTATACTTTAAAAAAAACATATTAAGGTTAAGATTCGGTATAATGAATTCGGTCTTTTGAGGTAGGGGATTACGATTACCCGGGATAGCCCACCTAAATTAAACTAAAAGCTTGTAGGAGATTGTTCCTGTAATTTTGTTAATTATTATTTCGATATTGTCTTCTTTTTGTAAGAATCTTTAAAATACAGTTAAGTGCCTCATATGACAGATAGCAATTGCCAGTGCATCAGAAGCATCATCAGGCCTGATTCTAGTTTTAATGCCTAAAATTGACTGAATCATTTTCTCTATCAAGGGTTTTTTTGCTTTACCATAGCCTGAAATAGCCTGTTTTATCTCAAGAGGGCTATATTCATGAACCTTAATTTTTTCTTCTGCTGCAGCCAGAAGAATGACGCCTTTTGACTGTGATACAGCTGTTATTGTTTTTGCATTTTTAAAAAAGAATATGTTTTCAACAGCAATACTGTCCGGCCTGTAGATCTTAAAGAGCTCTTTTATGTCCTTATGGAGGTGGAGTAATCTGTTTTCGTTCCCAGGTTGCTTTTTTAAATCTATATATCCATATCCAAGTGTAGTTGGGTTGCTATTTCCTTTTGAGTATTCAATTACGCCATACCCGACAGTTGTGCTTCCTGGATCTATGCCTAGTATTTTTTTTGTTTTTTTAGGTATCTTTTTCAAACTATATTCCTTAAATTTACTTGATACTTCTTCATGTTAGAAAATAAAATATAACTATGCAGCTTCATCCCATGTTAAAAATATTTTTAATTTGTTTATCTGGATTTTTATTATCACTTAGTGCACCCGGATATGATATATGGCTTTTTGCCTGGGTTGGTCTGGTCCCGCTTTTTATTATTATAAACACCTCGAAAGAATTAAGAACCATGCTTTTACATGCATTTCTTTTCGGGTTTGCTTATAATTTCTGGTATTTGCACTGGCTTTTCTCTATACATCCTCTTGACTGGCTTGGGTTTAAGGGATTTTCAAGTATTTTTATCTCTGCATTTGCATTAATTTCTGTTGCTTCTTATAATTCTTTGTTTTTTGTATTGTTTGCTCTTGTTGTTTTTTATTTTAAAAAAATGCAAGTCAGCCCCTATAACAGAGGGATTCTAAGTCTGGTATTGATTTCATTCTTCTGGACTGTTATTTTTAACAAAATTTCATCTATGGAGTGTCTGTTCGGCTTTCCATGGACCTTAATTGAATACAGTCAGTATAAAAATCTTTTTTTAATCCAGTTTGTGGAATTCTTTGGAAGCATATCAATAAGTTTTATTTTAGTGTTTTTTAATTTACTTTTGTCGGAACTATTTCTTTATGTAGTTAGATTTCAGAAAATCAGCGATAGATATGTTTCAAAAGATCCCGGGAAGATAGTATCAGTTATATACGGTTTTGTAATATTCATAGTTTTAATTTCTTTGTCATATTTTTCAGGGATGTATTTGTACTATAAAAATAATCAGGCACTTGGATCTGCTTCAAAAGTTATATGTATTGCTCAGGGTAACCTGCCTATCAGTTCTACAAGAGGCAATAAACAGGATATTAATTTTGCAAAAAAAACATATGCTGGTCTTATTAAAAATTCAGATGGTGAATTAGTGATATTCCCTGAAGGTGCTTTACCCACAGTTATAAACCATGATCCTCACACTCAGTACTGGTTGAAAACAATTTCACATATAAGTAGTGCAGATATAATAAGTGGTGCTTATTGTAAGGATATAAAATCTGTTTATAACTGTGCAGTCAATTATTTAAATAATGGAAAAACATTTTCATACTATGAAAAGGAAAGACTTGTACCTTTCGGGGAGTTTGTACCATTTTCACTAATGATGCCCAGGTTTATTAAAAGACTTGTAGATAATTTAATTGGAGATGGTTTTGTAAAAGGAAAGGAAGTTTATCCTCTTCAGCTGAGAATGGGAAAAGCTGGTGTTAATATTTGTTTTGAGCTTATTTTTCCTGCAATTATCAGGACACGTGTGCTGAATGGTGCACAATTCATTGTAAATATTTCAGATTTAGGCTGGTTTTCAAACGATCTTGTAAAACGACAGTTTTTAAGTTTTGCTGTTTTCAGGGCTATTGAAAACAGGAAACCGGTTGTAATTGCTGCAAATAGTGGTATTTCAGCATTTATTGAACCTAATGGCAGAATCAGGAGCCAGTCAATTTCAAATACGCATGGATTGCTTCTTGACTGGATAAATCCCAACAATAAAATAACTTATTATTGTAAGTATGGATGGTAAAAAGTGTGAAATTGGTGGTAAGTTTTAGTTGTAAACAAGAAAGAGGATAATAAGATTTTTCAAAGATTTTTTATCATTGTATTTTTTTTCATAACCTCTATTCCTTCGTTTGCTCTGGATGGACTTGTAAAATTTCCAAGCAATCCCCAGGCGCCAGTTTTTCTTGAAGTAGCAGTTACAGATGAAGAGAAATCAAGAGGGTTAATGAACAGACCAAACCTTGATAGTAACAGGGGTATGGTATTTATTTTCAGACCAGTAAGGAAAGTGACATTCTGGATGAAAGATACTCTTATTTCTTTAGATATGATCTTTGTAAATAACGGAAGAATTGTAAAAATAGTTAAAAATGCTGAACCCAACCAGACAAGGATTCTTTATCCTTCGGATTTTGATGTAACAGAAGTCATAGAAGTAAATGGTGGCTATAGTGATGCTAATAATATTTCTGTCGGTGATAAGATAACATTTGAAAACATTTCACAGATTGACTATTCTAAAAATTCCAGGCTGATGATTGTTGCTAAATAACCATAAAATGCTTAAACTTGTTACTTCCAATCAAATAAGAGAATTTGAATCTGAGCTGATAAAGAAACAGGGGAGTAATTACTCTCTAGAGCTTATGGAAAAAGCTGGTTCTGGTCTTGCAAAATGTGCTCTTAGTTTTAACGACCCTTTTATTATAATTTGTGGAAAGGGAAATAATGGCGGGGATGGTCTTGTAGCAGCAAGGTATTTATGTGAATCAGGGAAAAAAGTAACAGTTATATTAACCTCAGATGAAAGTGAACTTACACAGGAATCAAAAGAAAATTTAAAACGAATTAAAAATAAAATTCAATGCCTGCAAATAACAGGAGAGAATGATAAGAATTTTATTGAGGCATTGAATTCTTCAAATACTGTATTGGAATGTTTACTTGGTACTGGTGTAAAAGGCAAATTAAACCCTTTATATGCATGGATAGTAAGAACGATATCGAAATCAGGGAAAAAAATCATAGCCTGTGATATTCCAACAGGGATTGATCCGGATACAGGTAATGTATTTGAGTTCACTATAAAAGCAGACATGACTGTTACTTTTGGTTTTGTAAAACAAGGAATAATGCTTTATCCAGCAAAAAAATATATTGGTGAATTAAAAGTTGTTGATATTGGTCTTGGTGAGATCGAGACACAATCTTTTTTAATAAGTGAAAAATATGTCAGGGACAATCTGCCAAAAAGATTAGAGGATTCAAATAAAGGATCCTTTGGCAGAACATTGCTTGTTTGTGGTAGTAATAAATATCCGGGAGCAGCTTTATTAGCCAGTAAAGCAGCATCTTCAATAGGATCAGGACTTACTGCATTGAGCAGTCCTGAAAGTGTTTTTAGTCAGGTTACGGCTGGAATACCTGAAGTAACCCATGTGGATTTCGTTCTTGATGGAATAATCAAAGAAAGTAAAAAATCCAGTGTAATCGTAATAGGACCTGGTTTGACTACTGAAAAAAATATAGAAAATCTTGTTAAATCATTAATAGTTTCTGTGGATATTCCAATTGTTCTTGATGCTGATGGGATCAATGTCATTGCTAATGAGAGAGAAATAATTAAAAGTGTAAAAAATGAAGTGATTATCACTCCTCATCCTAAAGAGTTTGCAAGGCTTTTAGGATTGACTGTAAATGAAGTTTTAAATAATAAAATTGGTTTTATAAGAGATACAGCAAAAAAATTAAACTGTACTATTGTATTAAAAGGACCAGGCACAATAATTGCTACAAAAGATGAAAAACTCTACGTGTCTCCTTTTGCAAACTCGGCTCTGGCAAAGGGAGGAACAGGCGATGTGCTTGCAGGATTTATTGGTGGTTTGATTTCACAGGGATTAAAGCTAGAAATAGCAGCCTGTGTAGGTGTATATCTCCATGGGAAATCAGCCGAGCTTGTTTCCAGAGATAAAACTGTATTTTCTCTACTACCACAGGATTTAATTGAGTATTTGCCGAAAGCAATAACAAGTCTTTAAAGTGAAAAAATCTTTTAAATATGTTTTACTCTTATTAAATTGTTTGGTTCTGATAAGATGTTCTAGGATATAAAAATAAAAAATGACTACAAAAGAATTCAGGGAAGAAAAAATAAATTCAAAAACTATTTATCAAGGCAAAATATTAACGTTGAATGTTGATAATATCAGAATGCCAAATGGTAAAGAAGCAATAAGGGAGGTAATTCTCCATAATGGTGGTGTGACTATAATTGCACAGCCATCTCCTGATAAAGTTGTTCTGGTAAAGCAGTTCAGATACTCTGTTGGTAAGACTTTCTGGGAAGTTCCAGCAGGAAGATTGAATGTAGATGAAGTGCCATTACATGCTGCAAAAAGAGAACTTAAGGAAGAAACCGGTTATATTTCAAACACATGGGAGCACCTTGGAATAGTTTATCCGCTTCCTGGTTATAGTACAGAGGTTCTATATTTTTTTAAAGCTACAGATCTGACAGACGATGAACAGGAACTTGATCCGGATGAAAACATTGAAGTAAAAGTATTTGATTTAAAACAAGTCTGGCAGATGATTAAAGATGGTGAAATCCGTGATGGTAAGACCATTGCTGCTATTAGTCTTGTGATGTTTTAGAATACTAGATAACCTTTGCTTCTTCACGAAGGGCTTTTAATAATCCAGAAACCTTATCCTGAATCTCACCTTCAAATATTTTTGCTTCTTTTCTCCCTGGCGGTAGATCAAAGCTTGTAATTTCAGTTCTTTGTCCAATTTTTTCAATTTCTTCTTTTGAAACCATTACTTCTTTTATCTCTTTTTTCTTTGCTTTCATTATTCCTGTTATTGATGCATAACGAGGGAGGTCTTCTCCTCTGTCACAGGTAATAAGTGCTGGAAGCTGAACCTCAATTATTTCATGCGATCCTTCTGCTTCCCTGTCACAGACTACTTTTTTATTTGCTGTATCAATCTCATTAAATTTCATCACAAAGCTTACATGTGTAAGATTTAATTCTTCTGCAATGAAAATAGGTATCTGGCTTGACTCAATATCAATAAGCTTTTTCCCGCTTAAAACAAGATCAAATTGTAATTTCTTTAATTCACCTGCAATTAATTTTGAAATTGTATATGGATCTGCATATTCAAGAGAATCATCTTTTATAAAAATTGCCCTGTCTGCTCCCATAGCAAGCCCCTGTCTTATGGCTTCTTCGGTTCTTCCAGGTCCACACGCGAAAAGTATAACTTCACCAGCATTTACTATTTCTTTTATTTTTAAAGCTTTTTCAATTGCAAATTCATCATATGGATTTAGAATCCATGTAATACCGGAAGGGTCTATTTTATTAGGATCTGATCCTATTTTTACTTTTGCTTCGGTATCAGGCGTTTGTCTTATTATTACTACGATATTCATGACTTTTGATTTTGAAATTTATGTATGATTTTTTTTATGATTAGAGGGATGAGGAAAAAAATAATGAAGTTTCCTGCTATTATAGCAACGGTTACAATAATTCCTATTTCAGTTCCTGTCATTTTTATTTCTTATCGTATAAAATTATACTATGTCAAATATGTTAGTCCTTGTAGAGCTTAGTGAAGACAAAGATTTGTCAAAACCTGCAATTCAGGTCTTAAAAACAGCACGTAAAATTGCTGATCAAATCAAATCTCAGCTTCATACACTTTTAATAGGAACTGATATAGATTCAAAAAAAATGCAGGATCAGCTTGGCCTATGCGGTGTTGATAAAGTAACTATATTTTCAGATAAATGCCTTCAAAGCTTTAATCCTGATATTTATACCAGGTTATTTGTAAAAACAATCAACCAGATAAAACCAGACTATATTTTTGGTGTTAACTCACTTTTTAATCAGGATTTATTCCCGGCAGCTTCTTATCATACAGGTGGTGGGTTGGTAATGGATTGTACTGATATAAAAATAGAAGGCTCTACCATTACAGTAGCCAAGTCAATGTATTCAAATAAAATCTTGTCAAAGATTAAATTTGAAGAAAAACATTTACCTAAGCTTGTTACATTCCGACCAAATAGTCTTATACCTCCGGAGGTTCAGCCAAAGACGACTGAATTAATCACTGAAACTTTTAATACCAATGATTTTCCTGTGAAGCAGAAAGTACGGGAAGTGGTTAAATCAAAAGGGAAAGAAATTTCACTTACTGAAGCTCCTGTTATTATTTCTGGTGGCCGTGCTATGGGGAACTGGGATAACTATAAAATCCTCTTTGAAACAGCAGAAATCATTGGAGCAGCAGTAGGTGCATCTAGGGCAGCTGTTGACTCAGGGTATGCCCCTCATAGTATGCAGGTAGGACAAACAGGGAAAACAGTATCACCACAGCTTTACATAGCATGTGGAATCTCAGGTGCTATTCAGCATTTTGCCGGTATGGGGAGTTCGAGGGTAATAGTTGCTATAAACAAAGATCCAAATGCACCAATTTTTAAAAAATGTGATTATGGAATTGTAGATGATTTATTTAAAGTGGTGCCTGTGCTAAAGGAAGAATTGAAAAGGCTTTTAGGGAAACAAGCAGTTACAAGTAAATAAAAAAACATTGCATGAAGCCAGGCTTTCTAAATATGCACAAAACTCTGAACTTAACCAAAAAACCTCTGTTCATGGGTATTTTAAATGTTACGCCTGATTCATTTTCTGATGGCGGGAAATATTTTAAATTAGAGAATGCATTAAAACATGCCCAGGATATGATAAACCAGGGTGCAGACATAATAGATATTGGGGGCGAATCTACAAGACCTGGCGCAAAACCTGTTTCAGAAGAAGAAGAATTAAAAAGAATAATTCCAGTAATTAAGGAAATCTCATTGCTAGCGGCTCGTCACTCGTTAATAATTTCAGTCGATACTTATAAATCAAATGTTGCAAAAATTGCTCTTGAAGCTGGAGCAAATATGATTAATGATGCTTCAGGTTTAACAATGGATCTAAATATGGTCAAAGTTGCACGAGGAGCTGATTGTCCAATAGTGATCATGCATAACAGGGGGATTCCTGCGACGAAGCCGATTACACTAGATGATTGTAGGGGCGGGTCGGCGACCCGCCCTGCTGATGTTTTGCAGGAAATCTATAGCTGGCTTAAAAAACAAACAGACTATGCAATTGCTAACGGTATCAAAAGAGAAAATATAATCATCGATCCCGGTATTGGATTTGGAAAAAGTCCTGAAGAAGATTTGTTCTTAATTGAACATTTAAATAAGTTTAAGTCACTTGAGTTTCCGATTCTTGTTGGACCATCAAGAAAGTCTTTTATCAAAAAACTTTTTCCAAAGGATGATATAAAGATTAAAAACAATGAAATGGTTCAATTAGCAATTAAAAACGGGGCAAATGTTGTAAGAGTACATTTATGATCCAGCTTTGGCAGGCTCTTTAGGTTCTTCCTTTGAGTTGTCAGGCTTTGGTTCGTCTTTTTTCTCATATTTGTTTTTAATTTCTACTGTGCCAATCTTTTCAAAGACAATAACCATGTTATCGTCTTTCTTCTCTTTTTTGCCTGAGGCAATGTCTATTGAGGCAGAAGTATCGAATTTTGCAGCAGCAGCATCTGGTGGTAGTTCATTTTTGTCCTTAAGCGTTGCTTGTAATTTATCGCCCTCTTTAAATTTCCCTGAAAGTATTTCTTCTGCAAGTGCGTCCTCAATGAGTTTTTGAAGTGTTCTTCTCATAGGACGAGCACCATATGCCTGGCTGTAACCTTCACCAACAAGTCTATCTTTAACTTCAGGTGATAACTCAAGTCCCATATTCTTTTCTGTTACCCGCTTGCTGAGATCCTTAAGCATAAGATCAAGAATCTTATAAAGTTCATCTTTTGTCAGGTGTTTAAATACAATAATGTCATCAAGCCTGTTTAGAAACTCAGGTCTGAAAGCTTTTTTCATTTCATCGGTAACGGTGGATTTCATTCGTTTGTAAATAGATTCAGGGTCTTTTGTGTATTCGGTGGCAAATCCAACTGGTTGAAGTGACTCAATATTTCTTGCACCGACATTGCTTGTCATAATTACGATTGTATTTTTGAAATCAACGACTCTTCCTTTGGAATCAGTAAGTCTGCCATCATCAAGAATCTGAAGGAGAATATTAAAAACATCTATGTGTGCTTTTTCAATTTCATCAAATAAAACTATGCTATAAGGTCTTTTTCTTATTGCTTCTGTAAGCTGACCGCCTTCTCCATAACCAACATAACCCGGAGGTGAGCCAATTAATTTGCTTACAGTGTGTTTTTCCATATATTCTGACATGTCAACACGGACAATATTTTCTTCAGTGCCATAGAAGAACTGTGCAAGTGCTTTTGCAAGCTCTGTTTTACCGACACCAGTTGGTCCTGAAAACATAAATGTGCCAATTGGTCGCATTGGATTTTTCAGACCTACACGAGCGCGTCTTATAGCTCTGGATACTGCTGTAACAGCTACATCCTGACCAATCACCCGTTCATGCAGAATACCCTCAAGTTTTTGCAGCCTTTCTGTTTCACCTTGTGTAAGATCTCCGACCGGAATCCCTGTCCATGAACTTACAATATGTGCAATCTCTTCATCGGTTACAACAGGTTTATTTTTATTCTGAGCTTCTTTCCATTTATTTTGAATTTCCTTAATGTGTTCTTTCATTTCAGCTTCTTTATCCCTAAGCTGGCTTGCTTTTTCAAATTCCTGGGATCTTATGGCTTGTTCTTTTTCCCTGCTTATCATCCTCAGTTCTTTTTCAAGCTCTTTCCCTTCGGGCGACATAGAACTGGCGCGAAGCCTTACTCGTGAACTTGCTTCATCTACAAGATCAATAGCTTTATCCGGCAGATATCTGTCACTTATGTACCTGTCTGAAAGGACTGCAGCTGCAATCAGTGCTGCATCAGAGATGATTAACTTATGATGTTCTTCATATTTTGGTCTTAAACCGCGCAGTATTTCTATGGATTCATCTACAGACGGGGCCTCTACCATTACAGGCTGAAATCTTCTTTCAAGTGCTGCATCTCTTTCAATGTGTTTTCTGTATTCATCAAGCGTTGTTGCACCAATACACTGGAGTTCTCCTCTTGACAGAGCAGGTTTTAAAATATTTGCTGCATCAATAGCACCTTCTGCTGCACCTGCGCCAATTAAAGTATGAAGCTCGTCAATTACAATAATTACATTTCCAGCACCTCTTATTTCATCCATAATTTTCTTAAGACGTTCTTCAAATTCACCACGATATTTTGTGCCTGCAACCAGCAGCCCTATATCCAATTGAATAATTCTTTTTTCCTGAAGGATATCCGGAACATCATTGCTTGAGATTCTTTGTGCAAGTCCTTCAGCAATAGCTGTTTTCCCAACTCCCGGCTCACCAATTAATACCGGGTTATTTTTTGTTCTTCTGCCAAGTATCTGGATTACTCTTTCAATTTCCTTTTCACGACCTACTACAGGATCAAGCCTTCCTTCTGAAGCTGCCTGAGTAAGATTAATTCCAAATTCATCAAGTGTAGGAGTTTTTGATCTTCCTGTACCTACTCCTCCTGCCTGTACGCCTGCTGTGCCTGACTCTCCAAGAAGTCTTATAATGTGTTGCCTTACTTTGGTAAGATCGACACCAAGATTTTCAAGGACCCTTGCTGCTACACCTTCTCCTTCACGGATTAACCCTAATAGCAGATGTTCTGTTCCTATGTAATTATGTCCAAGCTGTCTTGCTTCTTCCCATGAAAGCTCAAGAACCCTTTTAGCTCTAGGTGTAAATGGAATTTCAACTGCTACAAATCCACTGCCTCTGCCAATAATTTTTTCTACTTCAATTCTTGCATCTTTCAGATTAACACCCATTGATTTAAGGGTTTTAGCTGCAATACCTGTGCCTTCACCAATTAATCCAAGAAGTATTTGTTCAGTGCCGACAAAATTATGTCCCAGTCTTCTTGCTTCTTCCTGGGCCAGCATTATTACTTTAATTGCTTTTTCTGTGAATCTCTCAAACATTTAGTTCAGCCACCTCTTTAATTTAATACTAACAATCAAAGCCGTTGATGCATATATTAGGTTTTATAGACCACGACAATATACCTTTTAATCGTTCGTAAAGACTCAATGATATTATTTTTTAAACAGATATTTTATACACTTATGTTTAACTAAGGGAAAACCTTAAATTTAGTTTATTATTCTGTTAAGTATTATTTCTAGTTGTATAAAGCCAGATTCTTCTTGTTTTGAACCTGATTTAAAGATCTGGCAAGCGATGTATCAGTTATTTCAATTGTTAGATCTTCTTTATTTTTAAAACCTGCAATTCTTGCAAGGCCACCTTTAATATTTACATTACCTTTTAGTCTGATTGTTTTTTCGTGCAGGGATCCTTTAAGAGGCCCCTCAAATGAAACTTTTCCAGGTAGCAGTATGCCTTGGGGTTGGCCTTTCCCATTTACAGAAACTTTTATGTCTCCATTTGCTGTATCTACTAAACCCATAATATCTGTAAGAAAATCTATCTTCTCACACTGGTCTGTCATAGCAAATCCAACAGCTGTGCCTTTTATTTCATTGTTTTCAACTGATAAATTAACTTCACCGGTGCCGATAAGCTTGTCAGAAATTTTAAAATTGTATGTGTATTCTTTATTTGCTACCGAACAGAAAATTTTATTTGGTGGATTAATTATTTGAGCATGATTTATGTTGCCGTTTTTGGTTGAGAGAAATAAAAGGCAAATTAGAAATGAAGAAATCACAACATACTTTTTATACTTAACAGATATATTTTGTTCTTTCATATTTTTATGTATTGATATTTTCCTTTTACTAAATACACCTATCTATTAAATCATAGCAGCTTTAAATAGAAAGGATTTTTCATAGATTATTAACTACTTGACGGAGGCTTTAACAATGAGTTTCATTATTTTGCAATTTTAATGATAACAGTAGCTTGTAAATGTTAATTAGTAAGATAATTATCTAAGCAGGTTTCTTATTTTTATCATGATAACCTGGAAATAACATCTAGAAAAGTGAGGTTAAAGATATGGCTGAAACATGTGAAGAGTCATTAATGGAAATGCATAAATCTTTTAGATCTGAAATAGCAGGCAACTTGAATGCTAGTTATTTGTTTGATGTTTCAGGACCTTCTGGGGGCAAGTGGATATTAGAAATTAAAAGTGGAAAATGTGAATTAAAAAAAGGTGCGAATGGAAGTCCTACAGTTACAATTTCAATTTCTGATCAGGACTGGATGGCAATTCACAAAGGAAAATTAAATAGTCAGATGGCCTTTATGATGGGGAAGCTCAGAGTCTCTGGTGATATGAGCCTTGCAATGAAATTACAATCAATGTTTCCAGGTGTAGCTTAGAATATTTTTGAAAAGTCAAGCTTTATTATTTTTTTATAAAGTCAAATTCCTTAACTTAAAGCCATATTTTTTTTCTGAAATTGGTTAAGTAAAACCACCTTTATAAATAAAATCTAAATACATAAAGGTTAAGGTTTAATTTTAATGAGTGCTTAACTTGAAAGTTTTAAAAATGAATTGTGTAGGCTGTTGATTTAAGAATAATATTTAAGGTTAAAACTTAATGTCATTTGCTATTAGAGAAGCTGCAGTTTCAGTATTCCGTTCAGGAGTTACTGCGCTAGTTGATTATACGGCTACAGTTAATTCTAAAGTTATAGGTGGCATCATAGAAAAAAAAGATGAATCCGCAGGTACTGTCGCAAGCAAAGTAGCACATGATGAAGGACTTGAACCATTCTGGGAAACTTTATTCTGTTCAATTCTGACCAAACTTTCAGATGTGGTTACTCCAAAAGTTCCCCACCAAATTGTAATTATCCCTGGTAAGTTATTAGGCTCACTTTGGCACTGGTTATCAACTGATTATAGGTCCCTGAATGCACAAGCACAAAACGGAAATGGAAAGAAAAAAGAAAAAAATCTTTTGGGAAAATTCTATGACAATTTTATTGAAGAACCTACAAACTTTTATCAGAAGATGTGCGGGCTTAATGATGAAAATAGCAGCTTTATCAGATATGGAATTTCTCAGGCAGGTATTTTCGGGCTGACAAGTTATCTGCTTAAAAATACAGAAGAAGAATTACCTGGTGTGGATATAGATCCTGATGAAGGAAAGCTTATAAGTCTTTATAAAGGACTTGGTTATACTCTGGTAGAACAGGCTACATATGCTGTGTCACAGATTACAAGATACTGCATAAATTTTAATGAGGAATTTTCAAAGGATCCGGGAAAGCAATTTGACAAAAATGTTTTAGCTAAAGCAATTGCAAATGTAGTGAATGAAAGATTTTTCCCTGGACATTTGCTTGCTGGAATTAGTGCTTCGGTTTCAACATATCTGTTGGGAAATAAAATGCCGAAGATTACTGCTGCAGCTTTGGGTGAATTCCCAGCTATGTTTTTAAATAGGGTTATGAATTGTCATAAGAGAAGAGCTACAAAATATCAAATTGGACACCAGCTTGATAGTAAAGGTCATATAACAGACAGCTGGTATTGGCTTGATCAGAATGGACAAAAAATCAAAAATTACCGCATGAGCAACTCGTCAGGATTTACCGGATTGCTAGATTTAGGAGATAGAATTTTTGAAGGTCCCAGAAAGTGGATGATTAAGTTAGTTTCTTCAATATTTAATATAAGTGAGCAGGAAATTCATGATTCATTTGAAATAAAATTAAAAGGGAAAAGGCTTCCAGCGCAGATTGTACAATCTTCAGCATCACAGGCATCTACTCCTATTGTTCCACAGACTGGTTGTGGGCCAGCACTGCCTGCCGTGGCAAAAATTTGAACTACCACTTTAAGGTTGCAAAATCTTCCATGTCAATAGAAGATGTGTTTCTATAAATTGCAAGAATAATAGCCAGTGCAATTGCAGCTTCAGCAGCTGCAATTGCCATTATAAAAAGAGCAAAAACCTGTCCTTTTATTTCAAGAGGATCAATGAAATTTGAAAATGCAACCAGATTTATGTTTACCGCGTTTAACAGAATCTCAATTGACATTAAAACTCTTATTATGTTTCTTGAAGCAGTAAGTCCGTAAATTCCAATACTGAACAGTGCTGCAGAAAGAATTAAGTACCTTTCAAGGCTTGAATTTAATCTTGCAGCCATAAAAAGAAAGCATGCAATAAGAAAACCAGCAAAGAATGATTTTAAAAGCATACCGTTGTTTTTAAACATTTTTTTTATCTTTCTTTGCAATAACTACTGCGCCAATTAATGCTGCAAGCAACAGAACTGAAATTAACTCAAATGGTAGAGCATATGTGCCAAGAAGCTTAAGTCCGATTACCTCAGTGTTTTTTGGACATGTAAATCCTTCGATTTCAAACCATTCATTCCTTGTAAGAACATAGGAGAATGTAATAAATATGCCTGTTGCAATTACCGCGCTTAAGATGTTTTTCCCTCCTTCGCCAGGGAGTTTAGGCATGCCTTGTTTTATATTTGTAAGCATTAGAGCAAAAATAATTATAAGAGTTATGCCTACTGCATAAATCAATATTTGTGATGCACCTACAAACGGTGCTCTTAGCGCAAAATATATTCCTGCTACTCCACTGAAGCAGATAATGAGCGAAAAACCAGCTCTTATAATATTTCTCTCGAGTATTACACCTAAAGCTCCTGCAATTGCAATTGCACTTATTATAAAGAAAGCAGGATCACTAATCATAGACTGAAGACTATCCATTAAATTATTCCTTTTTTTCTACCACTCCAGCCTGAGCTGTTTGTGGTTTTGGTGTTGCAGCAGGTACCTTAGCTGGTTTTAGTTTTGGTTTTGGCATTTCCTTGAAATCAAAGTAAAACCTTGACTGTTCCTGAGTAAGGGTAAGCCTGTCAATATCGTAAATAAGGTCTTCTCTGGAATATTCACTCATTTCAAAATCAACAGTGTTAATAATGCAATTTGTCGGGCATACCTCTGTGCACAATCCACAAAACATACATAGTCCATGATCCAGATAAAAATCTTTAATGGTGCCTTTTTTTTCAGGATCTCCAATGACAGTTATACATGTATCAGGGCAGATCCTTTCACACTGTTTACATGCAATACAAAGATGCTCACCAGTATCGGGATTTACAGTAAGTGCTAGCCTGTGACGCGTGTTTGGGTAAAGCTCTGGCACAACATCAGGATAGCTTGATGTTATAGGACTTCTGGTTATATGTTTCAGCACTGTAAAAAGCCCGCGAGCAATATTATAAGCGCCATCAATTGTTTTAAATAAAAGATTTGTCATGGTTTTATACTCACAAGTATAGCTGATACAAATATATTTATTAGTGAAAGAGGGATTAAAAACTTCCAGCTAAACGACATAAGCTGATCATATCTGAGTCTGGGAAGAGTAGCCCTTACCCAGACAGATATAAATATAAGTGCATATGCTTTTATCATTAAAACAGAAGAAGGAATGAGCCAGCTAAGATCACCAAAACTGTTTGTAGCAAGTAATTCTAAGATATTTTTCTCTATTTCAGAAGATACAGGTAAATGCCCCCCGCCTAAAAAAAGAACGGAGGCAAGACAACAAATAATAAAAAGTGCTGTATATTCAGCCAGGAAGAAAAGAGCAAACTTCATACCTGTAAACTCTGTATTGTAACCTGATACTAATTCACTTTCTGCTTCAGGTAAATCAAAAGGAATCCTGTTTAGTTCTGCAAACGCTGATATAAGGTATATAAAGAACAGGATCATTGAAAGTCCAAGAACTGCAAGTGCATATACCCCTATTACTGAATCTTTTCCCAGAGGGAAGAGTTTAAGAAGTAATGGAAGATTTCCAAAAGCAAAAATATTCCAGTTGGTTATACTACCTGCTTGTTTATCAGCTATTTCATTTAGATTAATAGACCCTGTCAAAACAATCAAACTTATTACTGTAAGTACCATTGGTATTTCATAGCTTATTGATTGTGCTGCACTTCTTAGCCCGCCCATGAGTGAGTATTTGTTATTACTGGCCCATCCGCCAAGAACAAGTCCTATTACGGGAATAGAAGAAATTGCCATTATAAATAAAATCCCAATTGCAAGATCACAGGAAGCAAACGGTCCAAAATTATTTGTTGCACATGCAAGTAAAGGAATAAATGCAATTGTTGTGGGTGCAAAGAAAATTACAGGTGCAAGTGAAAATATAAGCTTGTCAGCGCCTTGTGGGGTAATATCTTCCTTAAACAAAAGTTTTATTGCATCTGCAATTGTCTGCAGAAATCCGTTTGGTCCTACACGATTTGGTCCCATTCTGACTGTAAGCAGAGCCAGGATTTTTCTTTCATTTAAAACAAGAAATGTAGCGTTTGCTGGTATAAGTACCATTACAGCTATAAGTGGTGCAAGATAATAAGTAGTTTGTGCTAAGGCATGCAAATTAAGGCTTAGAAGAAACTCAGGTATAAACTTTGCAAATAATACTGCAGCTGTAACAGTTGCACCATAAATTATTGCAAACCAGAATGCACATAGTACTAAAAAGCTAAATATACCAACTACTGGGGAAGCTTTATATACTTTATGGGGTCTGAATTTTTCTAAAAGATTTAAATAAGTTACGCCCAAGTTTTAACTCCGGTATTTCTAAAGATTGTATTAATTTCTTTTTCTAACCTCGCTAATCTCACTAATCTCAGTAAAATATTAACTTATCAGTTTAAATTATTGTCTAATCGTGTATGATATATACAGTTTGTTGGTGCAGAAATGGTTGCACAAATTTAATAGGGCAATTTTAATTAATGTCAAATCCTGGATTTAGAGGTAGAAAAATTGCTGTTCAGAGACCTAATTTCAGAGTCTCTGTAATTACTCTTAATGAAAAACAGGAAATACTTCTTGTCCAGCACAAAAAAGGAACAAGGTACTACTGGGTTTTACCTGGTGGAAGAATTGAATATGGTGAAGATTTTGCTACATGTGCTGTAAGAGAACTGAAAGAAGAAACTAACCTTGATATAAGATTTGGGAAAGTTGTATTCCTTTCTGAAGCTATTGCACCTGACAGAAGCAGACACATAATTAATATTTATGCAACAGCAGACATCCTAGGTGGTGAACTCCGGGTTGGAGATGAACCGATGCTTGCTGATGCTGCTTTTAAACCAATAATGGAACTGGATAAAATTACACTTTATCCACCTGTTGCTGATCAGATCCTTAAAGCTTATAAGGAAGGCTTCAACACATTAAAATATCTTGGAAATCTCTGGGTATAAAGTTATTTTTTAGTTTTTTGTGATTGGGTATCTTGTGTTTTATTTTCTATTTTTGCAACCGGGATTCTGAATTTTTTTGTGCCGACAAGAACAGGACTATTTTTACCAAAATCAGCGCTTACAGTAAATTTCCACTCGCTGCCGGATTTAAAAGGTTCCGGCAGTTCCACAGGGTACATAAGTTCACTTTCCCTCAGAACAACAAGCTCACCTCCAGGAAACTTTTTTATCTGAGAGCTTCTATCACCAGGGATTAGTTCTGTTGGTTCTGCTTTTATATTTCCTGTTTCAAACTGACCCACTGGTTCTGCCTTTACAAAAATTTCTGCTCTTGAATGAATATTCCCTCGAGACTCGTAAGCTGGCGTTACAATAACTTTATTAAAACCGTTTTCAAGGGGCTTTGTATCAATCTTTAAATCCTTCAAGACTACATCTTGTTTTCCTTGACCAAATTTTACATATACAACCACACCAATATATGTATCCTGTTTAATATGGACAATTTTTTCTCCCTTAATTGGTTTCTCAATATTTTTCTCGCCTACAAATAGACCTGTTGAATATTCACCGTTTAGCGGAATATTTTCAGGTACTGAAACAGTAAATCTTATGTTTTTTGTTTCCCCCGGACCAACTGCAAATTGCTGAGGTGTAACTTTTATCCATTGTGATGCTGAATATTTATTAGTTACACCTGGATTAAATGCCTTTCTTAGAAAGTTATTATTTTTGTCAATTATCCAGTCATCAACATTTATTTCGAACCTCTTCTGATGTAACTGACTTTCATTCAGTACAGCAAAAGTAAAAGTATATTCCTTGCCTTTCTCTCCTTCAATTTCAAACCTGACAGGTGAAACAGTCCAGGCCATTACAGGACTGCATCCTGAAATAAATATAAATAAAATAAGAAAAGGTAAAAATTTATAAATGATTGACTTTTTCATATTAACTCACCAATTTTAACTTTCCCTTATTTCCCCTTTTTATTAACCAGTAAAAACAATTGATTCACTTTATTTTACAAAGTAAAAGATACTAAGGCGCAACAAGAATATATGAAATATCGCCATTATAATATCCTGTATTAAAAACATAATCACGAAATAGACAGAGCTTTTTTTTAAGTTTGTAAAAATTTGGATTATGTATCGTACAACTTCCGCCGGATCTCTTTACCCCTGAAATAATAAGTGTACCGTTTCGTATTGATGATAAATCTGTTTCAGAAGAAAAAGGAGAAACAAGAATAGCGCCATCAGCTTGTGCTTCACCAAATCCTTTTACCTCAAATTCAATTGATATATCAGATGGTTTTATATTGTCTGATGAATCTCCCTGATTTACAGCCGGATTAGGGCCTCTTCTAGTTGCAACAAGTCTCCAGTTTCTTTTTGTACTTCTTATTCTTAATGCACCTGACCAGCATTCCCTGAATGGCTCAAGGTCAGGTTCAAAATTAAAAGTAATGTTTAATACCGGGTCTGGAGAGTTAAAATCATCAGTAATTGAAAAGCAGGCCAGAGCATTCTCTGGTTTTAGAAATGCAAATATTATAAATGAAAAAATAATATATTTTTTTTTGTATTGATGCATAAAGAGATTGTCTAATATTAATTAGTAACCTTCATATCTTTTTTAAACTTGTAAAAAATCAAACTTAACAAAATCACAATTATTAATATAACTTATTTATTTATGGGCTTACGAGATTATAGCTGATAACAGTGTTCCATTCACCCTTATCATAAAAGAAGTCAGGTGAAATGCTATATGTTGATGTTAACTGAAACCAGTTATTTTTGTTTGTAGGATCTTTATCTATTGATGTTTTTGAATTCCCCATCAATACATCCGTTGATTTTGCTGAGGATATCTGACTCAGATTTGTTATTCCGTCAAATGGTGAAACCAGCTTACCTGCATATGGATTTGCTTTTGAACCAGTCTGTGTGGTGAAAAGGAGCTTGATATCCTGGGGATTAATAATAATTGTATTATTTGACTGATCAACTCTTTGTGCAAGCAGTTTCCAGTTAGATAGATTTGTTCTTATTCTTATTGATGATTTGCCGGATACTATTGAATTGTTTAATTCTGGTGTCAGTCCTAAATGAATATTTGTAGTAGGATTTTCCCCTGATTTGGTGTCATTTTCAGCATCAGTAATTATTAATTTGCCGTGAACAATAATACTAAGAGGAACAAGTGCCTGATTTGAGATTACTTTTGTAGAGCTTGTGCTCAGGTATAGTAAAGCAATAAGAATTACTACAAACAAAGACCTGAATTTTCTCTTTTTAGAGGTCATGAAATGGAAGATGATTTTTATGGCTAGGATTGACTAGGAAACTAGTACTTTTATTTTAGTTATATTGAACTAGTTCTTGTGTACTATTTTGACATCCATTATTATAAACCAGTAAAGGAAATGCCTGAAATTCAGCACTAGCCCATGAAAATTAGAAATAATATACAATCAATAGATTAAACACTGATGGATTGTTTGGTTAGAGGTTATAAATGGCTTAGAAATCTTAGGTCTGACCCTTGGTCTATGGACTAACGAGATTATAAGTAACAGTGGTTTTCCATGTACCTGGCTGGTAGAAAAAGTCAGGCGCTATGCTGTATTGAGTGTTAACCTGAAAGTAATTATTAAAGTTTGTATTATCCCTTTCACGTGATGTTTTTAATTTGCCTGAGATTACATTTACTGGTGTTGAAGTTGAAATTTTACTTATATCAGTCTTAGTGTTAAATGGCGCTACCAGACTTCCTGCATCAGGATTAGCTTTTGAGCCAGCCTGTGTTGTAATTAATAATCCTACGTCACTTGCAGAAATATTTGTCGGACCGGTATCAACTTCTGAAGTTCTCTGTGCAATAAGTTTCCAGTTTGATCGGTTTGTACGAATTCTGAAATTTGCATTTCCGGTTGCAGCAGCAGCGCCAAGATCAGGCGTGATTGAAATATTTACATTTAATGTCGGATTTTTCCCAGAGCTTGCATCATTATTTGCATCTGAGATTGTTAGATTACCGTTTACAGTAATGCTTATTGGTATAGTTGCTGTCTGTGAAAAAGTCTGCATTGGCATGACTAATAACAGTTGCACAGCAACCAAGATCAGGAATATAAACTGATTTCTGAGTTTCATTTTTTCTTATGGCTTGAGTTTGTGTACTCATTTGTAATACTCCCAGAGAATTTGTTTTATATTCTTTTTATTTAAAAATTAATGAGCCTATATTAGTACTTTTGGCTGTACTAGTTCTTTGTTCCTAGGATTATTAAAAAGAAAAAAGAGGGCTGTTAACCCCCTTCTTTTTTTTTATAATCTATCAGTTATTAAGGAGACACTAGATTATAGGTGATTGTTGAACTGAATGTACCTGGAGAATAGAAGAAGTCTGGATCTATACTGTAGGCAGTGCCTACCTGGAACCAGTTATTAGTATTTGCAAAGTCTTTTGCAGATGATGTTTTTGCAGTACCACTAACTACATCAACTGCTAAAGCTGTTGTAATGCTTGATAGAGTTGTTTGAGCAGTAAATGGTGCTACCAGTGCTCCTGAAGCTAAATTAGCACTGCTACCGGCAGATTTTGTAACTGATACTTTTACATCAGCATCAGCAATTCCAGTTCCACCAGCATCTGATGCTGTTCTTTGTGCAGTGAGTCTCCATGCTGTTCTGTTGGTTCTTATTCTGAAGTTTGCGCTCCCACTTTGAGTTGTATGACCAACATCAGGTGTGACTGCAATGCTTACGTTTTTAGTTGGGTTTATACCCATTCCAGTGTCATTGTCAGCATCAGAGATAACAAGGTTGCCATTAACTGTAATTGATAATGGTACTGTAGCTGCTGCTTCTACTTCTGGTATATAAATAGTATTTGCTCCTATTACAAGCATTACAAGAAATAATCCTAATATTTTCTTACTCATCGTTTCCCCCTTTATTTATTAATTATGTTGGTACCTTGTATTAATTTTCTGAATGGGGTTTGTTTGAAAGTAGTTTTTAAAATTTTCCTAGCCATAAGAAAACAAATCATCTTCCAAATCATTAACCTTATTTTCAGCACCTCATATCAGGTACCAAAATTTGTTATCGGTTAATAAATACTAGACAACAAAAATGGGGAATAATTACCTAGTACTTTTGTATGTAATTACTCACCGCCTTCCTCGCTCATTCTTCGCTTGTTGGCTTTCCAAAGTGTTTACGGTCTGCTACTTGTAATGTTATACAGATTTTGACGAGTGAATCATCAAAATCTTTCCATGTTGACTGCTTATTGATAGATTATTGTGGTAGCTGAGTAGTTGCTTTTGTATATTAAAACTCTCTTATTTCCTGTTTTCTATCTTTAAATTTAATTGGCAGTTCTATATCATTTATTTTGCCTTTTGCATGTACTTCAATTTCTATTTCTTTTCTTGTAGCTTCAAGATCTTCAGGAAGAAAATCAGGGTCAACCTTTAGTTTATATTTACCAGGCTTTACATCTCCTAGTATAAAAGAACCACCGAAACCAGTTAATGTTTCAAAACCTGTTCCATCCAGATAAACTCTTATATCCTGAAGCTCAACATCTTCTTCCTCAAGTTTTAATTGTGGTTCACCAGCCAGAACAATTTTCCCGCTTACTTCACCAAAATATGCAAGCACAAAATTAAATCTTGATTCTTTACCGCCTTCTACTTTTACATCGACTGCTTCAGGTGTTATTGATGTAAGATAAGATGGAATATCTGAGTACTCTACTTTTAATCTGTGAACTCCTGGTGTTACACTTGGAAATTCAAAATATCCTGTTTTGTCTGTTTTTATTGTGTAATTCCCGAGATGCATTTTTATATCTGCAATTCCTCTTTCTCTGGTTACTCCTGGAAGTATTACATTATTTACGGTTGTGTGTCTGGTTTGAGGTTCATCCAGCACGACGATTCTTCCGCTTATTCTTCCTATAGCCGGTTCTTCACCTACCTCCGGTAAATATGCAGGTCTGTTGGAATTAAAATTATACTGCCACAGCGCAGAAACATTTGTAATAAACGGTGATTTATCGAGATTCATGCTGAACAGACTTTTTTTGTTTACCCTGTAATTCATATTCAGCCCATAAACCGGTTTTGGTTTTCTATTTGCTTGTAACAGTGCTCCGGTTTGAAGCTGAAGATTTAATTTTTTATTGAGAACTGGACCGAGATTTGTTCCTAATCTGAGCTGTTTATAAAATTGATTTATCTGAAAGTAGTTCTGGAATCCAAGAATCGGAGTGACGGTTTTATTGAAGTTTATGTCGTATGTCCAGAGATCAGTTACTGATTTATTTGCAAGTAATGGCGTTTTAAGCGGATTCTCATTTGAGAAAATAAAGTGATTTGCGCTTGCTGATAAACTCGCTGTTCCCCAGCTCTTTAGTGCGCTGGCACGAAAGAAGGAATTTGTTCTCCGTTCAATTAATGTATCCAGATCAATTGAGGGGAGATTTGTTTTATTTATAGGGAAAAGAAGATTGTCAATTCCTCTCGTTTGACTTACTTTTGACTGATTCTCTGAGTAAGAGACGAGAAACGTTGGACCCTTTTTTAGAGGGGTTGATGATGCATATACATTTGTAATCTGGTAGGAATCAGGTCTTTCAGCATGCAGATTAAATTTTCCAACTGACTGACTTATTCCGAAATTTGACCTTGGGGGACTGACATTTGCTCCGACTGTTGTTTCGTTTCTGTTATTGAAATATGGGTTCCCTGATAGGCTATAAAAACCAGGAGAATAGTAAGCTCCTTTTGCAAAAAGCCCAATCCAGTCTTTTGGTTTAAACCTAACTAATAAATCTGCTCCAGGTCCGCCTTTAGCTGAGTTATCAAAAGGGTTTTTGCTTACTGTACCAAAAGCAATATTTGATTCCCCTTCTATATACTTTCCTGTTTTTGTTGCACTCAGAGCAAATAACCCCCCGCTTTGCTTTGTTCTGACCAGCTGATTATTAATCAAATCATTGTAAGCAGCCTCACCTACTGAAAACTGCCAGTCTTTGTTTGGAGATGAATGCCACTCCACAACTTCTGCAGCTCTCCCATAACTTATAAATGAAAGTCCTTTCCCCAGGACTTTTCCGCTGGATGGGAGCAATCCTGTACTGTAAACAATTTTGTCATCTTTTTTAAAACCTTTATTTTGGATTTGAATACCTCTCATTGTTATTCCACCTAAGAGAGGTGATTTAATAAGGCTGAGAGGTCTGTCTCCCACATGGATCTGCAATGGACCCCCGTTTTTGTAATATGAAAAATTTCCGGTATCAAAATTAATCAGTGGCGCACCTGTGCCTGATTTTAATACCAAATCTGATGTGATTGCATAATTGTCATTATGAAATCCGCTGTTTATTTCTGTTCTTCTTCCAAATAATTCCGAAGTTTTTAACCAATCAAATGAATTTGTTACAGTGAAATAATCAACAAGCAATTCCCTTATGCTTGTTCTGGACTTAGGTAGAATTGTTCCTACTGTGCCAGCCTCAGCAGTAATAAGATTCTTTAAAACAAGTACTCCGTCATCTTTATCAATTGAATTTAAACCCAGCAACATTACCAGTGCACTTGTTGGAACCATCTGGGCATCAGCTCCCAGAATAATCTGGTCATATCCAAATAATGTTTTAAATGGTCTGTTATTTACTGTTACTACGCCGTTATTGAGGTTTAATTCAATGGTTGATTTATCCCGCAATCTCTGAATTGTTATTATTCTGTTTATAAGATCAACTGTTACTTTGTCCTGCAGCTTTGATGCAATTTCTTCCAGAGGGAAAAGCCATCCATTTTCATCCAAAATCGGTTTTTTATTGAAAATAATTTTTTGATCATTCAGGATAACTTCCGGTGGTTCAAGGTTTTTTACAGCAACTTCTTCTTCGGTATTAGCCTCATTTTCTTTTTTGTTGTTTGATTGTATTAAATTCTCTGGTGTAGTTGTTAATTTTCCAGTTGTATAAAGGGGGAAAAGAAAATATAAATGCAATAATGCAATGATAAGCAAGAAGTTTATTTTCTTAGCTGGGAGTTTCATTTTAGTGTTAAAAAACCTTCTTTAGTGTAGGTTTCTAACTTCTTACATTCCACAAGGCATACTTATATTTTTCAGTTTTTAGTACTAGTCCTTTTTTTCTAAGATCATTAACAATGATGATGGCTCAAGGGATTTAAAGATTTTCAGTATGCTACAGATAGTAAAAAATGCCTAGGTATAATTAACCAAACAAAAAAGCACGTTATATATTAAGGAGATACAAGGTTATATGTAATTGTTGTGCTATATGTTCCAGGTGTATAAAAGAAATCAGGATCTACACCATATTTTGTGTTTACCTGAAAGTAGTTTTCCTTGTTTTGTCCATCTTTAGCGCTGGATGTTTTTGCAACACCTGAAATTACATTTACAGGGGACACTGTTGATATACTTGTAAGATTTGTTACTGCTGTAAATGGTGCAAGAATGCTACCTGAATTAATGTTTCCTGTGTTTCCTGCTGCCTTTGTAACTGTTAAAGATATATCGCTGTCTGTTAATCCTGTTCCGCCAGTGTTAGAAGCTGTTCTTTGAGATGTTAATCTCCATTTGGTGTAATTGCTTCTGATTCTGAAATTTGCATTTCCTGTAACGGTGGCTTGACCAAGGTCCGGAGTAACTTTTAGATCTACATTTATAGTTGGATTTTTTCCGCTAGCTGAGTCATTATCGGCATTTGTTATAAGTAGTGAGCCATTTACTGTAACACTTAATGGAACTGTAGCTGTAGCAGATTTAACTTTGTAAGAAATAAGCTGTGAAGTGAATAAGCATGAAATTAAAATTATGCATAAAACCGATTTTTTCATATTTGCCTCCATCATTTAAGGGTGACAAATATGGACTTCGATCTTTTTCTGCTTATGACTATAGTGCAACTGGTTTAGTACTGGCTTATTTTAGTAAATAACTACTAAACTAAACTAGTGAAATTCATATTGTCATATATAATTTCTATAGTTATTTTGACCTAATTTATGAGTTTTCATCGGGCTTTTCTTTTAATTCTCTGAGCTTTGCAGCATCAACTTCTGATCTATCTATCAACATGGATTTAGGCAATGTAGTTCTTAGTCTGATACTATCTCCGGAATCTTTTAATGGTTCGATTAAAATATCTGGTCCAATCCACACACCTTCATCTCTGTCTAATTTTCTGCTAACAACAAGATCCCCACTTTTTTCAGGTGGACTGTCTGGTCTTCCAAGTTCTGTTCTTAAGACCTTTATATCAGGAGCATCTATGTGTAATCTAACTGTGTTTCCTTTTCTTTCTATGAAAGTAACAATTGCAATTCCGTCACCTATTACAATTCCTTCTCCGATATTTCTTTTAAAAGTCATATTGTTCATTGATCCTTTTGATCCTTTAGCAAGTCTTATTCCTGCGGTATGTACTGTATCTACTCTTGGCATTTCAAATTCCTTTCATTTATGAAAATAAAAATTAACTGAATTATGTTAACAGCAGTAATGAATACTGCTTACAAAGTTCATACAATGTTTATTTTTTTTAAAGGATATATTTTAATTTACAGATATAAATATTTTTGATTAGAGAAGATTGTAGTCAGTAAAACTATTTCCTCCAAGACTAAAATTTTCTTTTGAAAAAGGTGATTCAATACCATACTTTACGCCTTCATATGCACCCATCAGAAGACCTGTATATAATCCGCCTGCACCACCTATAATTCCACCAGTTCCAAATCCAACCATTCTATGAACTGAACCTTCTTTGTCACCAAGCATTTCGCTTGCTACATCAGTTCCAAGCCCGAACCCTTTTATGAGTCCTCTTATACTGCCTATAAATGGGCTTACTATTATCCCTGTAAAGACTCCGCCTGTTTTAAGCAGTACTTCTTTTACTGCTGCAGATGATTTGTTTGTACACTGTGCTGTTAATAAGATAGTACTTAATGAAACCAGTAATATTTTTTTATTCATATATTTTTCCTCTTGTTAGATAACTATTATTGCATTACAAATAAAGAAAAAAAAGCAAGCTGTTTAGAGCTTGCTTTTTTAGTTTAATTATTTGTTTTACCAATTAGTCCCATTTGAAAGGATCATAATCAGTAAAGTTGCTTCCAGCCCAGCTATAATTTTCCGGTGACCAGGGTTTATCATAGCCATATTTAATGCCATCATATGCACCCATGCCGATTCCAGAAACAGCTCCTGCTACTGCACCTATTACTCCACCGGTTAAAAATCCGATAATTCTATGTGGAACACCGTCTTTGTCTCCAAGTGCTTCTGCTGTAGCATCAGTTCCCCAAAGCCAGCCTTTTGCTAGGCCTCTGGATCCGCCTACTACTGGTCCAACTACCACGCCTGAAACAATACCAGTTGATTGTTTAGCTATGCTCTCACCATCTGCTTTTGCTTGGATTACTGAAGGTCCAAGTAACAAGCTAGAAGCAAGTGCTAATGAAAGTAATTTCTTATTCATGTTTTTTACTCCTTTAAACCTCTCTAAAGTCCTTAAAGACTTTTTACAAGCAAGTAGTATATCACTACATAGACTATAGACTGATTCATTATAAAGTTGGTTTCGGTAAAACGATATAATAGTAAATGTTTTTGTTTAATTTGTGCGATTTAGGCCAAAATAACCGGGAACTTTTAAGAATTTTCTTAGTCAAACTTATGGTTAAAAAAGTAGTTTTAGCATCCCTAAGAGGCTTTTGTGCAGGTGTCATAAGGGCAATTGATATTGTTGATCTTGCACTGGAAAAGCTTGGTCCTACCATATATGTTAGGCACGAAATTGTTCATAATGAACATGTAAAAAAAGACTTTGAATCACGTGGTGTAATTTTTGTAGATGAATTAAGTGAGGTTCCTGACGGGAACTGTGTAATTTTATCTGCGCATGGATCTGAAGCCCGGGTTTACGATGAAGCAAAAAAAAGAAATCTTGCTGTGGTTGATGCTACATGTCCGCTCGTGATTAAAGTTCATCTTGAGATGGCATCAGCCTGGAAAAAAGGATATAAGATTGTTTATATTGGTCATAAAGGACATCAGGAAGTTGTTGGAGCTATGAGCCATGTGCCTGGTGATTCCTGTTTTCTTGTTGGTTCATTAAAAGATGTAGAACAATTGCCAGAAAATCTTGAGAAAATATTTATTGCAACACAAACCACACTTTCAGTAGATGATACAAAAGAAATAATTGAAGCATTAAGAAAAAAATACAGTGAAATTATGTTACCTTCTGCACAGGATATTTGCTATGCTACCCAGAATAGGCAGGATGCAGTAAAAGAGCTTGCAAAAATTACAGACTACATTTTAATTATCGGGTCAAAGAACTCTTCAAATTCAAACAGGCTTGTGGAAGTAGCACGGCTGGGCGGTACTCCTGCTGAACTTGTGCCGGATCCTTATGCCTATGTCGTCCCAAAAAATCTTTACGGGAAAATTGTGGGGGTTAGCTCTGGTGCATCTGCTCCTGAAAAACTCGTAGAAACACTGCTTGGGAAATTGCAGGCACCTGTTGAAATCCTGAATTTGAAAGAAGAAAACGTGAATTTTAAACTGCCTGATATGAAAGAACTAAAAAGACCTGTAATGGTTTAAACTCTTGTAAGAGTTTTATTCTTCTCTATTATTTCCTTAATAGCTTTCACAAAGTTTGAAATATCTTCTTCTGTTGTATCAAAAGAAGTCATAAAACGAACTTCAGAAAGCTCATCATTCCACATATAAAAGAAATACTTTTCCTGTATTTTTGGTATTAGTTCCCTATCTAATATTGCAAAAATAGCATTTGTTTCAACTTCCTGGGTAATTTTTATTTCAGATATATTCCTTAGTTCTTTTTCCAGAACCTTTGCCATTTTATTTGCATGAAGGGCATTTTTCTTCCATAGATCATTTGAAAGTAGTGCTATAAACTGAGTTGAGATATAACGCATTTTTGATGTAAGCTGCATACCTTGTTTTCTTATGTATTTAAAATCTTTTGAGAGTGATTTATCAAAGAAAATTATGGCTTCACCACTCATGCCGCCGTTTTTAGTGCCACCAAATGAAAGAACATCAATTCCGGCGTCCCTGGTTATAGCTCTAAGGCTTGTACCAAGTACTGCTGCAGCATTTGATAATCTAGCTCCGTCCATGTGAAGATACATTCCATTACTATGTGCAAAATCAGCAAGTTTTTTAATTTCCTCTGTTTTATAAACTCTGCCCATTTCAGTTGCCTGTGTAATGGAAATTACTTTTGGTTGTGCATGGTGTTGTTCACCTATTAAATAAAGATGTTTCTTTGCCTGTTCAACTGTAATTTTTCCGTCTTTTGAAGGTATTGTAAGAAGTTTGCACCCTGTAAATATTTCAACTGCATTACATTCACTGGTGTTTATATGTGCAATTTCTGCACAAATGATCGAATTATAAGAATTTGTTATTGCTTTCAAACCAAGCACATTCGCAGCAGTGCCGTTAAACATAAAGTAAACATCTACATCCTGTCCGAAATGCTCTTCAAATTTTTTATCTGCTTCTTTTGTATAGTGATCATCACCGTATGCAAGCGCATGACCAACATTTGCATCAATAATTGCTTTGAGAATGTCAGGATGCACACCGGAATTATTATCGCTGGCAAATGATTTAATCATAGCCATTTAAATTTACTAGGTAAGTCAGGAAAAAGCAATTTTTATTAGTTAAAAAACTTTTGTAACCGTGGGTTACATATTTGATTAAATTCATTTCATGTTTCAGCTTACAAAAGAGGAAAGAGACGAGGTTATAACAATTTGTGATAACCTCAAAAAACTCAAATTTTCTCCCTCTTTGCCTTATGCATTTAGTGAGCAAGGTGTAGCCATGCTTTCAACAGTTTTAAACAGTGAAAGAGCAATAATGGTAAATATCCAAATCATGCGTACATTTACCAAACTACGAGAAATGATTGAAACCAATAAGGATCTGAAAAAGAAAATAGAAAACCTTGAAAAAAAAGATGCCATTAAAAAGTTAATAGAACCTGAAGTAAAACCTAAAAGAAGAGTTGGGTTTTGAATTTGAAGGAGTAAAAAGAAATCTCAAACTAAAAGTCAGAAAAGCCTAATCAAATCTGTCAGCATATTTCCTTCTTTGAATAAAAGGATGTACCGAAGTTCGTGGTAGCGTTTCTAGGTCAATGTAAGGTTGTTCTCCTGTGCTGTAGTCATACTTCTTTAAAGGATAATCCGTTGGATTTTCTTCTACCCTGGCATATGCTTGTGAAATCATAGACATAGCACTAAGTGACGCATCAGTTTGGTCTTTAAGTCTATCCAGTGGTATTGTAGAACCTTGTGCTCTAAGAATCACATCTGTTAAAAATCTCTTATAACTAAACCCACCATCTTTAAATAAAAATATTTCTGTTTTTTTCCCAGGTGAATCTGGTACTACAGCCACATAAGGGTCTACTTGTTCTGAGCCAGCACAAACCTCAATCCTTCCATGTTCCATTTGTACTTCAAGCATGTATGTAGCAGCTGGTTCATTATCACTTGTACCAGGGATATTAATTCCTTTCCCACACCCTGCGACTACTTTAATATTTGAACCTTTCACTTGCCCTACAAGGTTCATAGATGTTTCTCCATCTAACGTACCCACTTTACTAAAAGGGTCAATGCTAGTATCTCTAATTCTTTCTACGTTTTTTAACTCAACATTTTCTAAGCCTGAGCTAAGATGACTTCTAAGAAAAACATCTATCATTGTAAGAGGATGAGGTAATTGGTCTGCACCTATGTAACCACCTTGTAAAGCTGGGTTCATAAGCATGTACACTCTACTTTTTTCTCGCCCTACATTCCAAGGTTCAGTGCAACTTGCATGAACTTCTTTAACTTGACCAAGACCATTCATTAGCTGTTGCATATTTTTTACAAAGAATAAGTATGCGTCTGTATAAAGAAAAAAATCTATTGCGTCAACTTTTGTTGTAGGTGAACCATTTCTTCCATCTTGAACTAATTGATTTAACTTAACCAACATGCCTGGGTTATTTGCAAGTCCAAAAGGTTTCTCACCATATTCTTGCTCAGCTTGAAGTACTTGAGCTGCTAATAAAGCATTGTCAAGGCGACAGCTTGCAGGTGTAGCATCTATAACTATATTTGGTTTTAACCCTCTAGCCTTTTCAAGCTCACCTACAGAAACATAAGGGATATCTTGTCTAAGACGATAACTTCCTTTTTTGTTAGCTGTTATGTCAGCCACTAACTGTTCTGCTTCCTTACCTTCTTTTAAGTCAATTCCTGTCCATTCTATAGGAACTTCCCCTATCAAAGTGTTTACTTCATCTAATCCCCACCTGAGAAATCCTTTGCTAGCTAAGTTTCCACCTATACCAAAAAGTGCTGCTGTAACATTTCTTTGTGGGTCTATCTCTTTGATTTCTTCTTGTGGAATGGATTTGCCTGGCAAGATTTCAGTCAATGCTATTTGTCCCCTGCGTAGTGTGTCTATGTCTTTGTTTCGTCTATCTGCAAATGCAGTGGCTACAGTTGAACAATATTTTCCATTCAGAGTTACAGTTGACATATTTTTTACTTTTGTACTTGTTTTTTAAGCATTGGTAATTGTATCAATTGTTAAAAGCAATAAAATTGTATTGTTAAACGGATTTAATTTTTAGATGTGTAACTAATCTATATGGGGCAATTTTAAGCAATTTTTTTAAATACTTTTTCACCACCCTTGCATCTTCTTAACTACTTCATCTTGACTTGTCATCAAATAACACCACGTGCAATGTGCATAGAGAATTGTTTCTGATTTTTTTCTTTTGCTGTTGTAGATCTAGTGTCTTATTTGTACTTTGTTTTCACAAAGCTAGGATTTGTCTGGCTTTGCCAGCAAATCCGATCAGATGGAAAAGATTGACCGAAGGAAGGTTCAGCTTGTCTGAACCTATATAAAAAATCGGGGCGACACGATGTTTTACCACCAGTAAATTAAAAATATCTCTTTAATATTTTGTCAGCGTCTTTTTTAGCTACAACTTTTAAGATATAAATTGAATCTCCAATTATTCTGTAAAATACTCTGTAACTTACTGATGCATTAACTCTTAACCGATAAAGTGTAGGCTGAATATTTTTAAGTTTTTTAATAGTTTGTCCAAAAGGAAATGGATTAGAGCTTAATATATTTTCAATCTTCTTAAGTATTAGCTCAGAGTCACTGAGAACCTTGATTTTAATATTTTCAAGATCTTTTATTGCATCTTTATTGTAAAAAAGATTAAATCCCAAGATGTTTTTTTACTTGTTTATGATTTAAAAACTTACTATTTACGATGTTTTTTGCTTTTTTATCGAGTTTGTAGTGCTTAGCCAAAATATAATCTTCTACATCTTCTTTGCTTATACCTGCCATAGATAAAATAGGCTTTCCAGCTTTGGTAATAATCACATCTTCACCATTTTTAGCCAGGTTTAAAAATTTATCTATGTCATCCTTAAATTTTGAAAAGTCTGTGAATTTCATATTTCCTCTTTTCTAATTATTATAATCTTTTTATTTATTTATGAATATGAATTATTAGGTTAACATCTCGGGGCGACACGATTTGAACGTGCGACCCTCTGCTCCCAAAGCAGATGCTCTACCAAGCTGAGCCACGCCCCGATAAGAAAATCACGCATTTTTAAATTCAGAATACAATAAAACCACTTATCGCTAGAATATTATATACCCTGTAATAGAATATATACTCATTGTAATAAGGTATTAAATGAAGTGGTTGCTAAAGAACTAAAAGAAAAACTTGAGAAATTAAAAGAGAAGCTGCATCGCTGGAACCATGCATATTATGTTTTAGATAATCCTGAAGTTGATGATGCTGTATATGATGCAGCAATGAGAGAGCTTATACAGATTGAAAAAGAGCACACGGAACTTCTTACACCAGATAGCCCAAGCCAAAGAGTAGGTACTGAACCTGTCTCTGAGTTTAAGAAAGTTACTCATAAAACACCACTTTATAGTCTGGATAATGCTTTGGATTTTAATGAGCTTGATGAATGGCAGCAAAAAATATTTCGTGTTCTAGGAATTGATAATGAATCAATAGACTATGTCTGTGAAATGAAAATTGATGGACTTGCAGTTGCACTTACATATAAAGATGGAATCTTGACACTCGGAGCTACAAGAGGAGACGGTGATGTTGGTGAAGATATAACAAATAACACAAGAACAATAAAACCTGTACCTTTACATTTAAATACATCGATTGAGGGGATTCTTGAGGTTCGTGGTGAAGTTTTTATGCCTGTAGAGAGTTTTAATAAATTAAACAAAGAGCAAAAAGAAATGGATGAAAAAGTTTTTGCTAACCCACGAAATGCTGCAAGCGGTTCAGTAAGGCAATATGATTCAAAAATTACAGCAAAAAGAGATCTTGATATATTTGTTTATGCAGGAGTTTGGGATACTTTAAAAAGTAAAAAGATTAATGTACCAAAAACTCATTGGGATAGTCTTCAGCTTTTAAAAAAACTTGGATTTAAGGTAAATAATACTTCAAAACTCTGTCATGGGCTTGAAGAAGTAAAAAAATTCTGTAATAGCTGGTATGAAAAAAAACATGAATTAAATTATGCGATTGATGGTGTGGTTGTAAAGGTAAATGATTTATCACTTCAGGAAGATCTTGGATTTACAGCAAAAAGTCCGCGCTGGGCTATAGCTTATAAATATCCACCTGAAGAAGCAAAAACAAAAATTTTGTCTATTACTTGTGATGTTGGTAGAACTGGTGCTTTAACACCTGTTGCAAATTTAGAACCTGTTTTGCTTGCAGGCACGACTGTAAAGAGAGCCAGTCTGCATAATCAGGACATAATTGACAAGCTGGATGTAAGGGTTGGTGATATTGTGACTGTCCGTAAGGCAGGTGAAATTATTCCTGAAGTTGTAAATGTGGATAAAGATAAAAGACATCATAAAAATCCTGCGTATAGACTCCCGGTGAAATGTCCTGCTTGTGGTAGCAAAGTGGAAAGAGAAGAAGATGAGGTAGCTGTACGGTGTGTGAACTATGATTGTGCTGCTCAACTACAGAGGAGAATTGAACACTGGTGTTCAAGGGATGCAATGGACATAGATGGCGTGGGTGAATCTCTTATTGAACAGCTTTTAAATAGTAAACTCATCTCAGATCCTGCAGATTTATATTTTCTAAAGCGGGAACAACTTGAAGAACTTGAAAGAATAGCAGAAAAGTCTGCAGCTAATGCAATTGATTCCATTCAGGAAAGCAAAGACAGAAGTCTGGACAGGCTTGTTTATGGATTTGGAATAAGGCATGTTGGAAAAACAATTGCGGAGCTTCTAACGGGCAGATTTAATTCGCTTGATGAATTGGCTGGTGCATCAAATGAAGATTTCAAGAATATTCCTGGAATAGGAGAAAAGATTGCAGAGTCAGTTGCAGATTATTTTAGAACAAGCTATGCAAAAGAATTAATAAAGAAAATAAAAAAAGCAGGAGTAGCTTGGCAACAGAAAAAATTAAAATTGAAGAGCACTAAATTATCCGGCAAAACATTTGTGATAACAGGTACTCTTGAAACCATGACCAGAAATGAAGCAGAAGATCTTATAAAATCTTTTGGTGGCAGGGCAACAAATAGTGTTAGTAAAAGCATAGATTACTTAATTAGTGGATCTGAACCAGGTTCAAAATTAAAAAAAGCTAAAGATCTTAAAGTATCTGTAATCACAGAACAGGATTTTCTGAAATTGGTAGAATAATTATTATCCATGAAGATATATAAACTCAATTCATTTACAACCTTCTTTTTTATAGTAATGTTTATCGGCCTTATAGTGTTTATTCCGATATTTGTTATTCAGATAGTATGGAATGGTACGGTCGGGGAAACATATAGGCACATGATGATTGACTTCTGGCAGTCTTTAATCCTTTGGTTAATAGTTCTTGTTATTCTTAATATTCTTGGATTTTTTAAATTTGAATTTGCTGTGGAATCAAATGATAGTGCTGAAAAGGACATGATTAAAAAGAAAATCCAGGATATAAAGAATAAGGCTAAAGACAGCCTGGACAATGATAAATCTCCCAAAAACAGCCAGGAAACGCAAAAAAAAGATTAGATTTGATTAAAACCAGATTAATTTTCTATAATTTTTCATTGTAGGTTATCAAAAAAGGATATTTTATAGACTTTTAGTATTATACAGGCTGATAAATTATGTTGAATTTATTTTTTCTTTTTGTTTTTTCTACTGCTTATTTACCGGCATTGGCAACTGATGTTGAAAAGTATGAAAGAATTCTTGCCAGGCTTGATACAAATATTGAAGAAGTTGATCAGCAGCCAAATCAGGATAATAAAGAAGGGGAAAAATTAAGAAAGTGGTATCTTACCTTTGAACATGAAAACATACCAAATCTTGATGGAATATGGACATTTAAAAAGAAGTCAGTGAAAAGAATAAGTGTTCCATTGATTGATCCAAAATCAAGAGCTAACTGTAATTCAAGAATTCCTTTTTCAGAGAATATACTTGAAAAAGATGTAATAGTTTCAGCCAGAGGTATTGATCGTTTTGTCATTAAACCCTTGGAAATAATATCAGAAAGTAACCATGTAAATCTTACAGAGACGAATGAGGCTGATTACCAGAACTTTGATTTTAAGGGAAGTGTTATTCCCGGGGAAATTAGTTATGGTTATGTACTAAAGCTTGTAAATAATATAGAAAATCCTGCATTTGCCAGACAAGTCCGGTTTAATGGAAAGATTATCTTTGAAAAGATTTCCGGAAGAAAAATAGAGGGCAAAGGATATGAGATTGAATATAGTCCTGAATGCTTAGGTTTTATAAGAGATGAAATTGAATTTGAAATGACAAAGAAGGATGAACTTGCTAAAGAAGAAGAAGCTGATGTGAAGCTGGAAGAAGAAGGAATAGTAGTAAGAGATCCAATAGAAATAAGTTCTTCTGAGTTTTAGTTATTTGTTTGTAGCAATCCTTAGAGCTTCCTCCAGTGTTTTAATTTTTGATTCAAGTTGTCTGACTTTATCTGACTCAACTTCATAATTAATTTTATGGTTTTCGAGCTGCTTTTTAAGCTGTTTATTTTTTAAAGAATTATCGAATGAAAATAAAAAAAACAATGTGGATATGCTTCCGAAAAGAGAACAAAGCAGAATCAAAAAACCAACATTTGCTTTAATGCTGAAAAAAGCAGTTTCAATTGCAATTGAATTTGAAATATTTAGCAATACCGCAAAGGCAATAAATATAAAAAGTAAAAATGCCGCGAATCTATAAATTGTTTTCATTCCGGGACTCCTCAAAGTAACAATATACAACCTGCATACCATAATTTTACATTTGAGTTCAAATTAAAGGAAAATTTTTCGTGCATAATACACTGCTCTCACATTAAGTGGATATAGTTATTTATTAATTTCAATGAAAATAGATGTTGTCAGGTCAAATTTGGCAAATATTGTATTACTTGCAAAGGAATACAGAGAAAAAGTTCCTCTTTCAATTGATGATGAGATTAAGCAATTGAAAGGGCAACTTAAACTTGAAGAAGAAGATGGTATCAGCTCTTATGATAGAAAATACTTAAACAATGTTAAAAAAGAACGTCGTAAGAATAGAAATCACATTTTTAAACAAATTATTTACTTCACTGAAAAAACATTGCTTCAATTTGGGAAAAAAGGGTCTGAGCCTAGAGCAATAGAAACTAGTCAAAAAAAAGTAGACAGAGCTAAAAAAGACCTGACTAAAAATGAAGTTAATCTTTTAGGTTCATTGTATGAACTATATATAAATCTTATGAACTTTCAGTGGTATAGATTAGAAGAGTATAAACCAAAAAAAGTTCGTGAGTTAAAGCAGGTCTTTATGAAAATGATAGATCAAGCAATCAAGCTAGAACCTGCAAAGTTAGCCACCTCTTTAAATTCAGAAAGTCCTCTTGGCTCTAAACAGGCTAATGAAAATATCCTAAATTAACTGACTTACAAAGATTTTACATAGGAATTAAATTTGCACTACTTTAAAGAGATATAGTTATGTACAAAACTTTTTATGAATGTACATCCTGTTAAGTCATGCTTAAGGAATATTGTTTTGCTTGCAAAAGAATATAAGGAAATTACTAATGGAAGGGAAAGAGAAGATATTAATCGGATTAAAAATGCAGTTTGTAACGGAGGACAAATTAGCAGATACGATAAGGATTTTTTAGGTACTGTAAATGGTGCTAAAAGAAATGTCTTAGCCCAAATAGACTTTTTTACAAAAAAACTAGTATGTGAGTTTGCATTACCGGATGAATTGGTTATAAATATAGATCCTCTGAAAGTAAAGTTTGCTATGGTAAATCTGTCTAATTATGAGCGAAATCTTTTAATATCCATTTTAAAATTTCAAGTACTCCAGCAGCATTTAGAAAAAGATAAAAAAGGAAAATACAGAGCGGTTTCTATTGAGGAGATTTTACCTGAATTAGATAGGTTTGCAGATTGTGCATCCATAGATCAATAGAAGAAAGTTTTAAATCTTTCAGGTATAGAGATTTCAAGCTTTATTTGTTTCTTTGAAGTTGGGTGTTTAAATACAAGCTTATATGCATGAAGCATCATTTTATTTTCTTTATCAGTTTTTTTACCATAGGTTTTGTCGCCTATTACAGGATGACCTATGCTTGCCATATGAACTCTAATCTGATGTGTTCTTCCTGTTTCGAGATTACATTCAAACAGCGAATATTTTTCAGTAGTTTTCAAAACTTTAAAATGAGTTATTGCATTTCTTCCATTTTTAATAACTGCCATTTTATGCCTGTGGGTTTTATCTCTTCCTATTGGTTTATTTACTGTACCCTGATTAAACTCAACTTTTCCGTGAACTATGGCATAATAGCTTCTTTTTAAAGTTCTTTCCTCTATTTGTTTTGCAATTTCTCTGTGGGACTTATCATTTTTACATACAATAATTAGTCCTGAAGTATCCTTATCCAGCCTGTGAACAATCCCAGGTCTTAAAACACCATTTATTCCCGAAAGTGAATCTTTACAGTGATAAAGAAGCGCATTTACCAAAGTCCCCTCATGTACAGTTTCTGCAGGATGTGTAATCATCCCCTGTGGTTTATTAATTACAATTAAGTCCTTATCCTCAAAGACTATTTCAAGTTTTATATCTTCAGGAAGTGCTTTTAATTTTTCTGCTTCAGGGAATGAGATAAAAATCTCATCATTGATTTTTAATTTATAACCAGCTTTTTCGTTTTTTTTGTTTACTGTAATCATATTGTTTTCAATCAGATTTTGAATAAAAGTACGGCTTGAATTAGGTAAGGAATTACATATAAAACGATCAAGCCTTTCGCCAGCATTGTTTTTTGAAACTTTTAGATTAATTTTCTTATCCACGGTTTAAAAATTTCTTATTTGGATTTCTAATCCAGCCAATTAAAATCAGAATTACACCAACATTAATAAATACATCTGCCATGTTAAAAATTGCAAATTTTGTAAACACTGGTTCTATAAAATCAATAACGCTTCCATACTGTAGTCTGTCAATTAAATTCCCTAAGGATCCTCCCAGCACAAATGCACATCCTGTTTTTATGCACAAATTAAAAGTTGCAATTGGACAAAAAGTAAGAAATGAAAAAATCACTACATTCACAAACCCAATTATTTTGAAGCACGAAGGATATTGATTTAAAATGCTAAAAGCACCACCTGAATTTTGTACAACTGTAAGGTTTATTAACCCCGGGATAAATTCTCTGCTGTTATTAAGTCCGATACTTCCAACAAGAAATCTTTTTATCATTTGATCAAGTATAACTGTGAGCATAAATATACTCAGGTATAAAAAAAGATTTTTTTTAACAAATGGACAAGAGCTCATTTAAGTTATTCCGGTTCGTTTTCGGAGTCTTCATTATCCGGGCTAAGCCCTGTAACTACACCTCTTTTAGAAGCTTTGAAAAATTCAACGAGTTTTTTAATCTCTGCAAATTGCACTAGTTCTTTTTCAATTGTTTCAAGAGCAGTTGTAGTGTTTAATCCAGAGAGATAAATAAGCTTATATGCTTTTGCAAGCTCCAGTCTTACATCCTGTTTGATTCCCCGTCTTCTTAAACCAACCTTATTTACTCCTCTTATTTTTGCTGGTCTTCCGTCAGCAATAAAATATGGTGGCAGATCTAGCCTGCTTCCTGTCATGGCACCTACCATTGCTGATTCGCCAATTTTGCAGTGCTGGTGAATTGTAGAAAGTCCGCTTATAAAAACATAATCTTCAACTACTACGTATCCTGGAAGCATTGATGAATTTGCCATAATTACATTATTGCCTACCTGTACATTATGACCAATATGCACATAATTCATAAGAAAACAATTACTGCCGACAGTTGTAAAACCTTCTTTTACAGCTCTGTGAATAGTTACATATTCTCTTATAGTTGTATTCTGACCAATTTTTACACCAGTGTTTTCACCTTTATAATTTATATCCTGGGGTGGAAAGCCAATACTACATGCCCCTGCTAAATTACAGCCCGGACCAATTTCGGTTTTCCCTTCGATAATTACATGTGGACCAATATAGGTATTTTCTTTTATGTCTACATCCGGACCAATTACTGAATAAGGTCCAATAGATACATTTTCACCAATTCTTGATTCCGGTGATATTATTGCTGTTGGGTGTATGTTTGATTTTTTACCAGCTTGTATGTTTTCCGATTTAACAGGCATAAAATCAGTTTAACATGAGTAATACAAATATAGAAAATAACACAGAATTTGAGTCTCTGGACAAATTATTGGGTGAACAAATTGACAAAGACATAATTTCAGAACTTGATTACTATTTGGATGTTGTAAAAGGAAAAAGCAGAGCGCTTTCATCAAGTTTAAAAAGATGTTTTGATAATGCCAAGAATAGCAGGAGATACCTTCTTGTTTATAATCTTGGCAAAAAAGATGCTCAGACTGGAACAGATATTAAGGATGATATTCAGCTTCGAAAATATCTTGAAGATTCCTTAAAGGATTACTTTGAAAAAAATGATTTTATGCACTATAGGGAATTTGTAAGGCTTAACCGTGCCTGTGCAATTGATGTAGGTATAGAAGTAAGTTCAAAAATAAAAGACATGTACAATAATTTTTTCTCCGGAAAAAGATTAACCCAAGCTTATAGGCTTGGGTTAAATGAAAATTAATTATAATAAAAGAACTATCCTACACCGACTTCAGAATGTCCTTCTTTGCTTTCCGGGGCTGAGCCATGTCCATTATGTTCATCAGCAAGACTTTTAGCACCAAATTGTGCTGCTTTCAATGCAATATAACTAGCAGTTAATTGAGGTGCAACTAAGAGACCTATGCCGCCTATTATTGCTCCTTTAATTGCTCCGTTTGTAAGTGCTGACATATAAAATATCCTTTAATTTATAAACCTTTGAGTTTACATCTTATATAAAGGATAGAGGTTTTAAAATTTGATAGCTTTAACCCATCATTAACCTACTTTATACTATTTCCTCGGATTTTTAAAAACTTCTAATTCTACTGTCAATTTTTCAAAAAAAGGCCTTTATATCTATAGAGCCAAATACTCAGGTTGGCTATTTTTAAGAATAATTTAAAAGAAAAATATTTAAGGAAACAATTTAATGGATGTTGGCGCAATAACAAGAACAGCTGGAAGATTCTTCGGGAATCCATTTTCGGCCAGCATTACTTTCCAACAAAGAGCAAACTTAATGGCTCTTCAACAAGGTGGTATGGGTATTTTAGGTGGTAGTGATAGTGAGGGCGGCACCTTATCAACAATTGATTCTTTAGTAAAGTGGTCATCTCTTGCACTTCTTATTCCTGCAGTTGCTGCAAGTCCTATAGGGGCTGCAATATTTGCAGCTAATGTTGTTAGTGCTCTTATTAATGGAGCAGGTTATGCGAAAAATTTTATAGGCTCTTTATTTTCACTTGATTTCATGGGAATGATAACTAATGGATTAGCTTTTGCTGGATGTGCCATAACTGCATTACCTTGTGGGAAATTGTTTAGTAAAGGATTTGGAGCAGCATATAATATGATAAAAAACACAGCTTCCAAAATGCCTGGTGGACTTAATGCAAGCAATTGTATTCGTGTCGGATCAGGATATTTGTATGGCGGACAATTTTCTAATAATTTGACAAGATGTGGACAATATGTTTCAGGGCTTCGAAGCAGAATCCCTGGTGCTGTCCCAGTAGCAGCTGCATAAACAGTTTAAATATGAAATGTTTTAATATTTATTATAAGTGGCATACTTATTTTATATGAGATTATTTCTTTTCTTTTTTTTATTTGCATTTTGTTTAAGTTCTCTTTTTGCAAAGGATTTGACAGGCAAGGAAATCTTTTACAATGCTAAAGGTAAATTTGGTTCCTGTAATCACTGCCACTCCGGAGGTGGTTCGGCAGGGAGATGGGATTTTGAAAATAGTGAAATCAGCGCAGATGAAGGTAAAAAAATACCTTCTCTTAAAGGTCTTGGGAAAAGAAAGAATCCTGAGCAAGTTGAAAGATCAATAAGACTTATGATGAAATGGTTTGAATTTAAACTTACTGATGAGCAGGTTACAAAACTTGCTGAATATGTAGCAACTCTTTAAAGGTTTACTGGAACATTTATTAGTTAATTTAATCAGAAAAAGTGTAGATAACACTTTTTATGAGAAAATTTTTCTTAGCTATATTAAGCATTTGTTTTTTTGCAATATCAGCCTTTGCAGAAGATCCGAAGATACTTGAATATAACAAAGACAATAAAACAATAAAAGTTGAAGTTGAGGGCAAGCAATACGAGCTCTCAATCCCGGTTGAACCTACGACACAGACTGAGGTACCGTCAGAGATAAATCTGGCTGAAGAAAAAAACAATTTATCAGGCTCTGTCACAAAAAAGAAAAAAAAATATGCAAAAGGTCCGGTAACTACAACTGTCAGTTCAAGACTCTTTAATATCCCAACGGATAACTTTTTGCCAAAGAAGGGATTAGGTTTTGATTTTACTCACAGATTTGCACTTCCTATAGATGAGAATACTGCAAATGATGTTTATGGGCTGGATGGCTTTGCCTATACAGGGATAGGTTTGTCTTACGGTGTTTTTGATAATCTTGAAGCTCATGTTTTTAGATCAAGCCTTACCGATGCTTCTGAATTTGGGCTTAAGTACAGGGTTTTCAGGGAAGCCAGAACATTTGGTGATGGTGCTCCTTTTGGGTTAACTCTGTCAAGTGGATTTCAAAATGATAATATTCAAAACTCAATAGATTTTTATGTGCAGCCTATAGTAAGTAAGGTCGTAATTCCTAACTGGTTAAAGGTATACCTGGCTCCTACATGGTCTGATAAATCGGCTACATTAGGAATGTCCAGTTCTCTTTCTGCATCATTTTTTCCTTTTCTTGATCCAAAAGGCAGGGATTATAAAAAAAGCAGCGGGACATTTGCTCTTCCTATAGGAGGTGCTGTTCAGATTTGGCCTAATAAAGTTTCACTTTTTGGTGAGTATACTCCTGTATTAAGTGGATACAAAGAAGTTGAAAATGGATGGGCATTCGGGCTTCAGATTTTATCGAGACTTGAAACTCATGTCTGGACTATTGGTGTTTCAAATGTTCCTTATTCAACCTTTGGACAATTTGTTGTAGGTGGTCCTTCAAACAACTGGCATCTTGGATTTAATATTTCAGCAAGAATAAAGTGACACGAAATATCATCCTTTCCCGGTCACTTTATCAATTAATCTTATGTTCTTTTTCTGTAGAGGATCCCAAACGGTCTCATTTAGTTTTTCAAGAGCATCTTTATATCCTAAATCAATCAGTGCTTTTGAATAGTAAGGATTAAAAAAGAAATAGCTTAATAAATCACCACGTAGATGTTCCTTTAAATTACCAAGCTTGAATAACCAATCTAGTGTTCTAAAACTTTTTCTTACTTCAGGGTATTTATCCCAGATTTCTTCTGCAATATCGCTTATAGGCTGACTCGGTGTTACAAAAATGTCGGGAATTACCTTCCATGGTCTAAGTCCTTTTTTAATTCTTTCATTGTTAATCCTTTCAATTATAGTTGGATCATCAATTGATTCGAGAATTTCATTTACCATGGTTAATCTTTGTGTATCGGATCTTACGTGGTCCAGAAATAATGCATTTAATAATTTCCCTATATTTGGGAGGAGTGCAGGTTTTTCCAGATTACTGACAAATCTGTCTTCCTTAAAATGAAGTCCTATTGTTACAAGTGCTTCAGCTCCCAGTGTTAATGCCGGGGATAAAGGAGTATTTTGCCGGACTCCACCGTCACAGAACCAGTCTGTATGTTCCTCACTGTGGTCAGTAAATTTAATCGACTCAGGTTTAAAAAATATTGGTATGGAAGTAGATGCTAAAGGATGTACCGGTCCTATTTTATCAGGGACAAATCTGGCATTGGCATCGCTTGGTATTACATTGATGCAGTTTGGGTCGTGAGATTCATAAAATACAACTGAACGTCCACTTGATATAGAAGTAGCAGTTATAGTTAAAGCATAAACCAGCTTGTCATGGATATTTTTTCTTAACTGATCCCAGTTGATTTCATTTTCAACCATTTGTCTGAGAGGAGTATTATCCAATAATCCCTGAAAGTCCGGCTGCCCGAGTCTTAGCGAGCCAAGAAAAGATCTAAGACCTGCATGAGCCCAGTTTTCTGTGAACACATGTTCACGTTTTAGTGTTAACCAGTAATGTTCAAGTCCCTCAATTATTTTTTCAGTTGGTAAATGGAGTAATGAAGTAAGAAAACATGCATTGATTGATCCAACGCTTGTACCGCAAATTATCTGAATACCACCATGTTTCTGAATCTCAGGAAGTAGTGCTTTAAGCACACCTATTTCATATGCACCGCGCGCTGCACCACCTGATAAAATCAATGCAATTTTTCTCATTATAATTTTTTTAGTTTCATTAGGTTCCTTACCCAAAAACAGTTTATATCGTATCTTTTATTGTTGAGATAAGTGCAAAAATTAACATAGTAGGTGTAAAAGGTCCTGTATTTATGAGGGTTTGTAGTTATAATATAAGTGACTGTAGATAATAATTTGTTTTTGAAGGATATAGTAGAGTATAGAAGTTATGCCGAAGTCAGTTTTTGAAAAGATCTGGGATTCTCATGTTGTGGAAGAACTTCCTGGTGGTAACTATCTGGTTTTTATTGATCGGATAGTTGCTCATGAAATTACAACACCTCAGGGTGCTATTGAGATTGATGAACATTTTGGAGGGAGATTGTATTCTCCTGAAAGAATAATTGCTGTAAATGATCATGTCTCACCTGCAAAGGATACTGAAACAGCAATTCAGGCAAAGGTTTTAAGAGACTGGGCTAAAAAATATAAAGTAAAATTATTTGATATTGGAGATAATGGCATTTGTCACGTTGTTGCTCCTGAACGTGGCTATGTACAGCCAGGGATGACATTGTGTTGTGGTGATAGTCATACTGGAACAAATGGTGCTTTTGGTGCTTTTGCACTCGGGATTGGTACTACTGCACAGGCAGGTGCCATGCTTGCCCAGTGTCTGATTTTACAGAAACCAAAAACTTTTAAAATCTTTGTAAGTGGTAAATTACCCAAATTTGTTTATGCAAAAGATGTAATCCTGGCAATCATACAAAAAATTACTTTTAAAGGGGGGACAGGGTATGTGTTTGAATATGCAGGTCCTGCTGTTGAAACTATGTCGATGGAAGAGAGAATGACCATATGTAATATGTCCATTGAAGCAGGTGCAACAAGCGGGATGATTTCGCCGGATATTATTACTGTTGAATATTTAAAAAACAGGGAAATTATTCCAAAAAAAGAAAGTGAATTTGAGAAACTAAAATCAAAGTGGCTTAGTTTTGCAAGTGATAAAGATACAAAATACGATTGTGACATAAGTCTTGATGCGAATAATCTTAAACCACATGTAACATGGGGCACTAATCCTGGTGAGGTAGTAGATATTGATTCTGTAATTCCTGATAATGCAGATGAGAAATCTCTTGAATACATGGGCTTAAAAAGAGGGCAGAAGATTCGTAACCTTCCTATGGATCAGGCATTTATTGGTTCATGCACCAACTCCAGAATCTCTGATCTCCGCGAAGCAGCTAAAATTTTAAAAGGAAGAAAGGTTTCCATACCTACTATTATTACTCCCGGCTCTCAAGCTGTAAAAAGACAAGCTGAAAGAGAAGGCTTACATGATATTTTTCAGGATGCGGGTGCACTCTGGACCCATTCCTCATGTGGCCCTTGTCTTGGTATGTCAATGGGTGTTGTTGCTCCCCAGTCACGTTGTATATCTTCAAGCAACAGAAATTTCCCCGGTCGTATGGGAACAGGTTCTCGTGCCCATCTTGCTAGCCCTGCTTTAGTTGCAGCAAGTGCAGTAACGGGAGTTATCACACATCCAAAGGATTTATTATAATGAATATTAAAGGAAAAATTCTCCCACTTGATAGGTCTAACATTGACACTGATCAGATTATCCCAGCCAGATACCTTACAGGGATTTCAAAATCAGGTTATGGGAAACATCTCCTTGAGGACTTACCAGGATCACCGGTAAATGATGAAAAATATAAAGATGCAGTAGTTCTTTTGAGCGGTGATAATTTTGGTTGTGGTTCATCCAGGGAGCATGCTGTTTGGGCAATTATGGACAGGGGATTTAAAGCAGTTATATCTGGTAGTTTTGCAAGAATATTTGAAGAAAACTGCTATAACAACGGACTTGTACCTGTAAAGTTAAAAGCAGATGAGATTGAAAAACTTTTTAAATGTACCGAGTGTGAAATAAATGTTCTGGAAGAAACAGTGAAAGCAAATAATGATATTTTTAATTTTGCTCTTGATCCTTTAAAGAAAGAATTTATTCTGCAGGGTGGGTTTTTAAAATTTATGGATAGTAAAGTTGCAAAAGTTAAAGAGTGGGAGAAAAGTAGGATCTAATCAATCTTTGATTCGTTTACAGGTATATCCACTGTGATTGGATCGTGATCCGATAACCTGCCTCCAAATACCCTGTTTGCAAACTGTAATGTCCTGCCGAAATGTGGCGCAAATGCATATGAGCCTTTTTTATCATTTGGTTCTTTGAGATTGAGTGGTTTTACAAAAAACCAGTCAAGTTTATATTTTGCAAACCCAAGATTTTTTTCAAGCTCAAAGGTTGGTTTAAATCCTTTAATACCTCTTTCATTAGAATTACTAAACAAGCCAATTTTGTGACCATATGATCTGCTTGTTTCACCACGGATATCAAAAGCAAATCCATCATTAAATCTAAAATCCTCAATAACTTCAAACAATTCCCTTTCTTTGTTCGGAAAAATTATAGGAATATCTCTTGTAGTAGGGTCTTTGAAATTTCTTAATGCACTTGCTGCTCCTATAATAAAATTGTGAGCAACTGTAAGTGGAGTAAGGGAAAGAATAGCTTGTTTTGCTATATATTCTGGATCTTTTACTCTTCTTAATACTTCCTTTTTTATAGAGGTTGGGCTTGCATCTGTACCAGTAGTATTGAAATCACCTGCAAGTATAAGCGGATTTTTAACATCCCTGAGCCTCTTTAATAAGTATTCAATTTGTATTAGCCTGCAGTCAGGTAAACATCTGTTTTCCAGATGAGTTGCAACAACTGTAATTTTTTGCTTGTTTGGCAAAAGTAAATCAGCAACAACAGCCATTCTTCCACCATGTCTTAATTCAGTAAGCACTTTAGATGAGAAGACTTTCTCGACTGCTTCTCTCCTTGCAATCTCTAGTGTGGAGAGTTTCAAGGCCTCTTCATTGAACCATCCGTAACATGAGGGCAATCTTATTATTTTTGCTTTTAATATTGGATATTTTGTGAGAATTCCTGTGCCATGTAGACCGTGATATTTTTTTTCATCAATATTATCAAGCTGTTCTAGAGCTTTTGGTTCAAGGTATGCTCTTTCTTTCTCGTTGAATTTTTTAATGCCGAGCTGATAAGGATCCACTTCTATAAATTCGGTTCCAAATACATAGCCACTATTAGTAATAGAAGCTAACCTTGAAATAATATTTTCGTAATTTGTTCTAGGAATACCTATATCAACCTCATTTAATATGATTATTGGTGCATTTGAAAGCGTTAATAGTTCATCATTATCATCTTTATCAATATTTGTTACAGATAGATTCCATGTTCTGGGGTAAATAAGTATTTTTTCAATTAAATCAACATTGAACCCTCGTTCTATATTCCAGGATCCAACTCTGAAAAAATCCCCAATTCTTTTGTCTTTCAGAAAGTGTTGTTCTGGTTCTGGTGGCTGATGGGTAGTTACTGTGTTTAACTGGTTTTGTAACTTTTGTAAAAGTTCTTCATGTGGTTTTTCAGTTTTACTTAGTTCAATCAAATCAGAATAGTTAAGATAAATTCCGTCAAATGAATATCCTGGGGCTATGGTAGTTAGGAGTAGAATAATTAGAAGGATAAATTTTTTCACTAGGTATATCTTAACTTATGACAAAACATACAATCAACGCTATTTATACAGTAAAAAATGACGGACGCGATATAAAGAAACTTGCTAGTAACATAGCTGTTGGCCAGACAATAGGTATATGGGGTGAACTTTCAAATAACATAAGGCTTCAGGTATCAGGTTATCTGGCTGAAGTTGTTTCAGTCGAAGAATCAGCATATACTTCAGCAATAAAAATCGCATTTCCAATACAGAATTTTGGGAATGATCTTGCAGCATTGTTATGTAGTTTATATGGAAAAATAAGTCTTGCACCAAAAATTAGGCTTGATGATATTGAGTTTTCCCAGAATTATACACAGATGTTTAAAGGACCCCGTTATGGAATAAATGGAATCAGGGAGAAATTAGGTATAAAAGAAAGACCACTTCTAATGAGTATTTTTAAACCATGTCTTGGTCTTTCACCTGCAGAGCTTGGAAGTATGTTTTCTACACAGGCTGAAGCAGGTATGGATATTGTCAAGGATGATGAGGTTTTATACGACAGGGATTTTAGTTTTATGCTTCGCAGGCTAGAAGCATGTTTAAAGGCAAAAGAAAAAACAAATTCCAAAACAATGTATGCAATTAACCTTACCGGACAGGCAAATGAAATTCTGGATCGTGCTGTTCAGCTTGAGAAAAACGGAGCAGACTGTATTTTGTTTAATTACATGTGCTATGGTCTTCCATTTCTTGCAGCACTAAGGCAAAATATTTCAATTCCAATAATGGCTCATCCTGCATTTAGTGGTGCAATATGTTTAGGTACCAGCTCCGGAGTAAGTGAAAAACTTATATTGGGTAAATTACCCAGACTTGCAGGTGCTGATTTTATACTTTTCCCAAGTCAGTATGGATCAATTGCATGGGATAAAAATATTGTTCTTTCAATACACAGAGAACTTAGCTCATCATTTTTTGATATAAAACCATTATGGTCTGTTCCATCTGCAGGGATAAAAGCAAACATGGTAAAAGAAATCCTTGTTGATTTTGGTGAGGATATTGTAATTAATGCAGGAACTGCAGTATGGGAGCATCCAGAAGGTGGACTTAAGGGTGCAAAAGAATTTGTAAAAGAAGTAAGTAATATTCCGGTAGGTATAAAATAATTTATATATATATTCTTATAACAATATGCTTTGATTCCAGGGCTCTGAGCTTAGCTTGTAGGTTCTCTATTGAAGAAATTGAATTTTCAAGAAAAGCAATTATTCCTTCTAAAATTATTAAAATACATTTTATTACTAGTAAATTGGCTGTTTGAATCATTTATTTGCCTCTTATATATTTATCGACTGGATGGTTAAGAACTGGTTAAAAGACCTATTAATTCTGATTTTAAACATTTTAAACTGAAAGTCAACCCTTCTAAATGAAATTAATTTAAGATAGTATTTTCTTCCTGCTGTTTAGGTTAAGGAGTAAAAAATATCTAATGAAAAGCCCTAAGGTAGTTATCTTTTCAGACTTTGATGGCACTATTACAGAATGCGATGTCATAGTAATGATTATGGAGAAGTTTGCCCCTCCAGAGTGGGTTGAGATTAAGAACAAAATACTTTATGAGAGATCAATAACTTTAAAAGATGGGGTTGAATATCTTTTTAAGCTTATTGATAGCAGTAAAAAAGAAGAGATTATTTCATTTGTAAAGAGTGAAGCAAAAATAAGAAAAGGTTTTAAAGAGTTTCTTGATTTCTGTGAAAAAGAAAATATTGAGTTTAATGTTCTAAGCGGTGGACTGGATTTCTTTGTAAATGCTATTCTTGAGGATTATTCTGACAAAATAAAAATATTTTGTAATGCAGGAAATTTTAATTCTGAAAAAATTCAAATAGATTATAAATACCTGCCAAAAAGCTGTTATTTGTGTGGAGAATGTGGTTGCTGTAAAATTGAGATTATACAGTGGTATCAGAAGGATAGATATAAGAGAGTTATTATAGGAGATAGCCTTACAGACCTTGCAGCATCTAAGATATGTGATGTTATTTATGCAAGGGCAGATTTGATAAAATACCTGGATGAAGAGAAAATACAATACATTCCATTTAATGATTTTAATGAGGTGAGGCTTAGTCTGGAGAAAATGTTAGTCAGAGCATGAGGTAAAAAAATTAATCCTAAAACTATACAACACGATGAATTGAAATTGATTCAGGTAAAAAGAGAACTGATAAAAGTAAGCAGGTTTTTTTATGAACGAGGGTGGATGCTTGGCACATCAGGAAATCTTTCTGTTTTAATTGAAGAAAATCCACTTCAAATTCTTATTACTGCAAGTGGAAAAGATAAAGGTGAATTAGCAGAAGATAATTTTATACTTGTGAATGAAGAGGGGAAAAGTGACGAGCAACGAGCAATGAGCAATGAGCAAAGCCCTTCTGCTGAAACTCTTTTGCATAGTGCAATATATAAACATACAGGTGCAAAAGCAGTTTTTCATGTTCATACTACAAACAGTACTCTTCTTTCAATGAAATCCAAAGACCATGTTTCTTTCTCGGGATTGGAAATGTTAAAAGGACTTGGATTTAAAACACATGAAGTAAATACATTAATTCCAATAATTGAAAATAGTCAAAATATGAAGTATTTGTCGGAAGTTGCTCCAAGCTATATAAATGAAGATGTCCCAGGGCTTATTTTAAAAGGGCATGGGATATATGCATGGGGGAAATCAACAGAAGAAGCCAAGAGGCATATAGAGATTTTTGAGTTTTTATTTGAATATAAGATAAAAGAACTAAGTCTTTCTCTCTAAAACATCTTTTAGTCTTTTCTGTGATTTTTCAAGTTTCTCTATATTAATAGGAATTGCTCTTTCGGAATCTAGAAAATCTTTCTTAAGTGAATATCCATATACTGCTTCAAGTGCTTTTAATAGAATTTCTACTCTGCGAATCCCAATTCTAGGAGCACTAATGATATCTGAGGCTTTTGCATTAAGTAAGCCTCTTACCGTTAGTCTTTCTATCCCTAGTTTATTTTTAATACAGGAGACTATATCATGCCAATTAGCTCGTGCATAATGGTTATAATATTTTCCATGGTATCTTTTCCCTAGTTCACACAGAGTAATATCTAAACCTGTTCCGGTTGGAAATACTCTATCTATATGGGATCTTGTGGGTTGTACTGCTTGAAGCATGAGATTTATTTGTTATTAAGAATAATAAATTAAAAACAATAATTCAAGATGAAAACTAAAAGAAAAATAAAAGTCTTGATTAGTTAATTTAACTTAACTTTTTTTACTTAATCTTTTGTGTAAATATTTCCTCAAACGGTCTGTCTATTGTTCGCAACCCTTCAATAGTCCTATCCAGGTTTTCTTTTTTGTATTCGTCTTTGAGTGTAAATCCTAATGTGCTTTCAGCTAAAAGCACTAAAATACGTAAATCTCCCAGACCACTTAAACAATGATGATTAAAGACAGCAGCTGGAGTAGCATTTAAAAAATCTCTGACAGTTATTACTCCCATTTTTGCCAGGCTTACTGTATGTAGTTGAACCATGCTGGATATAATCCCAAAAGTATTTGGTCCTATAGGTCCTTTTAATGAGGAACGAATGTGTAACCTTATTAAATCTCCAATAGCCGTATCAGGGCCAATAACGTTTGGCTTATCCACAGTAGCTGAAGGTTCTGCTTGTGGAAATAATCTTCTAGTCCTATATTTAGGAATGGGGGGAAGTTTCATAAATTAGTATTGGTTATATTTTAGCCTATCTTTTTGCTGCTGTTTTAGGCATCTCATAAATAGCTTCCCATTTAGGGTTTTCTTTAAAAATCCTTATACAGCAGATATTTTTATTTTCAGTTAAATTAAACCAGTGTCTTGTGTTTGCAGGAACAACAAGTAAATCACCAGGTTCTACATAAACTTCAAATGGAGGATCTGTGAGTGGATTTACTCCAAAAATTCCCTCTCCTTCTACTGTAAAACGCACTTCATCATCACTATGATGATGTTCTTTTATAAATGCACTTAGCATTTTATCCAGATTTGGGGTTTGTGCAGTCATGGCACAGACATCAGCAGATGCATAACTAAATTTCTTTTTTAGATTTTCTATCTGGTTTTTATATCTTATCAATGGATCAAAAACAGATAAATCAGTACTTTCTGGTTGCCAGAATTCTCCATGTAAACCAAATTTGGCTAAAAATTCTTTTATTTTGATTTTGTCAGTAATCGTTCCATTTTTTGTTTTAATTTTCATTAATATAAGTATATTGCAGTTTATTATTTAGTTCAATGATTACTATGATGCATGCATGTTTATATTTCTTGTCATTCTTGAGGGATTGTTGAATAGATTCACACCAAATGAGGCATTAATAAGCTGTGTAGCCCAGTCAGCCGTTTGTCCTTTGAGATTTTTTCTTTCCAGGCTTGGAGCAATTTCCATCATTTCAAAACCAGCCAGCCTTCCCTGTAGCCTTATTTTTTTATTTATTGCTCTTGCAATCTGAAGTCCTTCTCTTAGAGTTAATTGTCCATCCCCGCTTGTGCCTGTTCCTGTCACATTCATTGAATCTATGTCCCATGCCACATAAATATTTTTAACCCTTTTAAGCAGATGGTTTAAAGCAAGATCAATAACTTTGGTTATTCCTAGGCTGTCAATATCTTCCATTGAATACCATTTTGTGGGCGGCTTTACACGACTTCCTTCTCCGATTCCAATTTGAACAAAGTTTTCAGGCTTTATTTTTGGTAGTCTTTTATTTTTACTTAAATGTAGTAACTCCTGAAAATCAGGATGAGGATCATAGTTCTCTTTAGATATTGCAATACTAACCGGCATTCCATGCGCTCTCCACGAAGGCGTATTTTTTGGAGAATGTGCGTCAAAATGTCTGTCTATCCACAGTACACCTGTATTATTTAATATTGAAGTAATTCCTGAGATTGTCCCAATTGCAAGACTGTGATCCCCGCCAATAGTAAGTGGAATGTAGCCTTCTTTAATAGAACTTTGTACTGTATGTGACAGCCATTCGTTTATTTGTAATATTGCATCAATATTTTTTATTCGGTTTTTTTTAATTGTTTCTTGCTTTGAAATTTTTATCAAAGTTTTCGGTGGGCTGATTTTTTTTACATTAAAACCAACTTCTTTTAAATCTTCAATCACTCCAAATCTCAAGAGAGTAGATGGTCCGTCTTTTGCAGCATCATTTGGTCCGCCTGTTGAAAATGGTGCAGAGATAACAGCTATATTTTTTACTTCTTTCATGTTTAATTTTTTGTTGACTTAGTAACCTTTTTTACAAATGACCACTCTAATTTTCTGAGGTAATATTTCCATTTTGGTTCAGTATGTGCTGTAAGTGCTCTTACAAGTACAGTTTTAAATCCAAATCTTTGACCAAGCCATATGTCTGTTAATGGTCTGTCACCAATTACAGCAATTTTATCATTTGAAAGATTTAAAATTTCAAGTGCTTCTCTTATACCAAAAGCCCATGGTTTTTTAGCAAAACCAATAACAGGTAATTCAAGCACATGTCTTACAGCTTCAAGATAAAAAGCCTTTTTGTTGTTAGTTAGTACAACAATTTTAAAATTCTTTTTCATTACTTCAAGCCAGTATTGTACAGGCAGTTCAAGTCTGGCTGATTTTGGCGCCATGATAGTGTTATCCAAATCAAGTAGTAATCCATCAACATCCAGACCTTTTAAATCTTCAAGCCTTACTTTTGTTATGTCGCCTTCGTATATTAATGATGGTTTTAAAAATGGAAACATTTATCCTGCTTTTTACTCTAAGAACTTGGGATTTACTTAAACAATTATAATTCAGGATTTATTACCTGAATATACGCAGTGACCTAAATAATTGTACAAGCGAAGTTTTGTCTACCGGCAAAACTGAGCGTCGTTAAGGATCCGTCACAAAATAGCGACATAATATGCGTTAGTATTTATGTCGCGTTGTATATAAACATTATGTCAAACAGAAAATTATTTAAGACAGCAGGCTTTGTAGGGATAATTACTCTGATAAGTAAGATATTTGGACTTATTAGGGATCTTGTTGTTGCAAAATTTTATGGTACATCAATAGCTGCTGACGCATATAATTTTGCATACCTTCTTACAGGAAATGCCCTTATATTGCTTGGAGGGCTTGGGGGTCCATTCCATTCAGCTATTATTGCAACACTTACCAGGATTAAAGATAATTCAAAAGAATCAGGCTCATTTCTTATAAAGATATTTTTATCTACATTTACTGCCCTTAGTGTTATAGCTGCTGTTGTTTTTATATATAAAGATCAAATCATTCACATTTTAATCCCTGGATATGATCTTGAATCTTCTTATCGTGACAAACTATGGCACTTAACCTCAATGCAGCTCAATATTATGCTTCCTCTCATAATAATTTCCGGGTTGCTTGGAATTTTATGTGGTGTTTCAAATGTCTATGGTGGCTTCTTTTGGCCTTCATTTAGTCCGGTTTTACCTAGTGTTGCAATAGTTTTACTTGTTTTGTACTACAGAGATTCAGAAATTGGACTGGCTTTGGGAATAGGAACATTAATTGGTGCAGTCTTTCAGCTCTTAGTACAGCTGCCGGATTTATTAAAAGCTGGTCTTTTTGAGAATTTAAAATTTGCAATTATAAAAAACCAGAAAGCATTCTCTGATTTTGGTTTGTTTCTTGGTCCTGCACTTTTAAGTACAACAATCGGGCAAATTACAGTTTATATAGATGGTTTCTTTTGCTCCGGTCTTGAAGAAGGGAGCTGGACTGCTACAGTACTTGCAAACAGGCTTATACAGCTGCCTCTTGGAATATTGCTTACATCCTTCCTTGTACCGTTTTTTCCACGATTTTCAGAACTGGCTCATTCAGGAAATATTAATGAACTTAAAAAAACTTCTATTCTGGTTATTAAATCACTTTGGTTTTTAATACTTCCTGTAGCAGTATTCTTGTTTTTATTTTCAAAACCTATAATTCAGGTTGTATTTGAAAGAGGTGCATTTGATGAAAGATCAACAGCTCTTACAAGCAGTATCCTTATAGCGCTTATACTTTCAATGATTGCTTATGTAGCCAGAGACACCCTGACCAGGGTTTTTTATTCACTTGGAGATTCAAGGCTTCCCCTTCTGGTTGCTGTATTTTCAATAATATTAAAAATAATTCTTAACGCTCTTCTCGTAAAAAAATATCATGCTAGTGGAATTGCATTTGCAACATCGATTGTCACTGTGTTTAACTTTCTGTTTTTATGGTTTCTTTTAAGAAATAAAATTGGCAGTCTCGGATGGGCGAAACACATAAGATCGTTGGTAAAAATTATTGTAGTAACTTTTATTATGTATTTGTTCGGGATGTTATTTTTAAATGTTTTCCCTGTTCATATGGAGAACTATGATGTGGTTTCTAAAATTACATTAATCTTTACAAGTTTTATAGTTTGTTTCTTAGTGTATTTTGGACTTGCGTTGACCATTAGACTAGAGGAAGCAGAAAAAATTGTAAAGGAAATAAAAAATAAACTAATAGCTCTTAGCAATTAGACAGGACTTACGCAATTTGATTTAGTGGAACTGCTGTAGCAGGTGGGGAGTTCAGCTCACAAGAATCTGGTTGCCTGCCACATGGAACAATTCTGGGCTGATTATTATAATCCTCCTTAATTTTTTTAAGTTTTTCCTGAAATGCTTCAAGCTTGCTTAGATCACCTTCGTGTGCTGCTTCGAAAGCCTCATCTAACTCCTGCTGAATTCTTTGTGCAGTTTCAGAGTCAAGTCCTCTGGTGAGTTTCTTTAATCTTTCTTTTATTACCTTATGTGCTTTGTTAAGCATTCTGGGATTTACACCATTTATCTCAGTAGAATTTATAACAAAGTCAATGAGACTGTCTATTCTGTCAAGTCCTCTAATCATTTCTTGATCTGAAGGAGGAGCTGGTTTGGGAAAAAGTCTTTCCCATGGATTTTGTTCTATTGGAAATAGAGGATGGTTAGGATTAAATCCTGGATCTATATCTATTGGGAAGTAATAATGACGAAATATTCCGTGACGACCATAAAGTAATTCCCTAAGTGTTGGATCTAGTTCATGAGGAGGAACTCTATATAATAAATCATGGCTTTCACAAGGTGTGAAACTGTCTATTGAGGCAGGAGATGTTTCAGGTGAATTTACTCCCGGTAAATGATTAGGTCTAATTCTTCTAAAACTTACATTGCTGCTAGTATCTAAATTTGACGTGGAAATATCTAATAGAAACATATTTTAGCCCCCTGTCTTTAATCGTTCCAATCTTAGTAAAAAATTACTAGGTAATGAGTTTATTATTGCAAGAGAGAATTCAGATTAATTATTTTTAATAATTAAATTAGTAAAAGTTTCATCAAATCTTTAATACAAATGTACTACTTGTGATTAAGATCCAGTAAAGATTTTTTTAGCTACTTTGCTTCCTGGATACATAACTTCAAAGTATCTCTCCACAAAGGGTGTAAGTGCTTTCCAGACTGCTTTTTGCTCATCTGTGGATTTATTGAGCAAAGAAAGAGATGAAAGTTGTACTTTTTCATCTTTTGTTAATTTACTTTCTTTTTCAAGAAAATAAATAATCTTATCCCTCATTAACTCAAAGTAATCATTTGGTATAGCTTCTTTTAGCTCTGAGTTTGGCGAAGCATAATATTTCAAAAAGAAATAATCTAATTTTATAGGCTCCACTCCATGTAACCAATGTAGCTTGCCACCTCGATTGCTAAACCACTTATCTTGAAAAGTATTATTTTCTTTAAATAAATCTTCAAACTTGTATTTGTGTGAATCGTTAAATTCTGTAAAAATAGAACCTTCATTTGATGAAAACTCCTGAACAGCTTTTTCCCATCTTTGTTTTGCTGTTTTTGAATCTGAAGCCATAAATATTTTTGGAGCTTCTCCTTTTCCTGCAATCCATGTGTCTAAAATAAATATTGGTTTATCCTTTTCACCGCCTTTTTTAGTAACACCTACAGCTGAATGATAATCAAGACTTTCCCCGTAAAAGTTGTAATTGTCTAAAGCATTAGATCCACTATCCTTCAATTTCTTTTTTAGATAACTAAGTGTTTCAATGACAATTTTTGACTCATAGTCACAGTTAAACTGTGGTGCTTTAAAGTTATTTATGTAAATTCTTAATTCATTTCCTTCAAAACCGGTTTGATCATTTCTTAAAGAGGTTTTTTCTTTTATTTGTTTTATAAATTCAGACAAGAAAGCAGCAAGTTTTTGAGGATCCTTTGAAGCCTCATTAATTTGGTCTTTAAACTTGTTACTAATCATTCCGTCAATAACTTGAAAACATTCTTTACATATCCTGTCTTTATGTCTGTCTAGGTTTCTTGTTCTTTCTTCTTCACTAAGTTCAATTCCATAGCCAGTTTTAGCTGGATCGTTTTCTTCTTCTTTTTGTGGCTCTGCCATAACAAACAAATCTGCTTGAAGGAGCAAGGTAGGTTTCTTTGTTAATGGCATTCCTGTAAGCATACGATATGTCCCGGTTTGCTCTTGTTGAAGTTTTCTTTTAAAGAAACTAGATGCATTAGGATTATTTGAATTGTCACTTGGAGTAATCATTTACCTATAGAAGGTAAGAAATAAGAATTAATTTATAGTTAAAACTAACATTAAAAATACTTAAAGTAGTGAAAAGCTTTAACAATTATCGTATTTCTTCTATGCTGCCCAGGTATTTTTGCAAAATCTTAGATACCAAAATGCTTCCTTTTTCAGTCTAATAATTTTCAAGTATTGCTATGTATGTTGTTATTCAAATAATTCTTATCCATTTTTTTAAATTCTCTTATCTGGTTTCTTAGTCTTTTTTTCCAAAACTTAGTGTGTTCAGCTAATAACATAAAGTCTATTGGTCCTGAATATTTGAAAGCCTTTTCTCTTAGCTCAATAAAAGCTTTAGCTAATTTTGAGTTTTTTACAGCAAGTGCATTTAGAATATGTGACAATTGTTTTTGCATTTTGCGATCTTTTTTTTCTGCGTTTATGAGCCTGCAAATCAAATCTGTTTCTAGGAATCGATACTCTGTTCTTTGCTTATCAAGTATTGCTACCAAACCTATCATAGCTTTAAATATTTCCTGTAGTTGATGATATTGTTCTTCTATATTTGTAATAGATTGTCTTATTTTATTTCCTTCAAACCCCTCATTAAAACTAGCCTTGCAAGGATTAACCGTTGCATTTTTTTCATTGTTATTTATTGTGAAATTTACTTTAGCTGAGTTTGCTGTTAATTCTGTGTTAAACATTGTAATTGCTTTATCTTTCAGGCCCAATATATTACTATTAGATAGTGTATGCATTGAATCAATGAACCAATTAACCACTTCTAAAAAACCTTTAATTAATAAAAGTATACTAAGCCTAGAACAAGCTGATTTGATATTTTTTATTTAAGACCTTGAATTGCCCTTGTAAACAAGAGGGATCCCTTTTTTACCTTAGATAATTATTAGAATTCTTTTAAACCACCAAGATAACCCTGCAAAACTTTTGGTATCATTACGATCCCTTTTTCAGTCTGATAATTTTCAAGTATTGCTGCAAGTGTTCTTCCTATTGCAAGTCCTGAGCCGTTGATTGTGTGCACAAAGCCTGGTTTTTCCTTGGCATTTGGTTTGTATTTTATATTGAGTCTTCTTGCCTGAAATGAACCAAAATTAGAACAGCTGCTTATTTCCCTGTATTTGTTTTGTGTCGGGAACCATACCTCAAGGTCATACCCGTCCATAGCTGCAAATCCAAGATCTCCTGAGCAGTGCAATACTTTTCTATAAGGCAACTCAAGCTTTTTAAGTATATCTTCAGCATCAGAGGTGAGACCCTCGAGTTCATTTTTACTAGTGTCTGGGGAGGTAATTTTTACAAGCTCTACTTTGTTAAATTGGTGCTGTCTTATAATTCCCCTGGTATCTTTACTGGCTGCGCCTGCTTCTCTTCTGAAACATGGTGTATATGCGCAGTACTTTACAGGAAGATTTTCAAAAGGAACAACTTCATCCTTATGCAGACTTGTAAGTGGTACTTCTGCCGTAGGAATAAGATATAAAAGTTCGTTCTCGCACTTATAAAAATCACCATCAAATTTTGGAAGCTGCCCAGTACCAATCATTGCATCACGGTTTACAAGAATAGGAGGAAATATTTCTTTGTAACCATTTTCAGCTGCATTATCAAGCATAAAATTTATTAATGCTCTTTCAAGTTTTGCACCAATTCCTGCTAGTACAGTAAATCTGGACTGAGATATTTTTACTCCACGTTCAAAATCAAAAATTCCAAGCTTTGTTCCTATTTCCCAGTGTGATTTAATCCAACTTTCATGTCTTAGGCTCCCCCATTTTGAGATTTCCTTATTTTGTGACTCATCATATCCAATAGGAATATCATCAACAGTAATATTTGGAAGCCAGAGGAGTTTTTCCTGCAATTTGTGATTTAAATCAATTTCTTCTTTTTCAAGTTGTGCAAGTTTTAATCCAATTTCTGTACTTTCTTTTTTTAATTGTTCAATTTTTTCAGGTTTATCCTTTGAAAGACTAAATTCGGTTGCAATTTCATTTTTCCTTTTTCTAAATTCATCAACTTTTGTCTGATATTCTCTTTTTTTTTGATCCAGAACAAGCACTTCATCTATAAGTGGCGGGAGAGTTTTGTCCCGTCCTTCAAGTTTTTTCTTAAAATAATCAGGGTTTGCTCTTAATTCTTTTAGGTCGTGCATGATATGTCTATTTTACATGATAAGATTTTCTTGGATGTTGTTATGAATAAAATACAGATATTTTTATTAGTATTTCTGCTTATAAGTAGTTCAGGATGTATCCTTGTTGACCCATTAACCAGGGCACAAAATCTTGTACAAAAAGGGAAATATCCCGAAGCAATTAAAATGCTTGAAAATGAATATAAATTAAAACCTTCATCTGTTCCAATAGCAACGGTTTTAGCACGGACTTATTCTGACTATGGAATAATCCTGTGTGAAGATCAGAATAAACCGCCAAAAATAAAATACCCAATGGCTAAAGAACAGTTTGCTATGGCGCTGACTCTGAATCCTAACCTTACAGATGCAAAAGATATGTATGAGATGATTGAGAAAATCCAGGCATCATATAAGAATAAAACTAATTAATTCCATGCAGCTATTGTTTAGAAATAAGATTGTTTTGTTGTGTGTAGCTTACCTTTTAGTTTTATTTTTTCTTGTAATTCTTTCATATGCAGGGGTCAATTTGTTTAAAGGTTCTTTTGATGCTCAGGATCAGGATATGTTATTAAAATCTCCGTCATGGGAGCACCCTCTTGGCACTGATCAGCTTGGAAGAGACCTGCTTTCAAGGCTGATTTATGGTGCTAGGCTATCTCTTCTTGTTGCTGTTGTTACTGCATTTATTGCTTTTTTTATTGGTGTACTGGTTGGTACTGTTAGTGCATTATGCGGAGGGAAGGTTGATTTTTTTATAAGCAGATTCATTGATATTACTTATTCACTTCCTGATTTGCTTGTTTTAAGTATCATCGGACTTATTTTCAGCAGATCAACCACCGGGATTTTATTTGCAATAGGACTTATAAGCTGGATGGATCTTGCCAGGCTTACAAGAGCAGAGATCCTGAAACTCAAGGAATATGAATATATTCTTAGCGCAAGATCAATAGGACTTAGTAATACACGAATATTTTTTAAACACATTTTTCCGAATGCTTTGAATATAATTCTTGTTTCAATTACTTTTGTAATGCCACGGGCAATTATTGCTGAGTCAACACTAAGTTTTCTTGGGCTTGGACTTTCTCCTCCCCGCTGCAGCTGGGGGACATTAGCAAGCGACGGCTGGCAATTTTTAAATACACATACAAACTTAATTTTATATCCAAGTATAATGATTATGTTTACTGTTTTAAGTCTTAATATTCTTGGTGATTTTTTAAGTGAATTAAATCAGCCAAAGAAAGTTTACATATGAAAATTGCTTTAGCCCAGGTTAATACTATAGTTGGGGATTTTGAATATAATCTGGCTAAAATCCTGAAGTATATTGAGTTGGCCTCAGCTCAGGGTGCTGATTTAATTGTGTTTCCTGAACTTGTTTTATGTGGGTATCCTCCAAAAGATCTTTTGCTTAGAAGACAATTTATAGAAGATTCTAAAAGATATTTAAGCCTTTTGTCTGACAAATGTAGAGGTAATATATCAGTTATTGTTGGTTTTCCTGAAGAAAATCCACATACGGGAAAGCCTCTATTTGATTCACTAGCTTTTATTCGAGATGGAAAAGTGCTCTTTACCAGACAAAAATGTTTATTGCCTACCTATGATGTCTTTGATGAGGACAGATATTTTGAACCTGCTAAAGAAGTTAAACCAATTGATTTTTCAGGGAAGAAAATTGGACTTACAATTTGTGAGGATATCTGGCATAGCCAGCTTGCATGGGCAAAACCAAGGTATCACATTGATCCTATAGAAGAGCTCTGTAAAAATAGAGTTGATTTTATTATAAATTCTTCTGCGTCGCCTTACTATATGGGAAAGCCAAAATTGAGGGAGTCATTACTTAAGGATTGTTCCAATAGACATAAAATCCCCATTGTTTATGTTAATCAGGTTGGAGGAAATGATGAGATTGTTTTCGATGGAAATTCCTGTGTGATTAATTCAGATGGTGAGGTTGTATTGAAACTAAATAGTTTTCAGGAAGATTTAAAGTTAATTGAACTCGATAAAATTTCAGACTTAAAACCAATTCAATATGCGGACATGGTGCCAGAAGAAGAACTGTCTGAAGCTATTAGATGTGGACTTGGTGATTATATGTCTAAATGCGGGTTTAAGAAGGCTATCATTGGTTTATCCGGTGGTATAGATTCAGCACTTGTTAGTGCACTGGCAGTGTTTGCTCTGGGGAAAGAAAATGTAACAGCAGTATTTATGCCTTCCAGGTATACAGCAGATCAAAGTTACTCCGATGCAAAAAGACTTGTGGAAAATCTGGGAATAAAACTTGTTACTCTTTCAATCGAAGAACCGTTAAAAACATTTTTAAATTTGCTTTCACCGATATGGGGAAATCAGGATACTATGCTTACTCAGGAAAACATTCAGCCAAGGATTAGAGGTCTGATACTTATGGCACTATCAAACCAAAGTGGTGCACTTGTTTTATCTACGGGTAACAAAAGTGAACTAGCAACTGGTTATTGCACGTTATATGGAGATATGTGCGGTGGTCTTTCATTAATTTCAGATCTTCCTAAAACAATCGTTTATAAACTTGCAAAATATATAAACAAAAAAGAAGGAAAAGAACTTATTCCTGAAAGCATTATTAAACGAGCTCCTACAGCTGAACTTAAGCCAGATCAAACTGACCAGGATACATTGCCGTCATATGATGTATTAGATCGTATTTTAAATTTGTATGTAGAAGAACACCTGCCTTTAAATGAAATTGTAAAAAGTAATATTCCAAAAGATACTGTATTAAAGGTTTGTAATATGATAGATAAAAGTGAATATAAAAGACAACAGGCAGCGCCAGGTCTTAAACTGACAAGCAGATCATTTGGTTATGGATGGAGAATGCCCATTGCACAAAAGTACAGAGAAAAAATTTAATGTAGGGCAAGTTGATTTCATAAATTGCCTGCCAGTTAATTTTCCTATTGAGAATGGAGATATTCACATTAATGCAGAGGTTGTGAATGGTGTTCCAAGCGAACTAAATAGACTTATTTTAAATGATGAAATTGATATTGCTCCTGTTTCTTCAGTTACATATATAGAAAATAAGCATAAATTAGTACCTGTTGGGGATCTTTGCATTGCATCTAACGGACCAGCTGACAGTGTTTTGCTCTTTTCAAAATTTCCTATTAATGAACTAGATGGTGCAAAAATACTACTATCATCTGCTTCAGCAACTTCAAATAAACTTGTCCAAATTGTTGTTAAAGAATTTTTAAATCTTAATGCACGTTTTGAATTAAATTCTTTAAATCAAGAAAATGAGCTTGTTATTAATAACTCTAATTACTCTGCGCAACTTTTAATTGGTGATCATGCTTTATTAGAGTTTTCAAAAAAACCAAGAGATATTTTTATTTATGATTTAGGCTCACTCTGGAAGAAATATACCGGACTTCCAATGGTATTTGGTATTTGGGTAGTTAGAAAAGAAACCCAGAAACAAAGAAGCAAAGAAATAGAGGTCTTAGGATACAAACTACAACAAGCAAAAGAGCTTGGACTAGGAAAACTTTTTGATTCTGTTATAAAAAAAGCACAAGAAAGAATATTACTTCCAAAGGATTTTTATAGTGATTATTTCAAACACTTGAGCTATGACTATACAGAGCAATGTAAGTTAGGGCTAAATACTTTTGAAAGTCTTTTGTTTAAATACTCTCTTTTAGAGAATTATAAAACGAGGGTATGAATCGGATCTTAGAATACTTCTGCACCTGTGTTAGTTCTAATAGCAGCACCAACTGGGCCGTCAGTTGGATTTTCTTCGGTTGAATAAGTTAGTGGCTCTGCAACGCCTGGTCTGATTTCATATCCATAAACAAACTCTAAATTGGCAGAATTTATTCTTGTACCTGATTCTATTGGTAAATTAGAACTATAGACACCTTGCTTACCTTGAACTCTATTTAAGAAACCTTCAGCAATTATGGCTTCTGTAGATTTATCTTTAATTGCTACTGGTAAACCATCAAGATCTAATGCTTTAGTTGTAGCTGTTATTTTAAATGAATTAGCTTCTCTTTTAACAAAGAAAGCCACATCCTGTTCGTCAATTTGTCCACGTATTATTTGGGTAGAACCAATATTTAAAGGTATTAATCCTCTGTCTGGAAATGCTCTTCTTAGTGCGCTTGTTACTGTTGGTACATATGCTGTCATAAAATTCTCCTTAAAAATTAAATTTCTTATCTTTAAACTATAATACTAACCACTTTTTCAATTGCTGCTTTTTTTAGAAAGAATTAATTTTTAATCAATTTGCATTACACCTTAGTCTTAAATGTTTTTAATCTTTGGAATAATATAGTTGTTATAAACGTCATTAAGCTTTCTTGCTACTTTAGATTAATCACTAATTACTTTGAAGAAATCTTTTTATATCTTCACTAGTTAGCCTAAAATTTAACCATTCTTTTAATTGATTGGCCCCAATTTTATTGTAGAAATCAATTGCTAATTTATTCCAGTCCAGAACCTGCCAGTCCATTCGTCCGCATCCTTTTTCAAATGCAATTTTTGCACAGTGTTTAAATAACCCTTTTCCAATTCCCTTTGATCTATATTCAGGAAGAATAAAAATATCTTCCAGGTAGAGGGTTGGTAAGGCAAGAAAAGATGAATATGTTAGGAAAGTAATCGCATAACCTGCTGCCTTTCCGTCTATCCTTGAAAGCCATGCTTCTATTAATGGGCTAGAACCAAAGGCATGCTCTTTTAATCTTTTTTGAGCTTCTTTGTCAGGTCTTTGGAGTCTTTCATAATCAGCAAGAGCATTAATAAGGACAATTAAATCATTAAAATCTTCTTCCTTTGCTTTTGAAATTATGGCTTTTTGGTTATCACAATAAGACTTTTTCATAAAATGCCCCATAAGGTTTTTTTGGATGCCTAATCTGAACTTCAAGTATCCAGTAGCCTGGTTCAGGTGTATATGGATAAGTATTCAGACCATTTTTCCATCCTTTGTGTGGAAATGAACCAATTAAATGACCAGCAGGGTTCAGGTTAAAAACATATCCAGCTTCATTTGTAAGTCTATAGATATATTGATAGAGTTCTGTCCCGGTTGGAGTTGACTCTTTCCAAAAATTGAGGGCTAGTTTAAAGATCCTTTCGCTTTGGTGCTTTAAATCAAGAAACAACTCATCTTCTCCAAATACCAGAGTACGACCTTCATCCCCCTCAATCCCATTAACGATAGGACCAATATCTATATAGGCTATGTCTCTCTCCTGAAGGATCATTTCTTCTGTTGGCTTATCCATGAATGTAAGAATTGTATTTGAACCAAAATATATGTACGGTTTATGCCAGGATTTTTTTATTCCATGACTCTCAAAAACTTCACCAGCAATTTCCCTTGCTCTACTTTCGCCCATGCCGGGTTTTATCATACTGGAGATTTGATTAAGGACTTTATGGGTAAGCTCTGAGGTTTCTCTGGTCTTTTCAATGACCTGTTCTCTTGTGTACTCTTTTACTTCCTGTGGTTGCACTGTTTTATCCTTTTGGGGTTACTAGTCTAACATAGGGGTCTATTACTTAACCCATGAACTATTTATTCAACAGCCAGGACTTTCACAAAAGCGAACCTATTGCCTGAGCGTAATTTGGAAGCGAAGCGGACATTGGAGCGAGGGCAATAGGGTGAGCATAAAAAGTGAAAGTCCTATAGGCTCTTTTGTATGGTGAGCACTGGCAAATCTGGGGGTGTCATTGCGAGGAGCCTTGAGGGCGACGAAGCAATCTCGAAAACGTTAGAAGATTGCCACGTCGGCACTTTGTGCCTTCTCGCAATGACAGTTATCCAAAATTATTACTGCCTTTCTACCTATGCCTGAAAGTGTCTAATTTATCTGTTCTGTGGCAAATGGATTCTGTGGATCCTGAAAATTTGATCGCTGGATTATTGCCTGGAACCTTCTCCAAAAATTTCCAACTACCTCTCTGGCACCTGAGGGTAAAGTAAATGTTATATTGGGTTTTATTTTTTTTTGAGATCAGTACAATTACTTCCTGGTGAATGGTTTTATTTTTGGAGAGCTTTTAATTTAGAAGGTAAACAAGAATGCTTGTAAATTCAAAAAAATTTAAAAGAAAAAATAGTTATTTCCAGGAAAACCATACGTGTACTTTGTTAATTTTTAGTTGAGGTAATGGTGCCTGCAGGAAGTTCATTATATACACAACCAATAACACGTTCTATCAGAATGAACCTTGCTGGACATCCTATAAATAGCGGGACACAGACAAAAAGTGAAGTAGAAAATTTATATCGAACAGTTGGAGAAAATAATCACAACTATTTTCGGTTTGATCTAAACAGACCAATTGGCCCTGCAGGAATTGCTGATGCATATGATGTTGCTGCTTCTGCAATGATGTGGGCTTTTGAAGGTGGTCCTGCTACTACCACAAATTTTCTTGCTTCAATTGCTGAATATATGCAGGTTTATATTGCCAGGACCAAACTGCTTGGAGATCCTAATGCTCCGGGGTTAATGGGTCAAATTGCTAAGCAAAGACGGGAAGGAGCTATGGCTTGGGTACAGGCTGTAGCTGGTGTAACTGGTCTTGCAGGTTTTGGACTTGAGAGATTTATTCCGGCGGAGAATGAATACGAATCCTCAATTCCTAAGAAAATAGGTTTAAGTGCTGCATGTGTTGCCGGACATGGGAGAGCAATAGAAGCCAGGTTACATACTGCAACTTCATCCTTTGAAGTATATTCAACAATTTCAGTACATAAATTTGAGCTTTTAATTGTACCCAAATTTTGCTGGTTTGATTTTTTGTTACATGCATCCTTAAAGAGGATATAAGGTGTTCCTGTTTCAATCTGTGATTCAAGTATTGAAAACCACAACTCCTGTGCTTTTACTATTCTTCTGGCTCGCCCTTCATTTTCATATTTTAGGTAGAGATTTTCAAATTCTTTACCCCAGCTGTTGGTAAGATCCGGTGCTTCATTTGGACAGAACAACGACCAGTCACCATTTTCTTCCACCCGTTTCATGAATAAATCTGGTACCCACAAAGCATAAAACAAATCTCTTGCTTTGAGTTCTTCTTTACCATGGTTTTTCTTTAGTTCAAGAAACTCAAAAATATCTGCATGCCAAGGCTCTAAATATATTGCAAATGAACCTTTTCTTTTTCCGCCACCCTGGTCAACATACCTGGCGGTGTCATTAAATACTCTGAGCATTGGGATAATGCCGTTTGATGTGCCATTTGTTCCTCTTATATATGAACCGGTAGCTCTGATGTCGTGAATGCTTAAACCAATTCCACCTGCTGACTGGGATATTTTTGCGCACTGTTTAAGAGTGTCGTATATTCCCTCAATGCTGTCATCTTTCATTGTCAAAAGAAAGCAGGAAGATAATTGTGATTTTGGTGTGCCTGCATTGTAAAGTGTGGGTGTAGCATGAGTAAACCATCTTTCAGACATAAGATTATATGTTTCAATTGCAGCATCAATGTCTTCTTTATGGATTCCTACTGCAACGCGCATAAGCATATGCTGGGGTCTTTCTACAACTTTCCCATCTATTTTTAAAAGATATGATTTTTCAAGGGTTTTAAACCCAAAATAGTCATAACTAAAATCACGATCGTATATTATTGTGGAGTCTAATAGCTCTGCATTTTTCATTATTACCTGATAGACATCTTCTGCTATAAGTGGTGCTTTTTTTTCTGTTTTTGGATCAATATAGTTATATAGGTCTTGAATTGTTGCTGAAAAAGATTTTTTTGTGTTTTTATGGAGGTTTGAAACAGCAATCCTTGAAGCAAGCTTTGCGTAATCAGGGTGTTTTGTAGTAAGTGATGCAGCAATTTCAGCAGCAAGGCTGTCAAGTTCTGAAGTGCTCACTTGATCATAAACACCTTCAATTACTTTTTTTGCAACATCGACAGAACTAACGTATTCTCTATCCAGGGAGTAACAGAGCTTTTCAATACGGGCAGTAATTTTGTCAAATTTTACTAATTCTCTCCTGCTGTCTCTTTTTATAACGAACATAACTTATCTCCTAAAAATCGGCATCAAGGCTGAATGAATAAACTTTGTCCTTATTTTTATTCATTACACAAGCTTTCTGATATTCTCCAACTCTTTTTTCAAAGAAATTTGTTTTGCCCTGTAATGAAATCAATTCCATGAAATCAAAGGGGTTGGTTGTATTATAAATTTTAGGATATCCCAGTGCAACTAACAAATGATCTGCAACAAATTCTATATACTGGCACATTAGCTTTGAGTTCATACCAATTAGATCGACAGGCAGTGCATCAGATACAAATTCTTTTTCTATTTCAACTGCATCAAAAATAATTTCATGAACCCTTTCGCGGGATAGTTTGTTCTGAATCATCTTGTAAAGCAGACATGCAAAATCACAGTGTAAGCCCTCATCCCTGGAAATCAGCTCATTTGAAAAGCTTAATCCTGGCATTAAACCACGTTTTTTAAGCCAGAAAATTGAGCAGAAACTTCCTGAGAAAAATATACCTTCAACAGCAGCAAAGGCAACAAGTCTTTCTACAAAACTTTTACTTTCTATCCACCTTAGTGCCCATTCGGCTTTCTTTTTAACACAAGGGACTGTTTCTATTGCATTAAAGAGTTTTTCTTTTTCTCTTATATCCTTTATGTATGTGTCAATAAGAAGTGAATATGTTTCTGAATGGATATTCTCCATCATTATCTGAAAACCATAAAAACTTCTTGCTTCCGGGATCTGTACTTCGCGCATGAAGTTAACAGCCAGGTTTTCATTTACAATTCCATCGCTTGCTGCAAAAAATGCAAGAACATGGCTTATAAAATGTCTTTCACCTTCATTTAGTTTTTCCCAGTCTTTTAAATCTCCTGATAAATCTATTTCTTCTGCAGTCCAAAAACTTGCCTCAGCTTTTTTATACATTTTCCATAGATTGTCATACTTTATCGGGAAAAGAACAAATCTGTCTTTGTTTGCTTTAAGCAAAAGCTCTTGACTGTCAGCAGATTCACTACTGACTTCAACAGGGTTTGTTTCAACAAAGTTTGTACTTTTTTCAAGAAGCTCAAGAGGCATTTTTATTATCCTTTCAAAATCTAACCACAATGACTCCACCCGCAACCCAGGCACACTGGTCCGCTTTTGCAGGCAGGGTTACCGAATGACTCGGCAGTAAATTCTCCATGACAGCAAGGGCATTGTGTTTCATGTCCCTGTGCAATCCACTCCATCCTTGCTTTTACTGCATTATCAAGCAGCAGCATCTTATCGTCAAAAGTTATCTGATGTTGCTCCTTTAATACAGTTTGTGACGGAGTAGAATCTTCTTTTGCTTTTTGTTCTGGTGTTTCAGAAGAATCACCGTTTGTTTCATTTGGTGCAAACAGTGAAATCTGATATTGTCCTTTACATGCATCTTTTAAAACTTTTCCAATTGCATCAGGTATTGAACCGGCTTCCATACCAAGTAATTTTTGTCCACCCTGTATATTGAGAAGCCCGTTTGCAACATCTTCAGGAGGGCATCCCCACTTTAATGCTTTTGTTGCCATGCGGCACATTGCTTCAATCATCCCTGATGCAACGCCACCACCTCTCATAAGATGTGCAAATATTTGTCTTGGTCCGTTCTCATCAAAATAAATATGGACATGAACAGGTCCTTCCGGTGTAAGCACTTCTTCATTAAATCCATAAAGCCTCTTTGGTCTTGTTCTTAGCTTTGTCTGACTTGGTTTTAATTTATATGACTTAGGTTCTTCAACTTCAGGCATCGGGAGGAATTTAATTAATTTTTTTATTTCCTGGGATTTTTTCTCCTGTTGTTCAACAGGCTGGCTCAGTCTGGTCCCGTCTGGATAAAATGTAATGGATTTTACACTTAGCTTATATGCCATGATTGTAGCTTCGTAAGCATATTCCCAGTTCATATCACCTTTTATCATGCAGGTGTTTGAAAGAGCATTAAAGCATTCAGGATAACCACCTACGCCTTTTTGAATGCTGCCAAGGTGCATTATGTAATCAATTGGATCGATTTCTGTGTTTATCTTAAATATTTTTTGCACATCTTCAGGTATTTCACTCAATCCCGTTACTTTTTTACCATTTTTTCTGATTTTTTCACAAAGCTCCTGTGCCTCTTTTTCTGTCTGAGGCCATGCCCCTCTTTTTCTCATAGCTTCTTCAAACCCGGGAGCAGTAAACCCTACCCATGCATCACGGACTTTTCTTGAGAAGACAATTCCGTTAAATGGCTCAGGTCCCCATGAAGTACCGCAAAGCTGTGCCATTGTTCCTGTTGGCTGCTGGTTTATCATGCAGCAGTTTCTGACTTTTATACCTTTTTGTGCATAAGTACTGCCAGGCCATATTTCATATGTACCTCTTTCTTCTGCAAGTCTCTGACTGGCTCTTATGCATGCTTTTGCTAGGTGATCATATAGCCTGGTTACGAATTTGTTTGCTTCTTCTGAACCTAATTCAAGCTCATATCTTGCAATAAATTCTGCTACACCTGCAAATCCACCACCGTTTCTTCTTTCTCGTCTTGCAGTTGAATTCTGTGCAAGGATTGGGAAATGACTAACTGTAGTAACATCATCCATAAACTCTGTTGAGAGTTCTGCTAGTTCCTCCATTTTTTCCCAGCAGTAATTTCCATCCTCACTCCAGAAATCAGGGTGGGCTGCATGTAATGTAGTCAGGTTACATATGCCCCTGTATTCAAGCCCGTCTTTTCCGGTTTGTGCAGGAAGATTTTGTTCGCCACAAGGGTTACATGTGTGAAGTTCATATATGTGACGGTTTGCATTTGCTGCTTCTACATGTTCAGAAAACTGAATACCAGGCTCACCACCATTTACCATCCCAATGCAAATTCTTTTAAAAATATCTGGTGCATAGAAACAATAAGCACCATCTTTTTTAACCTGTATGAGTTTCCCGTCATCTGACTTAAGCACAAGTAGTCCTTGGTTTTTTGCAGCTTCTTCTGCTTCAGGAAACTCATCAAGACTTATCGAATAAAGCTCAAAGAGAGGCTCTTTATTAAGCGGGTTTACTTTTGGATTTCCCTGTGAATCAAGAACAGGTTTTGTAAAATCAAAAAGTTTTTCCTTCCACAAATCACTGCCAAAGTATGGGGGATACCATTCTTTGTTTTCAACATGGTCCATGAAGCCTCTAACAGTTCTTACAGAAACATTGTAGTTTTTCAGGTACTGCTGTTTTGAATAGTATTCAAATGATGTTTTGCTGAACTGCTCAAGTGTTTTTTGCATTATGCCAATTTCTCGGTGGGAACCGGCATTTTCATATTCTTTTGGATCAGAGTATTCATTTGGATTTATTCTTGGTGTTACTGCTTCAATTTTTTCGTATATTTCAGGGAAGTTAGGTTCTTTAGGAATCTGTTTTTTACTTATGAAAAGCGTTATATCCGGATGATCACTGTCTCTTAGCTCTATAAATGCACCGCCTCTGCGGCCTCCCTGTGCAATTGACTGACCTGCAGGACAAAAAAGTTTTTCTACAAATCTATCAGGACCCGATGCTGTACTTCCATCGCTGTTAGGTGTTTGCCATGGTCTTAATGAGCTTGTGTTTATTCCCATGCCCATTGAACCTTTTGTAGCATCCATTATTTCAGATGCAGCTTTTTCAATTTCTTCAAGGCTGTCGCCTGCATTTGTTACCCCACATGCTGCAAGCCCGCCTCGTCTTTTTATGCGGCTTGCATAGTAACCCATTGCGACCTCATGTTTGTTTGTTTCAATTACGTTTGGGTAAAAAAGTTTCTGCTGTTGCCCATATTGATTTGAATAGTTTGTATTTTTAATATCTGAGAGCCATTTTTTTACTTTTTCTTTTTCTGCTTTTGGAAGCCTGTCATATTTGTGTCTGAGATCATTTTCACTCATCCAGATTTTATGGATGCTCCAGTTAAGCATCTCACCGTGTGCTTCGTATTGAAGGACACACAGCGACACTTCAGGGTTTGCGTTTATATTTGCTGGTGTATTTGCAAACATTTTTCTTTCACCCATTGCCTGGTAATATCTGGCTGCTGCTTTTAGTACAGCTTCATTTTCGAGTGCACGTTCAAGAGAAAGTTGTATTATTTCATGGGGCTTTAGAGTGTATTTAAGCCTGCTAACAGCTACAGCAATTGCAACCCGTCTCCATGTTTGGGTAATCGTTTCTGTTGTTTCACCTTTTTCGTTCCTTTTGCTGTAGAGTTTTTTAACAAGATCCTGCACGCTTTCAGAGAAATTACTACTGTAATCGACTGCAAGAATTTCTTTTGCTTTTTCTTTTGTTAGCGTGTCTACTTTCAGCATCCTGTGCGGGCCCTCGAGCCTTTGTGAGATTTGAGTACCTGTTGATGTGACTGCCATTTTTTCTCTCCGATTTTCTTTTTAGCTCCTTGATCCCTTTTGTTAAGCCAATTTGGTGGCAGTCATACCGTCCAGCATTATTCTATTACTGGCAGTCACTATATATGGTGTCGTCAGAATTTAAAAAAGCCTCAAGATAATCGTCATACTCTTTGTCTTTGGAAATAGTGATAAGGCTATATCGTACTCTAAATAAATTGGTTTTCATCTGTTTATGGATCTTTCTTTTACTTTTGTTTTTATTATTTACAATAATCTTTCAAATCTTTCAAAGGTGTACAGGGTGCGGGTTTGAATAGCATATATATCTTTTCTCCCTTGCCTGATATGCCTTTTTTCTTTCATTAGTTCATAGCTCCTTGATTTTTCTTTAATTATATTGTGGCTTTTAACCTTCAGTTTTTTGGTCAAATTAATTGCATTTGCTTATTATATTTTGTCTATCTACTATATATAGTGTTGACGGATATAGATTTACATAGTTCCACCCATTAATGTTGTACCTTTAATGTTAAAAGGTTAAATAAATTTTTAAAATTTAAATGTAAAGCTATTTCACTATGAGTAGTCACTCAAAAGTTAGTAATAAAGAATTCTGGGAGCAAAGGTATATATCTTTATGCATGCCCTGGGATATAGGACAGGTAGCACCTGCTTTTATTAAATATTTGAGTAGTAGCTTTCTGCAGAAAGCCACTACTACAGGATTAAATATTGCTGTTCTTGGCTGTGGTCGAGGGCATGATGCATTTTACTTTGCAACTTATAAGGAATGTAAATTTAATGTTTATGGTTTTGACTTTTCAGATAGTGCAATTAAATATTGTAATGAATTAAAAGAAAAAGATAATATACAAAATATAAGTTTTTATAAGGAAGATTTTTTTAAATTGTCTCAAGATAAAAGATGGGGTGGTTATTTTGATATAGTCCTTGAGCATACTTCTTTAGCTGCAATTGATCCAACTAGACGGGAAGAGTATGTAAACCTGATTTCATATCTTTTAAAACCAGATGGCAGCTTGGTTGGATTGTTTTTTGTAAGACCAAAAGAACTGGGTGGTCCGCCATTTGGAATAACACCCGATGAAATTAAAATACTTTTTCGAAAAGATTTTACCGAGACAGAAAAATTGCACCCTGAAGAATGCCTTCATGGAAGTAATTTGCAGGGGAATGAATGGTTTGGGATTTTTAAGAGGAACTAAACTGTTTTATATTGCACAAGCAGCAGGAAGCTTTGCCCCTACTAACTGTGCCAATTCTACAAGCCTGTTACTATATCCCCACTCATTGTCATACCAGGAAATTACTTTTACCATTTTGTCACCGGTAACCATAGTCAGCTGACCGTCAACATAACTTGAGTGTGAATCACCCAGAAAATCCATACTAACCAAGGGTTCATCGGTAAATGCAAGAATGCCTTTTAGTGCTCCATTGCTTGCGTCTTTTAGAGCTTTGTTGACTTCTTCTGCAGTTGCTGTTTTTTTTATGTTGCAGACAAAGTCAACCACACTTACATTAATAGTAGGAACCCTCATTGCAAAGCCGTTTAGTTTTCCTTTTAATTCAGGCAAAACCAGTCCTATAGCTTTTGCAGCGCCTGTAGTGGTAGGTATCATTGATACTGCTGCTGCTCTTGCTCTTCTTAGATCTTTATGAGGTGCATCCTGAAGCTTTTGGTCATTTGTGTAGGCATGGATTGTAGTCATTAAGCCCATTTCAATACCAAAGGTTTCATTCAGAACTTTTACTACCGGTCCAAGACAGTTTGTAGTACAGCTTGCATTTGAAATTATGTGATGTTTTGCAGGATCGTATGTTTTTTCATTTACACCAATTACAAAGGTTCCGTCTTCGCCTTTAGCCGGTGCGCTGATAATTACTTTTTTTGCTCCACCATCCATATGTCCTTTTGCTTTTGCAGCGTCTGTAAATGCGCCGCTACATTCAAGAACAATATCTACTCCTAGAGTTTTCCAGGGAATTTTTGCTGGTTCCTTTTCCTGAACATATTTAATTTTCTTTCCATTAATTGTTAGAGACTGTTCATCGGCAGAACATTCACCTTTAAATCTGCCAAAAATACTGTCGTATTTAAAGAGATGAAGTGCTGATTTGCTGTCGCAGAATGGATCATTTATTGCTACTAATTCCAGGTTTTTAAACCCTTTTTCAATAAGTGCTCTTAGAGCATTTCTGCCTATTCTTCCAAAACCATTAATACCAATTTTTGCCATTTTAAAAACCTCCAAAATCTTCGTATTAACTTTAGCATAAAAGTCTAACATTTTGAAATGTAACTTCTCCCCCTTTCTTAAAAGACGGGATGACATAATTAATTAAGAAAGATTTTGTCCGATTCATTCGGCAAAATCTGAAAAAGGTTAAACTTGGATATACTAAGTGCACTAAGCAAAGGTGGCGAGTCTCATTATGAGCGAGCCACCTGTGAAAAAAAATGATGGAAAAACTTGTAAGTATCCGTGGTGCAATAACGGTTAAAGAAAATTCACTGCTTGAGATTAAGAATGCTACAAAGCAGCTTATCAGTGAGCTTTTTAACCAGAACAAGATAGACAAATCACAGATAACAAATATCATTTTTACAGTTACGGATGATCTTGATTTGCTTAATCCTGCAACTGTTGCAAGGGAAGAATTTAAACTTGGTAATGTTCCAATGCTTTGTGTTCAGGAAATGAAATTAAAAAAAGGTCTTCCGCTATGTATAAGAATTTTAATGCAAGCTTATTCTTCAGATTTACAGATGAAACATGTTTATCTTGGTGAAGCTGCAAACCTTAGACCAGACTTAAGTTTTGAAATATAAATTATGAATCAAGTACCTAATTTAATAAGCATATTCAGAACATTTCTTGCATTATTTGTTGCATATTTTATTTTAAGAAAGCCGGAACATAGTGGTGCTCTTATGTGGGCATTCTGGCTTACATGGCTTGTTATAGCTCTTGATGGAGTGGATGGAATTATTGCAAGAAAATTAAATTTAACTTCTGATTTTGGTGCATTTTTTGATATAGCCTGTGACAGAATTACTGAACTGATTTATATTTCACTTTTTGTGACACTAAAATGGATTCCATTCTGGGTACTTGCAATTTTTATAATAAGAGGAATACTTGTTGACGGTGTCAGAAGCATGGCTGGTAAAGAAGGTAAAACTGCATTTGGAAAAAAATCTATGATGCAATCAGGGCTTGGGTATTTTTTAACAAGCTCACGTTTTATGAGAGGTTCTTACGGAAGCATAAAAGCAATTGCCTTTGCATCAATGTTTTTGGTTAAGGCTGCTTACCCTCAATTTCTGAATTTAGAAATGTTTTTAATTTACCTGATGACTTTTTGCTGTGTAATCCGCGGGGTGCCTGTGTTAATAGAAGGAAAGAGATATTTTTAGCTGGCTTTTTTGTTTTGTTCTTTTAAATAATGTTCCATAAGAGACCCTTCGATTGGTTTACCTTTTTTCATTCGTCCGTCATCTTGCCTGTCTAAAATCTCTTGAAATAGTAAATCATTATCTTGAAGATTTTCGTATAAGTTTTTTAAAAGTTCATCGTTTGTTAAATTTGAAAATTTATTTGTCATGGTTCCTCAGCGATCTTTCCATCCCAATATATATTAAACCATCTGGCTTTTTTTATATCATATATAGGTTCAGCTATAACTATTATGAACGGCTTATCACCTCTTCTTGAAAATTTAATACTCTCAGGAGGAATTTTCATATTATATAAATCTATTAATAAGATATTTAACCTTTCAATTTGTCTTAATGTCGGCATCATGTCAGAAACTGATTTAATCATGAGAATAAAAGCCAAACTAAAATCTTAATTATCTTTATTTTATTGATGATATCCTGGGTTGCATAAAATAAATAAATGTAACCTACGGTTACAAAAATTACTCTTTAAGATATTTTTCTTAAAATTATTAACAGGTTTTGTTCAATAACACCTTCTATAAATCCCATAATGTGAATAGTCTCATTTACTATACTTTCAACAAAACTTATTACAGATGCCTTTATTTTTTTTGCTTTACTTTTTATTTTTTTATCAATAATCTCTTTAAGCTTATTCATCTGGAATGAAACTATCCCTGCAATTTCATTAAAAAGCCTTACGGTCTTTTGATTCATATTTATGCTTGGGAATCTTATAAATAAAGTCTGAATTGATCCAAGTGTTGATACAAACATTTTATAAATACTTGAAACAAAATTAATGAATTGATTTTTTAAGTTTTTAGCCTTTGGCTCTGGAGTGTTTGCCAAGATATTTCCAAACCCAATTTTTAAGTTTCTCATAAGTGCCAGAAGCATTTTATTGGTTAAAAAGTTGCTTAGCATCATACTTACAGCGATTCTGTCAAAACGACTGTCACTTCCACCGCCGCCACCAGATTTTCTTAGTTTTTCAAGCAGTTCATCCCAGTACTTTTTATTTTCCAGTGCTTTTAATAATCCTGTTTCTTGCGAGACTTTTGATGAGATACTAAAGTTCAATGTACCTCTATATGATGATTGTATTCTTATTGCATTAACTGCCATTTTTCCTCCTTTTTAACTTGCTATTGCTATGTTTTCATTTTTTCTGCGAACAAACCTGAAACTTTCTTGAGATTGTTTAAAAACTGGCAGTATAGAACCTGCAGGTGATGGGAAATTATCTTTTAATAAATATTTTCCAAATGTAACTGCTCCAAGTCCAAAACCAATCCCGCCAAGTGTTGACAGAAGAACTTTAACTGGATTTTTTGATTCAGCATCTTCCATTTGCTTTCCAAGAGCCATATTCATTACTATTTGTCCGTCATCTGTTATCCATCTGTCTCCCAGAAGCGTACCGGTTGAATCATGATTTTCTGCTTCACCGCAAATCATTTTTCCTGTTCTGTAGGCTGCACTAGAAAGAATTGTTTCCCATAAGTGAACCGTATTTCTTACCATCAGACCTTTTGATTCGTCGTATTTTGCATTTATTCCTTTAAATAAATTTCCTGCTTTAAATGACAGAGCAGGTCCAATTAAAACAAGAATTGGTGCAGGAATTTTTTTACTTATAGTTGTACCTGCACTAGATATCATTGAATAAATAAAATCAAATGGTAGTCTCTGAAACAAGCTTCCTATTGTATTTAGTGGAATCCTGAAATTCTTAAAGAGTTTCTCTGTATTTTTTGAAACACAGCTAAAATAGGTCAATGCTGCAAATGCTGCAGATAATGGGATACCAAGGGCTGTTTTACCTACATAATTACCTGCATTAAATGAAATGGTATCCAGGATTCCAAAAGCTGATCTGATAGCTTTCCCGCCAATTTCAGGTACAGGAGCTTTCTTATTCCAGAAGCTTTTTATGTTGCTTAGAACAGGGACTGATGCGAAATATCCAAGAATTCCTATGATTAGGTTTTGGGGTTTGTTGATAATCGGAGAAAAAGATTTTCCTATATTTGTAAAAAGAGAATCCAGGAAGTGTGGCACTAAAAGTGAACTAAGTCCTTCGACTGTTTCAACAGGTACTTTTTTGTTTTTTATATTCCTGGGAAGCATTGTTCCGACAGTTGCAAGTGTTGTGGCTGTAAATGCAGCAAGAGATTCATCTGTATTTGATAACTGGTTTCCTTTGCTGGCAAGCATTGATTCCAGATGGTGAATTGCTGTTCTTCCCATAGTTCCGCCTATAGTGGAGTATGGGATTTTAACTGATTTATTGTCTTTGTCATTTATTACTCTGCCCAGACTGGCTAAGCCTGCGCTACCTGCAATTAATGAAGGGATATTTAATGCTGCGCCTTTTTCACCAACTGAAGAAAATATTGAATCAAATATTCTAAGAAGAGCCCTGGTTAATCTTCCGCCAAAATCACTAAATGAAAAGTTTGCTGATAAAAAAGGCAATTTTTTTAAGGTTGATAATAGTGATAATCCAAGCACTGAGCCAGCGAGCATAAACCCTGATGGAAAAGACATTTTCTTTGAAAGCCCTGAACCGATTCCTGAAAATAAAGAATCAAAAACCCCAAGCTCAGCATTTCTGAAGTAACCTGTCATGGTGTTCCAGTCAGCTTTTAGCGAAAGGGTTGGATTGTTAAATCTGGTGCTGTTGTTATTCAGTCCATCCCATTCAGTTCTGGACATTTCCATCTCTTCAAGTTCTTCATCGGTAAGATTGTTCTGAGAAAAATCTGTTTTATCCTGGCATGATGTACTGCCAGTAAGGAAAAATGAAATCGCTTTTTGTAAAGTTACTTTCAAATTAAAAACCTTTTGAGCCTCGCAAAAGAGTTTTTAAAAAGGTCTTTCCAGGTATTCCGGCTTTAACGGTTGCGGGTCAGCGTAGGCCTTTCACCATACTTCCCCTGTTAAAAAACCAATTTAAATTTTTATTGGGTTTATTGCACTAACTTCCAACCAGTGTTGGTTCTTAGATAATATAATTGATTTACTAATCTTAGGTTGTAAGTATGAAAATTTATTCACTTTAATGCTTAAGTTGCAGCCAGTTCTTCTTTTTTTGTATCTGTATTTCTTAAAAATGTTTTAATTCTTTCTGCTATCTTTTTTGATGTTTTAACCGTGTCATTTATTGATATTCCATATAAATAATTTCCTGTTACAAATAATCCATAGTCTTTATCCATGAATTCTTCTATATTTTTTACCCTGCTGATGTGTTCCATATTGTACTGTGGGATTGCATGTGGATAGAGTTTTATATTTATTGTTTCTAAGAAGCTTTGATTACTTATTTTCAGAATTTCACATACTTCTTTAGTTACTATATTTTTTATTTCTTCTTCTGTATGGGTCACTATCTTTTTATATAAAGATCCTCCTATATATGAAGTCAGAAGAACTTTGTCCTTTGGAACTCTGTCAGGAAAGACTGAAGATGTCCATATTGTTCCAAGCAGCTTTCTCTGTGGTTCTTTAACACATAAAAATCCAAATCCATCAAGCTCTGTATTGATTTTTCCTTTGTCAACGGACTGACTTACTGAAGCTATAGGGGCATATTCAGTATGAAAGATTTCTGTAACTCTTTCACTAGGGAAAAGGTGACCATAATCAAGCACCTTATAGGCAGGGATTGCAAAGAGTATTGAGTTTGTTGTGTAGTTAATAGTTTTGTTGTTAAGTTTGAAAGATACCATGAAAAAATCCTTTGCTCTTGTTATTTCAATATTGGAAGAGTTAAGTGTAATTCTGGTTTTTAATTTTTCATATAGTCCTTTTGGCAGTTGTTCCAGCCCTTCCCTGAATGAGTGCAATGTAATTCTTTTAAAAGATGGTTTTAATCCTCTTGAGAGAATAAATCCCAGTAAAATACTTTTGTATTTGTTTTCAAGATTTTTTAATTTTGGGAAGACAGCTTTTGCAGATAAAGTTTTCACATCTCCTGCAAATACTCCGTTTAAATAAGGCTGAACTATGTTTTTTAGAACTTCTCTTCCGAATCTGCGGGAGATAAACTCTTCTACAGATTCATCATTTTCATCTTTTGCAATAAAAAATTCCTCAAACAGGGTAAATTTTGCTTCTTTTGAAATTATTCCTGTCTTAAAGAATTCTTTCGGATTACTTGGTACTGGGTATAAATGACCGTTATTGTGTACATATCTTTTTCTTGCATCGGGAGAAGCTTGAATTAAATCATCTTCAAGATTTAATTCTTTTATTAACTCTAGTGTTTCATAGCTAAGTGAGCTAAAAGCATGAGGCCCGCATTCAATTAAATAATCTCCTGTTTTTATTGTTTCTATAACACCACCTGCACGGTTGCTGGTGTCTAATATATGAAAATCAAAACTGTTTTTAGCAAGTTCAAAGCCTGCTGTAAGACCAGCTATTCCAGCTCCAATAATAATTACATCCTTCATTTAGAGATCCTTTGCTCTCTTCAGATTGATGCTCACCTCATGAGCATCAATTCTTTAATGTCAGCCTGACTGTTTTCAAGGCAGTCAATTATCTGATTATATAATGCCTGTATCAAATATTTGTCTGTATTAAGAGCAGGAACCCTTACAAATTTTTTAATTCCATTCTTTTTTGCAATCTCTTTGTAAAGCCTGTCAATTTCAAAAATAGTTTCTACATGTTCGCATACAAAACTTATTGGTACTACGAGTAAATTCACATTTTTATTTCTCTTTCCTATCTCCTCAATTACTTTATCTGTTGAGGGCTCAAGCCACTTTATTGGTCCAAGCTTACTCTGATAACCTATATGCCACCTTTTTTTCCAATTAAGCTTATTTATAATTTTTTCTGCTGTTTCTGTTATGTGTTTCTCGTACGGGTCACCTTTTTTAATATTGTTATAAGGAATGCTGTGAGCACTAAATAAAATTTCAGTACTTCTCAGATCAAGATTTGCCAGGGAATTTTTAATAAGATAAGTATAAGAATCAATATAATCTTCATCATGAAACCATGAGCATACGAAATCTATTTCCAAAGTGGTAGTTTTGTCTTCCGATTCAAAAGCTTCAGGATTAATTGGTATCTCTTTTCTTAGCCCAGTGAAGTTAATTTTAGAAACCATATTTTTATTTTTTTTAACCCATTTTTTGATTTCATACCATGCTGAACCCGTTGTAGTGTATGAATATTGTGGAAATAATGGTAAAAGTATTATTTTTGAATATCCTTTATTTACTAAATCATCAAGAACATCTTTAATAAACGGTTTTGAATATCTGAAACCAATAAAAGTATTTATCTTTAATTTATTTAAATCAATCAGTTCCTGTAATTTCTGAGCCTGAAGATAAGTAATAGGTATAAGCGGGCTTATTGAACCTATGCTTTTATACATTTCAGAGGATACTTTATTTCTGATATTGGAAATAAGCCAGGCAAGTGGTTTTCTGTATATAAATGATAGTGGAAAATTAATAACCTGTGGATCAGAAAACAGGTTATATAGAAAGGATTTTACGGAATTTTCAGAGGATGGGCCTCCGAAATTTATTAATATCACAGCAGTTTCATAATGTTTGTGAGATAACTCTTTTCCCTTAGGTTTTAAATCTGTATGGATAATTGTATTCATTTTTGTTTTTAAACTGATTTTGAAAAAACTTTTTGTTTGCCGATTTTACTTTGTAGGTAGTAATCAAAAACAGCAGCTATATTTCTCAGGAAAAACTGACCTGTTTCTGTAACAAGTATTCTTCTGGAGCTTTTATCATATGTACCTGAAATAAGCCCATCATCTTCAAGATTCTTAAGTAAATCAAACTCTGATGAAAAATATTCATTTTTATTAAATTCACCGTGGCAAAGTATTTTCATAATGATTTCTTTTCTTAAGATATCGTCTTTATTTAAGCCAATTCCTCTGAAAACAGGGAAATTGTTTAAGTCAATCGCTTCGTAATAAGGATTTAGTTTTTTTATGTTTTGCGAGTAGGTGTTCTGGATATTGCTTATAGCTGTAATTCCAAGCCCGTATAAATCACAGCTGGATTTTGTTGTGTAGCCTTGAAAGTTCCTGTGCAAAGTTTTATTTCTTCTTGCGGTTGCCAGTTCATCATCTGGTTTTGCAAAATGATCAAGTCCTATGAATACATATCCGTTTTCAGTCAGGGAATCAACAGAATGCTGAAAAATTCTGATTTTTTCTTCAGATGATGGTAGAGAATTTTCTGGTATGTACTTTCCCTGATGATGAATTAACTGAGGAAGATGTGCATAATGAAAAAGAGCTATTCTGTCAGGGCTCAGCTTAAGAATTAAGTCAATTGTTTCTGCAAAAGTTTCTTTTGTCTGAAAAGGTAACCCATAAATCAAATCAATATTTATTGATTTAAATCCGGAATCACGCGCATGAATTATGATCTTTTCCGTGTCTTCATATGACTGTAATCTGTTTATAGCATTCTGAACAACAGGGTTAAAATCCTGAATGCCCATGCTTATCCTATTAAATCCAAGCTCTGCAAGTGTTTTTATATGTTCAGAGCTGGTAACACGTGGATCTACTTCAATACCTGTTTCACAGTCATCTGAAATGTTGAAATTGTCTTTAAGTGTTTTATAAAAATCAGTTATCTCTTCAGGAGAAAAATATGTGGGAGTTCCTCCACCAAGATGAATTTGTTCTACTGTTCTTTCTCTGTCAATTAATCTTCCTAGGTTTATAATTTCTTTTTTTATATGTTCAAGATATGGACTGGTAATATCTTTTTTTTTGCTTATCACTACATTGCAGCCACAGAAGTAACACTGACTTTCACAAAATGGAAGGTGAAAATAAAGTGAAACCGGGCTTTTTGCTCTATTAGCATTGTGAGCAGCTTTTAAAAAATCTTGTTCTTTAAATTGTTCAGTCCATTCGGGGGCAGTTGGATAGCTCGTGTATCTGGGGATACTTACAGAATACTTCCCAAGAAGTTCTTTTGATAATTTTGCTCGTGATTTAAAAGACATTTTATTGGGTAAAGGCAAAAACAGGTTCGTTTGAAAATTCAAATACAGTGTCAATCATCGCATGAACATTTTCTACCGGGGTATTTGGCAGTACCCCGTGACCAAGATTACATATGTAACCTGTCTGCCATCCTCTTAATGACTGTATCATTTCTTTTGTTTTTTCTTTTACTGTTACTTCATCAGTAAGTAAAATTGCAGGGTCAAGATTTCCCTGAAGTCCGATATTTGTGCCAAAGTTGTCCCTTACTTCCTGGAGTTTGCATCTCCAATCCAGACTCAGGGCAGAAACCTTCAGCATGGAAATTTTTGGAAGCAGATGATGTGAATTGTTTGTGTAAAAAATAATAGGGACTTTAAGAGGAACCAGGTCGCTTATTAAATGTTTTATATATGGAAGAGCAAATGTTTTGTAATCTTCCAGCGAAAGAATCCCTGCCCAGGTATCAAAAATCTGTAGAACATTTGCGCCTGAATTTACCTGCATTGTGAGGTATAAAAATAAAGTGTTTGTAATTTTATTTAAAAGCTGATGAGAGAGTTGTGGATTAAGATGAAGGAATCTTTTAGCTTTGTTAAAGTTACTTGAACTGTAACCTTCCACCATATAACAAAACAATGTCCATGGTGCACCGCAAAATCCTATAATTGGTACTTTCTCGCCGACTTCCTTTTTTAAGAGACTGATTGCTTTTAAAGTAGGATAGTTTTCTTCATTTGCCAGAGGAATTTGTAATTTTTTAATATCTTCTTCTGAATTAATAAGATTATTTATTCTTGGTCCTTCTTCAGTAAATTCAAGTTCAAGTCCCATTTTCTGTGCTGGGAGCAAAATATCAGAAAATACAATTACTCCGTCAGTTTTGAATCTGTTATATGGTTGCAGACTGACTTCACATGCAAGCTCTGGATTATTACATAGCTCTAAAAAACCTACCTGAGATCTGATTTTCTGATACTCTGGCAGATATCTTCCAGCCTGTCTCATTAACCATACAGGAGGTCTTGGTACCACCTGATTGTTTAAGGCTTTTAAAAGTAAATCATTAATCATAAGGTTATTTTATCAGTTTAAGAGAGACATTTGTAAGTATATAGTAGATTAAGACTTTTATTAAAGCCTGATATTAATGGAGAATTAAACCAGTGACATTAAATTCTCAACCATATCTTTTGCTTTGTTAATAACTTTCTGATTACCAATTTTTCCGTTTTGAAAATCACTATCGCATGCATATACTATTGGCTGTACAGTAAGCACATGTACTTCATAAGAGAGTATTTTCATTAAATCAGCACTGGCTAGATATGACATTATCCCGCCAGCATTACAGATTATTCCTGCAAATTTTCTTTCCATAGAATTACAGGTAATATCAAGGAAATTTTTAAGCACACCTGAAACAGAATAACAATATACCGGCATTCCTATTATATAAGCGGATGCTGATTTCATTAATTTATATGCACTTTTTAGATCATCATTATATTCTTCAATTTTTCTGCCATCACAGAATTCAAGTTTTATATTTCTGAGATCTATAACACTATATTCAATCCCTTTTTCTAACAGAATTTCTGAAACATGATTAACTATAATTGCTGTTTTTGATTTTTTATTCAGGCTGCCTTGTATTACAACTAAGTTTGACATTTACTTATTCTACCGTCACAGACTTGGCTAAATTCCTTGGTTGATCAATATCTCTTTCCAGGTGTTCAGCAATGTAATAGGCTAAAAACTGAAGAGGAATTACAGTTAGAAAAGGGCTTGCAATTTCTATAACCGGTGGTATATGAAGCACAGTATCAAAAATACTATCAGCTTTTTTGTCTCCATCCACTGCTACTGCAATCATAGGTGCATGCCTACTTTTTGCTTCCATACTGTTTTGCAGCACTCTGTCATATGTTTCTCCTGGAACTACGATTGATACTACTGGTACCTTTGGATCGAGAACAGCTATAGGACCGTGTTTCATTTCTCCTGATGCATAACCGCTTGCATGAATATAACTTAATTCCTTTAATTTTAAAGCTGCTTCGAGAGCTATTGGATAGTTAATTCCTCTTCCAATAAATACAAAATCAGGTTTGTCAGCATATTTTAAAACCTGTTCCTGGTATTGCTCGGCACGAAGAATTGTCTGATCAATAAGCTGTGGTAATAACCTTAATTCCTGTTTTAAGAGATCAAGACTTTTTTCTTTTTTAGAGCCAATGGTTTCTGCAATATATATGGCTAACAGGTATAACATTGTAATTTGTGCTGTAAATGTTTTTGTTGCTGCAACACTTACTTCGATCCCAGCTTTGCTTATTAAAAGATGGTCTTTTGCCAGATTAGCCAGTTCGGAATGCGGATTATTTGTTATTGCAACAAATGTTGTACCGGTATCTTTTGCTTTTTTTACTGCTGAAAGAGTATCAGCAGTTTCTCCAGACTGACTGATTCCAATTACAAGTGATTTTTTAGTAAGAAGAGATTTTGTGTTTAGAAATTCACTTGCAAACTGTACTTCTGTGGGGATCCCTGTCAGATTCTCAAGCACAAATTTTCCGATTAAACCTGCATGATAAGCAGTACCGCAGGCAAGGATCAGAATTCTATCAATGTTTTTTAAAAGATCAGGATTTAAATTAATGTAATCAAGTTTAACTCTGGCAGATTTGTCCTTCGAAGTTGCACTTAGATGATTACTTAGGAGGTTTGATATGACATCTGCCTGTTCACTGATTTCTTTTATGAGGTGGTGTTTAAATCCTTTTTTATCCAGGAAATCGTTTGACTTTGTAACTGTTTGAGGCGATTTTTTAATTTCTTCACCTTTGAAACTGTAAAGTTTTACTTTGTCTTTTGTGATTTCAGCAATTTCATTATCACCAAGTCTAATAATTTTGTTTACAAAAAGACTTAATGTGGCACTATCACTTGCAAGATAATTTTCATTCTCACCCATTCCTATTATTATTGGAGATTCTTTTCTTACAGCATAGATTTTGTCAGGTTCCTGTTTGAATAATATCCCCAGAGCAAAACTCCCATCAAGCTCATTTACTGATGTACAAATTGCATGTAGAAGTGATTTTGAGTTTTTAAAATTGTATGAGATAAGCTGGACAATTACTTCTGTATCTGTTTCACTTACAAAATGAACCCCTGCTTTTAAAAGGTTTTCTCTTACTTCCTGATAATTTCTGATAATGCCATTATGAACTACTGCTATTTTTTCATCGCGGTCAAAATGCGGATGTGCATTAATATCAGAAGCCTCACCATGCGTAGCCCACCTGGTGTGTCCAACACCACAGTTTACGTGCCCATTCTTTCCGTTCTTTGTACCGTTATTTTTAAGAATTTCCTCAAGACAATTAAGTTTTCCTGCTGCTTTAACTACATTCAGACTATTTCCTTCGTGTATTGCAATGCCACTTGAGTCATATCCCCTGTATTCAAGAGAATGTAATCCTTCAAGCAAAATCGGAATAATTTCCTTATTCCCTACATATCCAATAATTCCACACATTTGGTCTGTCTCCGAAGATAGATTATAACTTACTTATTTAACAACCCACGTATCTCCAGAGTTTAATATTTCCTCAAGGGTTTGTTTCTTTTGTTTTTTTGCAAAGTTTTCCTGTTCAATAAGTCTGTCCTGATAAGTTGGTTCATTTATACATCTCAATATACCGAATGCAACAGGTAACTCAGGATTTTCCACTCCCATTTGCCCAAGCACATAAGCAAGTCCTCTGTCGTTTGCATTTTCATCATGAACAAATACATCACTTATACTGCCGTTCTTTGAACTTATTATTTCAGGGTGAAATCCTTTAAGTTTTATTGCTTTATCATTTTCTTTCCCGAATACCAGTGGTTTTCCATGCTCAAGATAAACTGAGTTGTCATCTTTAAAATCTTTTTCTGTATATTTCTCATGTGCATTGTCATTGAAAACAAGACAGTTCTGGTAAATTTCTATGAATGCTGTTCCTTTGTGATGAGCAGCTCTTGTAAAAATTTCTCTCATATGTTTTACATTCTTATCAACTGCTCTTGCAATAAAAGTAGCACCACTTGCTATTGCTATTGAAACAGGGTTAATAGGATTATCAATTGAACCTAGTGGTGTTGATTTTGTCTTTTTCCCAAGTTCAGAGGTAGGTGAGTATTGTCCTTTTGTAAGTCCATAAATCTTGTTATTAAAAAGAATAATTTTTAAATCCTGATTTCTCCTGATAGCATGTATAAAATGATTTCCGCCTATGCTTAAGCCGTCACCATCACCGGTAATAACCCACATATGCAGATCAGGATTTGTACATTTAATGCCTGTTGCAACTGTAAGTGGTCTTCCATGTATAGTATGGAAACCATAACATGTCATGTAGTGTGGAAATCTGCTTGAACAGCCAATGCCGGATACAAAAACTATTTTTTCTTTTGGTATTCCAAGTGTTGGCATTACCTGCTGTAAAGCAGAAAGGATTGCATAGTCACCGCACCCTGGACACCAGCGGATATCATTCTCAGATTCGAAGTCTGCTTTTGTGTACTTAATTTGACTTGTTGTTTCTGCCATTATTTCCCTTTCAGTAAATTTTCTGCTGCTTCGTAAATTGCACTGACTTTAAGCGGCTGACCTGCAATAATGTTTAATCCCTGGGCATCAATTAAAAATTTTGCCCTGATAAGAAGTCTTAACTGACCAAGGTTAACTTCTGGTATTAAAACTTTTTTATATTTTTTAAGAATGTCACCCAGGTTCTTCGGGAATGGATTTAGATATCTGATGTGTGCATTTGCAACTTTATATCCTTTTTCAACAAGCTGTTCTGTAGCAGCATTTATTGCTCCAAGAGTACTTCCCCATCCAAGGATTAAAAGATCTCCTTGTTGTTCACCATAAACTATTTTTATATCTGGAATATCATTTGCAATATTTGCAACTTTCTTTGCACGAAACTTTATCATTGCATCATGGTTAGTGGGATCGTAACAAATCTTTCCTGTAATCTGTTCTGTCTCAATACCGGTGATTACATGCTCAAGTCCGGGAGTGCCTGGTATTGCCCAGGGTCTGGCAAGAGTTTCCTCATCTCTTCCATATGGATAGAAACCGTCTTTTTCTTTGCGATAATTGACTTTTATCTTGGGGAGTTCTGATACCTGTGGGATCTTCCATGGTTCTGCACCATTTGCAAGATATGAATCTGACATGAAGAAAACAGGTGTCATGTATTTAGTCGCGATTCTTATTGCTTCAAGCATTGTATCAAAGCAGTCTGAAGGTGTGGATGCTGCAATTACCGGAATAGGACTTTCTGAATTTCTGCCAAACAAAACCTGTAATAAATCACCCTGTTCTGTTTTTGTAGGGAGCCCTGTGCTTGGTCCGCCTCTTTGAATATCACAGATAATTAGAGGGAGCTCTGTTTTAACTGCCAGCCCTGTAAACTCGGACTTCAGACATATTCCTGGTCCGCTTGATGTGGTAATACCAAGACCACCTGCAAAACTTGCACCAAGAGCTGCACCTATTGCAGCAATTTCATCTTCTGCTTGAAAAGTTCTTATCCCTAGGTGTTTATATTTTGAAAGCTCATGAAGAATGTCACTAGCTGGTGTAATAGGATAACTGCCAAGAAGAACAGGTAGCCCTGTAATCTGTGATGCAGCAATAATGCCAAGTACTGTAGCTTCATTCCCTGTAATATTTTTATATTTCCCAGGAGATGCATGTGCCTGTTTTATCTCGTACTGAGATATAAACACTTCTGTAGTTTCTCCAAAGTGGTAACCAGCTTTAAGTACTTTTATATTTGCTTCAAGAATTTGAGGTTCTTTTGAAAATTTCTTTTTAAGCCATTCAATAGTGGTTTCCATTGGCCTTGTATAAAGCCAGTACATTACACCAAGAGCAAATAAATTTTTTGAACGATCAACTATTTTCCCGGGAAGATTCATGCCTTCCAGAGCAAGCTGTGTTAACCTTGAAATCTCAATTGAGAAAACCTGATATTTTTTATTCAGAGCCTCATCATCAAGAGGATTTTTATCGTAAGATGCTTTTTTAATGTTTACTTCAGAAAATGCATTGCTGTTTACAATTATCATTCCACCTGGCTTGAGATCTTTCAGGTTTGCTTTTAATGCAGCAGGATTCATTGCTACAAGAACATCAAGTGCATCTCCGGGAGTGTGAATTTCTTTACTGCTGAAATGAATCTGAAATCCGCTTACACCTGCAAGTGAACCGGCTGGAGCCCTGATTTCAGCAGGATAGTCAGGTAAAGTGCTTAAATCATTTCCAACAATTGCAGTTGCATTTGTAAACTGTCCGCCGGTAAGCTGCATTCCATCACCGGAGTCACCTGCAAATCTAACCGTTGCTTCTTCCAGTGTCTCTCTCTTTTTATCAGTGTGATGTATTACTGTCATTTTTGGTCTCTTATAAATATTAAGGATTACCCTGTGTCCTTGTTATTAAATTATACATTGATATACATTTATTGACTTCCTGAAGGATTACTTTTTTCTTCAGGTACATCACTAGGTACATCACTAGGCACATTACCCTGGGTACCTTTGTAAATTTCAATAGGCCATGGGACCAGTCCAAGCACCTGTTCTCCTGATTTTTTATTTGTAATGTTATATGCAATAGCAAGTAAATTCCCCTTTTGTTTTAACATTGTGTAGTTATTTTTATTGTTTTTTACCTTTACTAAAGAATCTTCAATTTCAATATCCATGTCTTTTTTTTCTTTTTGCTTGTTTTCAAAATCTGATTTAAAAATATTAAATACTGATTCTGCTATATCTTTTCCTGTATATCTTACAAGTATTAAGGTAATTCTTTCTTTGTCTTTTGAATCATCTGCAAGCTGATATTCAGCAGTAATAACACCTCCGGAATTCTGAAGATTTAATAAATTACAATCAAGCCCAAAGGATTCCTTTTTTATGTAATCATTACAACAAACAGGCCCAAGGCAAAATCTTTCAGTCCCCTGAGCCTTATATAAAGCAGGTAATTGAATTGCAACTACAGGCGGCAACTGCTCTTTTTCTATATTTTTTGATACATCCTGTCCTGATAGGATTATAAATTCTTTTGAGATTGTATCGCTTTGTTCGTTTGTGTGAATATCCACATAGTAGCTCTCTTTCCAGAAATTTATCAGGCTTTCAGATTCACTTGCATTTTTTCCAACTTTTAGTTTTGTTGTTGCACCCTGACGCAGTATTGAATATGCGCTATATGCACCAGCAAAATCCTTGAACTTGTAAATTACTATTTCAACGTTATGATTTTCTTTTTTGTATGATTGTTTCAGGATAGATTCGATTCCAAGTTCTGAGAGTAATTCGTTTTTCTGACTGACTGGTGGAGTTGACGATTCTCCTCCAATCCATATAACCGGTTCTCCTGATTTACCCCAGTCTTTATATAAAGTGTTGTCAAGCTTGGGAAGTATATTTGTAAGTTCATTTATGCCCTGAACTTCTTTTTCATTTATAACTTCTTTTGGTTGCTCGGTTTGAGTTTCAATTTGAGGCTGACTCTCAACTTGATTTTCGCCAGATGGAGTTGCACTCGGCTGAGCCTTTTCAGATTCATCTTTGCTTAGAATTTCATCATATTTTTTTGCTGCGTCAGTATTTGTTTCTGTTTGACAAATTATTCTGTAAAAGAAACTTTGAAATAATAATAAAAAAGTACAAAACAGAATAGATTTATATAAAGTCTGGTTCATATAATTACAGGATAATTTTATAACAATGCTGTATAAGAAATATGGTTATTGCCTAGCTAACGTAATATTCCCGAGTAAATAACTTATATGGTAAGATTTTAACGATTCATTCGGTAAAATCTGTAGAATGTTACAAGACGGAAACCAGGAACACTTTGCAAAGCCCGACAAGCGACGAAGGAGAGAGGAGGGCGGTAAGTAATAAGGAACCATGCCTAACTTAAAAAGCATAAAAGTAAGAATTAAAAGTATAAAAAGTACGCAGAAAATTACACAGGCTATGAAGCTTGTTGCTGCAAGTAAGGTAAGAAAAGCTCAAATAAGAGTACTCAACTCAAGACCATATTCTCATAAGATTGTTGATTTTACCTTAAGAACAGTCAAGTCAATCAGTCCTTCTGACAGACAGGAGTTTCCTCTGATGAGTAGGAGGGAAGTAAAAGCAGTTGGGGTTGTTATTATAAGTTCTGACAGGGGGTTATGCGGTAGTTATAACACTAACAATATTAAAAAAGCTATAAAAAGAATTCAGGAGCTTGAATCTGCCGGTATTGCAGCAAAGTTAATTCTTATTGGTAATAAAGCAAACAATTTCTTCAAACGAGCTAAAGTACAGGTAATAGACTCTTTTACCCAACTTCCTGCTGCTCCGACGGTTGAACTTGCAAATTTAATTGCCCAGTCTGCAGAAAAAGCATTTGTGACTAATATTGTTGACAGTGTAGAAATTATTGGGACTGACTTTATTTCAATGCTTAGGAATGAAGTTTATATAAAGAAATTTCTTCCGGTTGGAGATTTAAACCAAAACAATGAAAATCCGAAAAATGCTTCAGAGGCTGCTTCATTTATGCTTTTTGAACCTTCTTTAAATGATGTTCTAAATTCACTGCTTCCTTTGTATTTAAGCAATATTATTTTTCATGCTCTTCTTGAAGCAAATTGTAGTGAGCTTGCAAGCAGAATGAATGCAATGTCAAATGCTACAAAAAATGCAAAAGAATTAATTGATTTGCTCACTATTGTTTATAATAAAGCTCGCCAAGCTGCTATTACTCAGGAACTAACAGAAATTGTAGGTGGTGCAGAGGCCTTAAAATAAAACTTAACCACCTACAGAAGACTCACCTCCGTAAATAAACACTCTAAATTAAGGAAAAAATGGAAGATTTTAAGAGACAACGTGAATGTTTTTTTTCTCTAATATTTCATTCAAGGTTTTTAAAAGATCAGCTTCTGTAATCATTCCTATTAATCTGTTTCCCTTATCAACAACAGGCAGGCAACCATATTTATTTGAAATCATTACACTAACGGCTTTATTTAAGTGAACATCCTCGGTAACTGATTCAACTTGTTTTATCATTGTATCTTTAACCAAGATCTTAGAAGGATCATGAAAAACTATTTCTATAATTTCCCTAAGTGTAATTAAACCTATAAGTTTATTAGTTCCTCTATTAACTACAGGGAGATTCCTAACCCTTTCTTCTTTCATATACTTTGAAGCACTTAAAATCGTATCATCTTCATATAGAAGTTTAGTAGGGTTAACCATCACATCTTTTACAAACATAAATCTAATTTTATCTCAAATAACACAGCCTATAACTTTTTGAGATTCTATTGATGCAAAAGTTTAAGAAATATAAGTAATCCTCTGAATTAATGTCATTGGAACTCATCTCAAAAGCGGGAATGACAATACTCTTTTTATGCTAAAAGCTTTTTACTGTATAGTTTTGAAATTTTGTTTATGCAGTAGTTAAGAAGCAGCACAACAAAAATTAATACAACCCCTGTTGCAAATGCTTTTGATCTTGTATCGTAGCTTGTAGCCTGGTAGTAAAGATGTACAGCTAAAGTTCTTGCAGAATCAGAAAGGAAATATGGGTACTCACCGGAGAGGAAAGTAGGCATAGCTGTTATGCTGCCTCCGCTTGCAAGTATGAGAACTGCTGATTCACCAATAATTCTTCCTATACTTAACAAAATTCCTGTAAGGATACCGGGAAATGCTGATGGGAGCACAACATTATAAATTGTTTGCCATTTATTTACACCGAGTGCAAGACTGCTTTCTCTGAAATTCAATGGCACAGATTTCAAAGCTTCTTCAGATGTTCTTATTATTACTGGTAAAACCATAATTGCAACAGTTAAAGCGCCAGCCAGGATGGAAAACTGGAATTTCAAAAAGATTACAAAAAATGCAAGCCCAAAAAGCCCATAAATTATCGATGGAATACCAGCAAGATTTTCTATTGCAAAGCGGGTAGTTTTTGTAATGAAATTTTGTGGTGCATATTCAGTTAGATAGATTGCTGCAAAAACACCTATTGGTGCAGCCACAATGATTGCTCCAAATATAAGATAAACTGTTGCTATTACCTGATATAGTATCCCCCCTGTATCATGCCTCCCACCTTCAGGTGGACTGAATAAATAATGAAAAGAAAGAGCTGTCGGGAGCCCGTGATAGCAGATATAGCCAATTATAAAAATCAGTACTGCAACAATAAACCACCCGGAAAACCATAGGCTCTTAAGAGCAAGATCCTGTTCAAAATGTATTTTTGAAATATTTCCGGTTTCATTTTTAAATTTTTCTTTTGCAGCCTGAATCATATTATCTTTTTCTTACTCCGTAAGCTTTTCTTAGCAGAAGCTGCGAGAAACTGTTGGTGATTATTATGAAAATAAAAAGTATTGCGCCTGTTGCAAATAAAGCCTGTTGGTGCGGACCAGGTTCTGCATACTCAATATCTCCAATAATATTTGTAGTTAATGTTCTTGCAAGACTTAGTAACCCGAACAATGTATTAGGTGAAAAATCAGGCATTGTCTGTGTATTTCCTATGACCATTTTTACTGCCATAGCTTCACCAAAAGCTCTTCCTACAGAAAGTACTATTGCTGTAATGATTCCTGATGCACTTGCAGGAAGAACTGAACCGTAAATTGTCTGCCATTTTGTGGTTCCAAGAGCCAGACTGCTCTCTTTTAGTTCTTTTGGAACAGCCCTTATTGCGTCTTCAGAAATACTTATAATAGTTGGAAGAATCATTATTGAAAGTATTATTATTGCAGCAAGTATTGATAGTCCTGCAACTCCTGCAACGTTTTGAATAAGCGGAACAATAAAAGCAAGTCCGAATAAACCATATATAACAGAAGGTATTCCTGCCAGAAGTTGGACTGCAGGCCTAATGAGTTGCTGGGCCTTCTGTGGAGCAATTTCTGCAAGAAAAATTGAACATGCAATACCAAGAGGTGCGCTTATTAATACTGCTCCGAAGGTTACATAAAACGAAGTAATGATCATTGGGAGAATACCAAAAAGTTTTAATGTTACCGGCTCCCAGTCTTTTCCAGCTATAAAATCTGTGAATTTCACTACTTTGAAAATCTGCAAACCATTATAAAAAACATACAATGTTATAAGCACAAGTGAAACAACAGCTAAAATAGCACTGCAGAAAAATATCTTTGCCATGAAGGTATTCATTAGATCAGTCAAAGAATTTTTTTTATGTTTTAAGAGATATTTTTTCATTAGAGAACTTGAGTCTTTAGAGTTTGATTTTATATTCCAGATGAGACAAAGACACAGTTTATTTTCTCAACCATAACCATCTTAATATATTAAATTCTTTAAATATTGGCACTAATTTATACTATACATAAGTATTTTGACTTTTTATAAAGTTATATATATAGTTTATTTTATAAATGAGGAGATAAATGTCATCTATTGAAATTTTTACAAGGTTTGATCTCGCCAATAAGGAAATATTTGACTACTTAAGCCGTTCCAGCACTTTCTTAAGAACAGGCTCTATTTTTTTTAGAACAGAGAACTTTCTTTGCAGGAATTCAAAAATTGACCTTGATACATCATTTTCCCAAAAGTGTGTTTTTTCAGACCTTATGCAGTTATTTTGCAAAGTTCAGGAAATAAGTGAAAATGAGAAAATCTCAATCAAATTTGATGGACTTGTAAAAGGTTTGCAGTCTTTTAATTTTATAAAGGATGAAGAAAGCTGTATTTTAAGAGAATCCATTAAATTTTCACTTTATAATAATTTTAATTTTTTTCCTATAGAAATATTTCTAGCATCTATTTTTTATATTGATTTATTTGTAAGACATCTAAGACTTAAAAATCTTGTTTATAAGGAACTATCTTCAGCCGGTCAAAGAAAAAATTCGTTAATAGATTTTTCTGAAATAAGAACTTACATAGTAATTGATTCTAATATTGGTGAAATCTCTTCATTGATTGCTGATTTAAATAAATTTGCACTATTGTTATCTCCTTTTACCAGGATGAGAAATATTAACGAAAATGAGTTTTTAATTGATTTTCTTGTTCCTTTTTTACCAGAGCTTAAATGCTCTCTCTTTAAAAGCAAATCAAATGTGCTTGAAATCTCTTTTTCCAATAAACTTGTAAAAGGGAAAAATATATTTAAGCTTTTCCCACTTGAGAAAAAACTTGTTATAGAAAATACAATTTGTGTTGAAGGAGTAATGCAACTGCTTAAATTATTCTGGCTTATTACCGGGAATACATTTGTGCGAAATGAGCTTAATTCCTGGAATAGAAGATTAAAGGAAGTAGTTGAAAAAACAGCATTGTCTAAATATTTAAAAGAAGCTTTTAGTACAACTTAGTTACATAAAGATTTATAGTTTGTTTTTTGATCTGAATTAAAGTATAGAATTCTTTAAATATGAATGAACTCCTTAACAAGAAACAATTTGTTCAGCTTGGAATAGTGCTTTTTATTATCTTTTACTATTATTTATGGACAGCAATTCCTGAGAGTAATAATTTTAATCCGCGAAATAACATTTTCAATTATTATAATAAGCTCGCAGATTCTTTTCTAAGTGGGCAACTACATTTGAAACAAAAACCTCAACCTGAATTATTAGAATTTCAGAATCCGTATGATCCTGAGGTGGATCGTAAGTACAAGCTTTGGGATGCTTCATTATATAAAGGGAAATACTATGTATATTTTGGTCCTGCCCCTGTTCTAACTTTATACATTCCTTTCAAGTTGTTTTTTGGTAAAGGATTATCAGATTATTTAGCAGTACTCATATTCATGTTTGGAGGCGTGCTATGGGGGACTTTTATACTATTGTTGTTAAGAAAAAAATATTTTAAATCAAGCCCTTTCTGGATTTTACTTTTAACTGTAGCAGTGTTAGGTTTTTCAAATGTTGCACCTTTTAATTTACGAAGACTAGCTCAGTATCAGGTAGCAATTGCATCAGGTTATTTTTTTGTTTTAGGAGGCTTGTTCTTTTTGTGTTATGCTTTCCAAAATGAAAAAAAGAGATTGTTTTTGCTTGCTTCTGCAAGCTTGTTTTTTGGTATGGCTGCAGGATCAAGACCAACAGCTACTTTTACTATGTTCTCATTGATTCTAGTATGGCTGAAACTGTGCAAAGAAGATAAACAAAAGATCAGAGCTAATACAGTTGCTATAGTAGTGCCATTTATTTTATGTCTGTTTATCTGGGGGTTATATAATTATTTGCGATTTGATAATTTTTTTGAAAACGGTTTTAGACACCAGCTTACATGGATTGACCAAAGGAAACTTAAACCTCTTGGAATTCATAATTTAATTCCAAGCACATATTTGTATATCTTTCATCAGCCTGAAATTAATAAAGATTTTCCATTTATACATGCATATTCAACCTGCCCGAAAATATCCTTCCCGCGTCTATATTATTTCGAAAAAATAGTTGGAATATTTCCTTCTGTGCCATTTGTACTGTTTTTATTAATATGTCCTTTAATACTTTTGTTACAAAAATCCAACAGGAATGTAAATAAGGTAAATTCCAATCCTAGATTCCCACGCTCAGAGTTTTTAATAATTTTTTTGCCTGGACTTTTAATTTTAATTGTTTATTTATTCTGGTTTGCAGCATTAATGAGATATGTAGCTGATTTTATTTCACTTATAGTTCTTTCTTCAGGCATTGTGTTCATGTATGTTGATTCTGTAATTCAGAAAAGCTCGTTTGACTGGGTTATATTGAGAATATTTATACTTATATTTGCCACAATTAGTATTGTATTTGGTGCTGCATTTGGAATAGAAGGGTGTGAAATGGATCAAAGTCTTTATGGCTTAAAGGGATATAGACCAGCAGAGTTTAAGAGATTGGAAAGAATATTTCAGCCGGTTTCTAAGATTATAAAGCTAATTAAAACTGATTGATCTCATTGCTTAAAACATTTCATAATGAAGATTGTATATGGGATCCTATAAGCATCGTGCAAAATAAATTCTTCAATCTTTGAAAATGAACTCTTGGCTAAATTAAAATATTCTTCTGGTTTACGAACATATTTACCTCTATCCTTAGAGATAATAAATTTGGCAATCTTTGACTGGTTCTTGATATAAGCACCATCTAAAGTTACAAGATATCCACCCGGTTTAAGACTGTTAAATGCAGCAATAAATAACTTTTTTGCTTCTTCATCATTTATATGGTGCAGAATTGCCTTTGCTATAACTATATCAAATGCATTGGTATCAACCGTTGATGAGTTGAATCCATTTTGACAATAAAATAACCCGCGGTCTTTGTATTTTTTAGATGCAAAACTAATATACTCTGAATTTGCATCATAACCCACATATTTTATATCTTGTGGAAGAAAATCAAGTATCTTACCTGTACCACAGCCAAGATCCAATATTTTTGCATTGTTAGATGGCATAACAAATTTTCTAATAAATCTTTGTTTAAGATTGCTATCTCCTATAAGCCATTGGAATAGGTCAAATATAAATGAATATGAAAGTACTGAACGAATCCCCGATGTATTCTCGTCATTATCAATATTTGAATTAAAAATTTTATTCATCTTTAATTTTTTTTCTAACTAGCACAAAGTGATTATTAGGTTCTTCAGTCAGGTCACCACAACTTAAAAGAAGACATAATGGAATGCTTATTGTTGCATATAATGCCATTAATGGATACAAGAGATAAAACAGAAAATTTCTTTTACATTCTTTTGTTGATAATCCTTTGTATTGAATGCTTTGTGGGAAAAAATATACCATTCTTGATGCAATAGTAGACCAAACCCCTCCTAATGGTTTTAATTCAATAATCTCTAACCGAGCTCTTTCCATAACTTTAGTAATCCAGAACCGAGTGAAGTTGTAATAGTGTTCAGGAGTATGATGAATAACACCAGTTTGTGGAATTAAAAATATTGCATAACCTGCTGGTTTTAATACACGTGATATTTCATTTACCATTTTTATAGGTTCAAGCACATGTTCTAGAACTTGAATATTTAAAATCAGATCAAATTGATTGTCATTGAACTGCATATTGCAACCATCTCCATGGATAAATTTAAAATTTTCTTCCTCTAGCTCTAGATCTTTTTCTTCAGAGGTTTCCAAGGTGGTCCAGCTGTTATAAGTTAGATTTTTCTTTTTAACTGTTAAGAAAAAATCCCAACCTCCTACATCTAATACATCTCCTCTGCAGTGTTTTTTTAGTGCTTCAAATACTTCTTGAGATCTTAAGTCTCTTGCCCAATATATAAACTTCCATATTAATGATTTTTTTAACACTTCTGTTGTGAGGTAATGAAGATGGACTTATTTTTAAATTTATTTAAACCCTTTTTTCCCTTTTAAGATATATAGTGGTCTGTTCTTTGTTTCCTCGTAAATTTTACCTATATATTCGCCCATTATACCAAGGATAATAAGCACAATACCATAGAAGAATAAATTTGTAGCTGTCATAGAAGCCCACCCACCGATTGGAATATCATTAGCTATTCTTAAATAAATTACCAAGACCAAATAAAAGAAACTGCAGATTGATAAAATGATTCCTATATATGATGCTAGCCTTAATGGTTTATAGGAAAAAGATGTTATTCCACTGATTGCTAAGTGAAATAACTTTGCTAAAGAATATTTACTTTCCCCGCCTATTCTGCCCCTCCTTGCATATTCAACAAATGTTTGGTTGAAACCAATCCATGTAACTAATCCTCTTAAGTATCTATTTTTTTCAGGCAAGTTATGAATAATATTGCAAACTTCCCTGTCAATTAATCTGAAATCTCCTACATCAGCTGGTATATCATAATTAGTAAGTGTCCTTAAAAGTCTATAATATATTTTTATAGCTACTTTTTTTAAAAATGCATCACCATCTCTTCTTACCCTTTTACCGTATACAACATTGTATCCTTCTTTCCATTTTCTAATCATTTCTAGAATCACTTCAGGTGGGTCCTGCAAGTCAGCATCAATGCTTATAATAGCTTCTCCTTCAGCATAATCAAGCCCAGCTCCTATAGCAATTTGATGACCAAAATTTCGTGAAAAATCAAGTAATTTTACATGTGGATCTATTTTGCAGATTTCAAATATTATTTTATGAGAAGAATCATTACTCCCATCGTTAACAAAGATTAATTCATATGGTTCATTGATTTTGTCCAATACTTCTTTCAACCTTGAGTAAGTTTCATTTATTATTAGCTCTTCATTGAATATTGGAATTACTACTGAATACTTAGCAACCATATTTTTCTCCATTTAAACGATATGATATCTTAATAGCAATAAGCAGGGATAGTATTATAAAGAGAATTAGGAATGGGTGATACAGTACGATAATCTTTTGAATCTTACTCAGTGTAAATGTAATCTGGAGATAAAAGATTTGGTGGGATATTACTTTCATTGCTACCAGGTGGTACCCATTTTAGATTAATAATATTAAGTCCACTATTGGTACAGAGTTTCAGTACAATTGGATACCAACCAGAAACTAAATTCAGACTACTATTAGCTATAGTTGGAGGATGATAGCTGTGATCTTGAATCACAACTAAATCATCAATGATCAATTCAATTCCTCCTTCACTTTCAGTAATAAATTGATAATTACCGGGTTCTTCAATTTGTATCCAACCAGACCATATTGCAGAAAACTTTGTATTGTTAATTGCTGGGTTGGGAGTACCCCAATTCCAATTAAAACTAATTAATGGATCTATTCTTTCTAATTTTAAATCATTAAATTTGTCATCATTAAAATATTTTCCTTGTAGTCCACCAGTAATTTTTGGATAAAAGTTCTTTGTTTCTCTCTTAGAAGGGTTACTTACCTTTTTTATCTCATAGATTAAATTATCAGTAAGTTCATCATATATATGATGAATGGTTTGTTCATTTTGGTAAGTCCCAGGTCTTACTATCCTTGCAACCTTTTTATTGATATTTTTATTAAAATTAAACTGATCATCTTTAATAAATTTATTTGAATTGTTTTTCCCTTGCCACTCCTTCGGATTAACTTTATGTATAAACAGATAACTATAATTGGGTATTTCGAAGGGAGTTATGAAAATATCATATTCTTTTATTTTTTCAGTAGCTTGTAAAATTGCTGTTGCTTCATAGTCAAACCATGGTCTGGAGTATAGAGGAAATTGAACAAAATACTTATGCAAATAATTTTTAAAATCTTTTATTCCATAAACAGTAAATAATGTGATCAATGAGCATACTACAATTCCAATAAATCTGTTTGTTGCTAATAGTTCCTTTGCAAGGGATAACATATAACAAAACCCAACTGCTGCCAAAATCTCAAATATTGGCAATCCACAAATAGATCTTCCTGCATGAGGAATTGCCTCCCATGTAAGTGATGAGGGTATTGGAAAAATAAGAAACCACAATGGGAAAATATAAAGTTGTAAGCTCCTCTTAAAAAAGAGATATAGTAATCCTATAAATCCAGCCCAAAAAGTAAACCATAATAGTTGCCCCCTTCCTCCAACATTATGCCTAAGGTTTCCATCTCCTTTCTCTAGAAGAAAACCGCTTGAAATGTGTTTTAAATAATTTCGGATAAAAACTACTGTTGTGCAAATCATGGAATTCTTTGTAAAAAAAGCAAATCCTGATTTTTCAAATTCCTTTTTTGCTGGCTCTAAAGAAAAATAGGAATTTGTTATTGAAATCATATTAAATCTATTTTGTAAAAAATCTCCTTTATACTTGGTGAAAGGCATTAGCATTATAAGTACTATTACAAAGCAGGTTATTACAGCATCTTTTTTTTCAACTACTTTTTTAAAATTTAAACCTAGTAGGCAACAATAAAGCAGAGGAACAAATAGTCTTGCTGGGGCATAACAGTAAAATGATAATGCTATTGGTATGGATGAAAATACAATGTACTTGCTTTTATCTTTTAGACCAAGTGAAAATAGATACAAGCCCAGTACAATAAAAGGTGGCAATGCGCTTGGATCCATTGAAATCCTTGAATATTGAATTGCCCATGGTGAAATTGATAGTAAAAAAGCAGCAAGCAGTGCAATTTTTTCCGAGAAATATAACTTTGTTAGCTTATAAGTAAAAAATATTGTCAAAAGACCTAAAAAACAAGATGTAAGTCTTAGAGCAAAAATAGTTGGTCCAAATAATTTTATAAAAATAGCTGCACAATAATAATACATCCCATTTGAGAGATAGTAACCATAAGCCTTAAACAATGCAGGCAAGATCTCTCCTGTTTCATCTCTTCCAGTTTCGGAAATGCAGTATGCATTGTAACCAAACAATGCTTCATCTACATATAATCCAGAAGGTATTGTGTCTAATTTGAATGTCCTCAATAAAAAACCTATTGCCATTATTACAGTGAGAAGCAACCATTTAGATTTATATTCATCTAGGAATGTTCTTATTGCAGATACAGACATTTTAAGTTTATGTGGATTTATTATAAGAAATAGTAAATTGAGAAGTAAAATATATTCAACTGATGTAATAACAAAACGAACTATTGGTCTTTCATAAATTGCTGTTTTAGAGAAATTGGTTAGAAGATTATTTGTTAAATCCTCGCATATTGTAATCCCTATAAATTTTCCAACTATACACAGGATAACTGAAATCGTTGGTATTAAAATAATCATACAAATAAACCCTATGATTTTATGTCCGTATTCTTTGTAGAAAGCCTGTAAGAATCTTATGGTTGCTGTATAGGTGTTGGTGTCCTTTATAAAGAACAGGACGATAGAAATAAAAATCAGAATTACTCCAAAGGTAATAAAACGAAATTCTGGAATATCACCAGAAATAATCCTGGCAAGATATGCTAAAAATGCATAATTATAATAATCACAATTTATAATCCCTATAATGCTACCTGTGCTGCACACAATAATTGAGAATATCCCAGTTAATATAATCAACGGATTTAGATACTTATATTTAGAAAGGATTTCTCCCAAGTTAGTTTTTTCTTTACTAAAGAAGCCGCTTAAACCTATTAGTATAAATGGCATTGTGCATAAAAAGTTTCTTGGACCATATTGACATGCACCTGCACTTAAAATTGTTGTCATTTGAAAAAATGTGATAAAAAAGGCACAAGGTAATATTATTTTCTCAATAGTATATTTTTTAGGGAATAAGATAAATCCAAATAGACTAACTAAATAAATGGGTGAATATAAAGGCAGAGCAGTAAATGGGTGAATAAAATAAGTATTAAACTTATCTAAAAAATTCTTAAAAGAAAAATATCTGGGTAATGAAGTGGGATAATAATCACCATAAGTTTCAGGGAAAACAAAAGGATTACCAAAGATGTGTAAGTTATATAACAGAGAAGGCAAGATACCAACAAATATAGAAAGTATAAACAGAAAACTTTCCTTCCAATTCTTGTGAAATAAGACATAAAGAAAAATTATTATGATTAATGGCGGGGCTTTAAAAGAGCATAAAAATGCTAAACCAGTTAAAAATCCTGATAGTAAAAAAAATAGTAAAGGCTGATTTTTGTTTATATGATATTTATAGAATAAGATATAAAATCCACACAATAGGAAAAATATAGAAAAAATATCATGATGAATTTCACCTGAATATGGGAATACTAATGTGCCAAAACCACAAAACAAAGCGACTAAGAATGAATTAAAGTAACTGTTTGTTATGTTGAAAGCTATGTTGAATAACAGAACCATAGCTATAGCGGTCAATAATACTGAAGTAAACAATATAACTAACTCACCAGCGAGAACATAGTCCTTGTAATAAGTAATCCCTGATTTGCTAATAAAGAAATATGCTATTGAACCAAATATAAATACTCCAGGCTGTCTACCAACATATAAATGTCCTTTGTAAGGGATTACATCAGCCCATGATTCTGCTATGGGTTGACATTTAGGAGTCTTAGAGCCTTCAAGATAAAAATGATGCCTCTCTGTTATAGCTTCTATTCCAATATGGTGTGGATGATGACTGCCCATATTATTTGAGTTTATAAATAATGCAAAACAACCAAAAAAGAAAATAAAAATTATTAATTGCAGCGGTAGTCTCTTTATAATTTTTGACACTTCAGGCAACATAAGCATATGTCATTTTATCTCCTGAAATGCTTTACCAGGATTAACTTCTCCCTGTTCCTGGAGATCATAAATCTCTCCCCAGTCTCCTGAAGCTATTTTTATAGCATATTCCTCCCATGGCTTTTTTGATTCAGAGTATTCTTTAAGTTCTCTTTTGCCAAAGAAAATATATCTTACACCCAGATCACCAGCATATTTTTTCCACTTTTCATCTCCAAGCATTAATTTCTTTAATTTTTTTTCTATGGTTTTTGTATTGTACCCATGTGACCACATCCACCCGGGATAACCCATTACTATTTTTTTCCCACAGTAAAGTAGTGGATGATCAAAGGTCGGGAAGGCAGCAAATCTGCCTTCTATTGGAAGATTTTTAACAGCTTTTTCAACCTGAGCAACTTCGCTGAACTTTGTTAACCCATATCCACGTATTTCTGGAAATCCTCCAAAAACACAAATGAATCCGGAAAAGAATAAAAGGAAACAAGTAATATATTTATAATGGTCGTCCCATGCTGAGATAAGGTTCTTCCATATATAAGGAAGTAAGATAAGATAAGGCCAAATCAAAATTTTACAATTATCCCATTCCCATGGAGCAGCCATTACATTTAAGAATAAGATAAACAGAAATATTGATGAAATAACTATAAGCCTGTCCTTTTTAAATCTTTCCTTTGTTTCCTGAAGGTTAAATTTCATCAGAGCAGGGATTCCCGGAAGTTCAAGACCTAATAGAAGAACTAAAGGCCAGAATATTCCAAAATTATATAGCCAGAATGAAAGAAAGTTTTCTTTATTCTGCATCCAGCCTGGCTTCAGATGAATCATTGAACTGGCTTTGGAAGGATTAACCATCAGGCTAAGCAGAAAAAGTGCAAATGGCAGGGAGAAAATAAATACTCTAATTATGTGAGAACGATTTCCCCAAGATGCAAACAGCAGCCATATGAAAAGGAATAAGGAAAGTATTATAAATGTATGTGCATGGAAAATAGGCATTGAAGAATAGAGAAGTACTTCAATCCATAACGGCAGAATAAATTTTGAATCACTCGTTTTATCATTAGAGAAAAATCTCTGACGCCAGCTGGTTAAAAGAAGCAATCCTGCAGGAATAGCATAAAGCAGTCCTCTCTGTGTAATAAACATTGTAAGAAAAATATTTTTCCACGCAAGATCAATCTGATAATCCTTAAAAACAAGTAAACTAAAAAACTGAAAACCTGCAAATCCTCCGTTAAAAAGAAAACCAGCAAGTGTGAAAGAGCCACCCCAGAGAAGTAAGCACAAACATGTTACAGCTGCTCCAAGCAGTCCAACCCATATAAGGCTTTTAAATAAGTCGAAACCACAAAATACCAGTAAGCTGTTAAATAGATCCATACCAACAGGGTACCTGATAATTTCGTTTGAAACGATATTATTTTCAGGCCACCATCTGGGGCTATTTGAAAAGTATTTGATTAAACTTATATGAAGGGAAATATCACCCAGGTTATTTGGTGAAAGAATTTTTATTGAATCATCTGTTTTGTAAATAAGCCACAGAAATGCTCTGAGAGAAATAATAGAAAAGGAAATGATTACAAAAATAGCCCAGAAATTAAAATCACTTCTTTTAAAATTAAATGACAGATTTTTGTATCTTATTACAATCAAGATGAATACAATAAGACCAATACACAAACTCAATAATGCAACATCTCTGTTAATAGTTTTTAATATAAAACCTGCCAGCACTGCTGAAACTACAGATGCTGCAATTCCTGAAACATAACCAACAAGCCAGTTCATTTATCTATAAGCCTTTCATCATATCTTAATTCTTTTGTCAGAATTGGAATATCTTTACCGGTTCCATCAGTTTTAAATAGTTTTATTATTGCGCCACCTCCAGTGTCATAAAACCCAGTACGTATTTTTTTCCATCCTTTTTTTCCTGTTACTTTTGCATTTATGGTTTGTACACCGTGTGGACCAGGATCATCGATTATTCTTTCTCCGTCAATTTCCAGGAATCCACCGTCATCAGTAGATAGCGAAAATAAAGTGTCTTCCTGAATATTTATTTCTCCTGTAAGCTCAACACTAAAAGGAGGGGGCAATGGACTGTTTCCTTCCCAGTAAATATCAGGACTGGTGAAAACTTTTTTAAGCACAGGCTGATTTGACCATGATGAGTTGTTGTAAAAAAGCCCGAGTAGTCCCTGTCCAGGTAAAAGTTTTTCCTTTTGTTTATGTTCTGTTGGTTTGAACTCAGGTGTTCTATCGGGAAATAGGTCCTTAAATTTTTCATAGCTTAGATAGACTTTTGAAGGAGCCTGTGCATCCCTGAGTTGAAATTGATCAGTAAAATATTCATTTTTAAGGTTTTCTTCAATATAATTGATATATCCTTTGTCTATAAATAAAAAATCTGCATCAGGTTCTTTGGGAATATTGTTCAGATTATGATAGCCAACATTTGAGAAGTCACCCAGGATCCATGGAACAGGCCACTCGTCAGGTCTCAGAACAATGCCTTTCATAGAGTAATTAGATGGATCATCTTTAACCAGTTTCATTATTGGTTCAATTAATTTACTTATAGTACTAAAAGTCTGAACGTAAACATATTTTATTTTATGGTCTGTATAATTGTAGAAGTTTAGTTTTATTGAAGAAAATACAGAGTGTAAAAGAGCCATGACAAATAATACTTTTGTGATGAATCTGTATTGGGTTTTCATTAACCGTGTAATTGCATGCCCAAGGATAATATAAAAAGGCCAAAAGATACTGATACTGCACCATGGTGTTTTATATGGGACTAAACTGTAAGCTACAAATGTTGCTAGTCCATAAATTGTTATTAGTCTCATTGGAACTATATTTGAAGTTAAATACCATAACGAACAGATAATTCCAATAAACACAGGAATTTCATACTCTGTAGTGATATTCAGCCAGTAAAGGATAGGTTTTTGGTGTCCTGATGTCTTACTTCCTGTTGAAACCCAAGCCTGAATAGTTTCAAAAATACCTGTAAATCCTTTTGAATAGAGAAAGGCTCCTGAGTAAAAGAATAATATAATCCCTACACAGACTCCTACTACTAGTATCAGATCATTTTTTGACCAATATTGTTTTGAAGGACCATTCTCAGGTTTGTCGGATGATTTTTTAAAATATTTGAGAGAAAGCAATGACAGAAAAAAACCAGCAAGATGAATAATATAGGTTTCTTTTGTTAACAGCAAACCAGCGATTCCGAGCCCGACAGCCCATAAATATTTCACACTCCCCGATTTATATAATCCAATAATTCCCCACATTGTAAGTATTATGAAAAAAACAAGATCAGATTCATGAATTGCAAATCTCCCAAAATATACAAAAGCAGGTGAAACTGCCATGCATATAGCAGCAATTTGAACAGCCTTTTTGTCAATAAATTTTGAAAAGAGCAGAATCCAGTATACCGACAAAATACTTACCATAACTGTAGGCAGTCTGAGAAGAAAAGAACTTCGCCCAAATAATGTCTGAACTAGAAAAATTATGTAAAAATGTAATGGGCCATGATAGTTGGTGGGATCATATTTGTAAAACCCATTTGCAGTAATTTGATCTGCAAACCAGCCATTCACTCCTTCGTCATGATGAGCTGGTCTATTATCAAGAAATAAAACTCTAAAAACAGCAGCAGTTAGTAAGATTAATACTGTTTGCCAGTCTATAGTTTTAAGTTTTTTTACTAATGTGTCAGCTTCTGCCATTGAAAATTATTATAAGAGATTAACAGTATTATTATAGAAATAGTAATATTTTAGTTATAAGTTTGAACTAATTGGAATATATAGAATATGAAAGCACTAATAACTGGAAGTAGCGGTTTAATTGGTTCTGAAGCAGTAGATTTCTATGCTCAGGCTGGCTGGGATGTTATTGGGGTTGATAATAATATGAGCTGAATTTAAAACGTGGTACAAAATATGTGGCAGCAAAAACTAAGCAAAACAAATCAAAATAGTCTTAAACCTTCATATTCAGAAGGTTTGCCAGATATGGCAAGATCGATTCTGGACAACCCAAAATCAAGTCGGAAACTTGTGGTTGATAGGAATGAAAAAGATGGATTTATAACTAAATATTGGCAAAGGAAAGTTAAAAAATCTTACGAATCGATAATACCTTCTGGAACTCCCAGCGAAAGACAAATATGGCTTAATTCATCTGAGGATATTCTTGGTTTTCTCGATAAGCTTGAAAGTCCTGATACAGATTTTTCAAGCATTGAATATGTTTGTATCCCTGGAACAATATCAGATATCTATGATATCGTTGACTTTTTATCTAATTTAAAAAATAAACTTCCTGATCATGCAAAATTAATTTATTCAAACTATAACTGGAAGCTTGAATACTTATTTAAACTTTCTGCACTAATCGGATTCTCTAAAAAAGGTCCATGGGGTAATTTTTACAGAGACGATGATCTGGATTGTTTTTTGGAGATGTCAGGGTGGGAAAATGTTCAGAGAATTAACAGATATATTTTACCTTTTGAAGTAGGAATAATTGGAAAAATAATTGATCTGGTTGCAAAACTTCCTTTTTTTAGAAATTTCTCCCTAAATACAATTTTTATTGCCAGGAAGAAAAATGAGTTTGTAAATAAAGAACATTCTGTTACTGTTCTGGTACCATGCAGGAATGAAGAAGGCAATATTGAAGCCATAATAAAACGTATGCCAGAGTTTGGGAAAAGTCTGGAAATATTATTTATTAATGACAAAGATACTGATAATACTGAAGAACAAATTTTACGTTGTCAGAAAGAATACTCTCATAAAAACATAAGACTTATCCATGGACCTGGTAAGGGAAAATGTGAAGCAGTGTGGGAAGGGATGAAGTATGCAACTGGAGATATCTGTATGATCCTTGATGCAGATATCTCTGTAATACCTGAAGATCTCCCGCAATTTTATTATGCTTTAAATTCTAGACGCGCTGACTTTCTTCATGGTACCAGGATGGTATACCCTCAGGAAGGTGATGCAATGAGGCCTGCAAATCTTTTAGGAAATATTTTCTTTTCGATACTTTTTTCATATATTTTAAATCAAAGAATTACAGATACATTATGCGGGACTAAGGTATTCTGGCGCAGAGACTGGCACGTTTTTGAAGAGATGAAAAATATTCTTAAAAATATAGATATGTGGGGTGATTATAATTTAATCTTTGGTGCTGCAAGATTTGGATTAAAAATAGGAGAACTTCCAGTCAGATATTTTCAAAGATTAGAAGGTCTGACCAAGGTAACAAAAAGGATTAAAAACGGTCTTACTTTGTTACGTATTGCTTGGTATGCGTTTTGGGAAATTAAATTCTTGGGTTGAATTATTGTGAAAATATTTAAACTTGCTGAAGCTGAAAAAATAGCTGATTTAAATGATCCCTCAACTACTGAGCTACACAGAGATATTATAAAAAACAAACCGTTCTTGAAAAGAATTTATACTGATTTCTACAATGAGTTTAAAAAATCTCTTCTTAGTAACCTGGAGGGTAAGGTAATAGAAATTGGCAGTGGAGGCGGATTTATAAAAGAGATAATTCCTCATGTTATAACCTCTGAAACTTTTCCTGCAGCAGGGGTTGATATGGTGGTTTCTGCATTGAAATTACCATTTGAAAAAAATTCTATAGGAGCATTTTTACTGCTGGATGTTTTACACCATATACCAAATCCAAGATCTTTTTTAAAAGAGGCTTTAAGATGTCTGAAAAAAGGCGGAAAAATAATAATGATTGAACCTGCTGCAACTTTATGGGGTGCTTTTATATGGAAGCTTAATAATGAACCATTTGATAAGAAATCTTCCTGGGAGCTCGAAACAAAGGGACGTTTAACAGGTGCAAATGGTGCAATGCCATGGATTATATTTGTCAGAGACAGGAAAGTATTTGAATCTGAATATCCAGGCTTTAAAATAGTGAAAGTGTCTTTTCATACCCCTTTTCGGTATATTTTAAGCGGTGGATTGTCATTTAAACAGCTTCTGCCCTCAGTATTATATGATTTTATAAAAATTATCGAAAATTTTTTCTCTCCGTTAAATAGGATTATCGGGATGTATATGACTATTGAGCTTGAAAAAATTTGTGATTAGTTTGATTCTGGCTTTACATTCATAAAATTATTCTTTATTTAAAGTCTGTTTCAATTTATCATTGAATTATGATTAGCAGCCGGACAGTACTTGAAATTGCAATTACTGTATGGATTTTTGTTGTTCTTATTTATCTTGCTCATACGTCAATTAGTCACAGAACACATGATTTTTCAGGACAATGGGAATATTCAAAAATTATTGCAAAAGAACATAGATTTCCATTGCCATATGAGGGTGGGCAGACATATAATCCGCCTTTATATTATTTGATTAATAGTTTTATTGCTTCTAGATCGCTTATATCTGATGAAGCGGATAAAATTGTTCATGTTCATTACGTCAGGTTTTTATCAGCTATATATGGTGTTGTAGCCATACTCATAATTTATTTATTCTTAAAAAGAATTGATATCAGTCCTTTATCAAGACTATTAGTCTTATTATTTACTGCCACTACACCAAAGTTTGTATTTTTATTTTCTTCTTATAACAATGATTCACTTGCAGTTATGTTCTCACTTATAATTTTGTTTTTGGCTTATAAGCTGTGTGAAAACTGGTCATGGAGAAATGCTGTATTTTTGTTTATTGCCTCAACAGCAGGACTTTATACCAAATATACAATAATGTTTTGTATTATTTCAGTTGCAGTTTTTTGTCTGAAAAATTTGCTAAAATGGCAGTTACCGCAAAAGGAACACCTTAGAATATTAGGAATATTGTTATTGTCAATTGTTTTGTTTTTCCCATGGATGTGGTTCCATAATCACGGTAAATCAAATAAGATCTTTAATCCAGCTGAAGCTGTAAAAACTTTAAGCACCGTTGTAAAAATTCCTGTTCTTCAATATTCCAGACATGAGTGGGATGAACCATGGGTGCATCCCACTAAAAACAGAGATTATTTTTCATTTGCTTTTGTAACTTCAATAATTGGAGAGTATAAATTTAAAAAGCCACATGTTTTTTTTACCTGGTTAATATTGTGGATTCATTTGGTTGTATACTTTCTTGCTTTTTATGAGATCTCTGCTTCCAAAATAACTAGACAGGCTGGTGTCCTCATTTTACTTTCTCTTTTAATTCATCTTTTTAATGCTGCTTGCTTTAAAACCCATGTCTTGGGGTCCAACATGGATTATCGCTATATAGCCTGGGACTGGCTTCCATGGTCAGTGCTCTATGCAAGCGCAATGCTTAGTAGTAGTGGTAACAGATGGAGATTCTGGGGATTTAAACCGTTGCTTATTATTGGAGTAGTACTTCATATTTATCTATTGGTTACTGTTAAAGGTGGTTAGTAAAAAAGTGGGTATGCTTACTGATGGTTAATATAAATAATAGAACGGTAATTGAAATTGTTATTGCAATCTGGATTATGGTTGCGGTCGGCTATCTGACTCACACTCCTTTAAGTGACAGAACTCACGATGTTGCTGGACATCTGGAGTATACAAAAATTATTTTTAGTGAACTGAGGTTACCTCATCCGAATGAGGGTTGGGAAACATTTCAACCGCCTCTTTATTATTTAATTAATAGCCTTATTGCACCACCACATAATATATTAGAGGCACTACACCACATAATCTATATAAGATATTTATCAATATTTTATGGATTAATTTCGATTTTAGTTATTGCCTGGTTTCTGATGAAGGTTGATATTTCACCATTTTTCAGGATGCTTATTTTACTTTTTATAGTAACTACCCCCAAATTTGTATTTTTATTTTCTTCTTATAACAATGATTCACTTGCAACAATGCTTGGTATTTCTATTCTTGCTGTTGGTTATAAATTATATTTAAACTGGTCTTGGAAGTTTTTGTTAGTGTTATTTTTACTTAGCACAGCTGCGATCTATACAAAACTAACAACTTTAGGTCCAATTGCTGTAATAATAGGGTTTTCATTTTTTGGCTTGCTTGTCTTAAAATTACCAAAGATAAAATTACTTTCAATAATTGCGGTATTAATTTTATCAATCCTTTCTTTATTTCCATGGTTATATTTTCACAACTATGCAAATACAGGAAAATTCTTTACAAACACTAATTCTAATCAAAAGAACCTTCCATTGAAGACTTTAAAAAAAGTTCTTAAGATTCCGATTTTACAATGGAGTAAAAATGAGTGGAAAGAACCTTGGGCATATCCTGTAGTATATGAAAAACCACATCGGTCCACAAAGAGTTATGATTATTTATCTTTTGTGTTTGTAACCTCAGTAATTGGTGAACATTATTTTTATAGTCCATCTGTAACTCTTATTTGGCTTGTCCTTTGGATTCACCTAATAGTTGGTTTGATTGCTATAGTACGAATTTTTAGTTCTGAAACTGTTGTTTTACCAGCTACTTTTGTAATTTTATTAAGCCACCTGATACATTTGGTGCATGTTTCTTCACATAATTATCCGGTTTGGGGGAGCTATTCAGATTATCGCTACATTTGTTGGAATGTAGTGGCGTGGGCTGTACTGTTTGGATATGCACTAAAGACTAGGTATAAGCTCTTCTTAGTTACAACAAGTATTATATTTTTAATTGCGATACCTATTCATATTTATATTCTTCTAACAGTGAGTTAATTATTTAATCAGGCAACTTTTACAACGATTTTTCCTCTTACCCCGCCATTTTCAATTTTTTCATGTGCTTTTGGAATATCCTTTAGTTCTATAACAGAATCAATAACAGGTTTTATCTGTCCTCTCTCAATTAGTTTACAAATTTCATCTAGTTTCTGCCTTCCACTTTGAACAAATACAGGATGGATAGTTATATTCTTAAAGAAAGCTTTTTCAAGATTTGCAGGTACCCTGACAATGCTGGCAATTCTGCCAGATGGTCTTACTGCTTCTATACTGTTTGTAAGTGTATCGCTGCCTACAGTATCAAATACAACATCAACGCCCAGATTATTTGTTTCATTCATTATAATTTTTACAAAATCCTCTTTTTTATAATCAATGACTCTGTCTGCACCAAGGTTTTTAACAAAATCCAGATTTTTACTGCTGCATGTAGAAAAAACATAACACCCGCATGCTTTTGCAAGCTGAATTGCAAATGAACCTACACCACCTGCACCGGCATGAATAAGAACTGTTTCTCCAAGTTTTATTTGTGCTCTTTGTATTAATGCATCCCACGAAGTACATCCTACTAGTGGAATAGCTGCAGCTTCAGTGTGAGAAAGATTTGAAGGTTTTTTAGCCACGATTGACTCTTCAGCCAGATGATATTCAGAATAAGCCCCTTGCCACCCAATAATTCTTGGCAGGTAAAAAACTTCATCGCCAACTTTAAAATCTGTAACTAAATGACCAATTTCTTCCACTACTCCTGAAACATCAAAGCCTAGTATCTGTGGAAAATCAACTCCTCTCTGAATGCCACCCTTGCGAATTTTATAATCCACCGGATTTACAGAGGTGGCATATACCTTTACAAGAATCTCTCTGCCAGTTGGTTTTGGCTTCTCTACTTCAGTAAACTTTAATACCCCTGATTCACCGTAGTTTGAAATTGCAACTGCTTTCATTGTTTTTGTAAGAGTTTTCATTTTATTACCTACCGCCTTCCTTGCTCATTCTTCGCTTGTCAGGCTTTGCAGAGTCCATCCGAACTACTTCTTGTAACATCATTCAGATTTTATCCGCCAAAGGCGGAATACAATCTTACTTTATAAGTAGTTTGCTTGGAAGTGTTGCCCTAGCTAGGCAGAAATGTTTTTATATTATACTCCTTTAACTTTTATTAATGAATTAACACTTTTTTCTAAGAACAGAAAAATGTTTAGTATCTTTTCTTTAAATTTATCATCAACTGTATGTGTTAGTGACCATTCTAGATTTGATAAAATGCAGGCAATAATTGAAAAAATACATAGTATAAGCAGGAGTTTCTTAAAGTAAATCAGACTAAGATTAAATAGTTTTACTTCCCCGAATCCTCTTAAGCCTAAAGAATAGGCATAAACCATAAAAGGAAGGAATTCATTTATATATCTTTGCATAACTGCATAAAATGTAATTAACCCTAAAATATTGACTGAAAGTGCTAGTGCTATAAACTTTGAAAGTAAACTTTTTTGCAAAAGCATTAAATATAAACCAATAATTGTACCAAGAACAAGCCATGGTGAACCGACTGTAAGTGAAAGTACCCTGCTGTCTTGATCAGCATAAAAAAGTTCTTTTTTAAAAATTTTTACAGGGGGTATTTTTAAATAGGGTGGTTTACTGGAAAAATACTCCTTTCGAATTCCAAAGTAATTGTATAAAGTTGTAGGGATCCTTTTAATTGATAGGACTTCTGAAGGGTTGTAAGTAGCCTGAGTATATGCATGATACCTAAAATCAATAAAGGTTGTAATTGAACCAAATCTTTCATTGTTATACCAAAACTGAAAAATAAGAGCTACTAGTGCTGGGCTAATAGACAAGAGCAATTTTAAGTTTAATTGATTACTTCTATTAATACCAAGTTTTAAAAAATGAAAAATTAAAATTACTAATAATGCAGAATATATAGAAACACCAAATGTAAATTTTGATAAAATAGCACCACCAGCACAAAAAGATAAACAAAATAAATTTCTGTAATTAAAATTGTCTTGAGAAATTATTGAAATAATAAAATATACACCACATATGGACAGTGATAAACCCCAAAGAATTGATTCGTGGTAAATATGATTTTGTGTAACAAGTGTGATTATGGGTGTTCCTAATCCAAATCCTAATAGCGATATGTTAAACAGGAATTTTTTGTCATCATTAGGTATATGATGATTTTTGTTAAGTTGATACTGTACAATTAGTGCAAAAGAAATAATACAAATCAGCGCTGCAAGCAAAAAGGATATTTTTGACCATCTGCCATGCATATCAGGAGAAATTAAGTTTGGAATTATTCTAATTAAAGCAGGGAGGGGTCCAAAATACATGTAGGTTTCTCCATTTCGAACGAAGGCTTCCCAAAGAATTGTTGATGGTTCAACAGTTACCTTTCCTTTAAGGAAACTTTTAGCTAGACTGTCATATGCAACCCCGTTTAAATGGCAATAAGTGCTTTCTCCATAATCTTCAAGTTTGAACAATTGCAGATTGCCTGCTGTTATTAACCAGCCATAGAAAACAATAATTACAAGAAAAATATATAGAGTGTTATTTTTCATTTAAGCCCTATCATTCAATTTTTTTAGTCCATTAAGTTCTTTTGTAGCATGAATTAATTTAATCATCAGATATAAAAAACAATGTTATCAGTAGAAACCGATTGTTGCTCAAGTAAAAAGATTATGTATGTTAAATAATATATTTCCTGGCAGTTCTCTGTAACTCATTTCACCACAAAATATTCTTCCCATAGCTCTTGAAGCAGATGGTCTTTTAAGCAGATGTCTGTAGCATAATCCAGGAAAATTATAAAGAACCTTTGCAAGAAGTTCAGCCCATTTCATATCTTTTCCTATTTCTTCCCTGATTACTTCTGTATATCTTTCTATTGCCTTTTCGTCTCTGCTTAGCGCTTTGTGTACTGCTTCTGATGCTTTTATTCCGCTTAGTATTGATGGTCTGATCCCTTCTGCAGTCAATGGATCTACAAGACATGCAGCTTCTCCTACAAGTACTGCTCTTTTGTTATTGCTGTGCAGAGGTTGGTTTCCGTCCCAGATGTAAAGAGGGTGTCCAAAATGTTCAGCATTATTAAAATCAATATTAAATCCTCTTGCATACTTTGCTGCAATTTCTTTTAAATCTTCATGATCAGTACCTCTGAATATACCTATGCCTATTGAATGTCCATCGGATTTCGGGAAATTCCAGAGATAGCCATGTTTTACCATACCAAATTCAAAATATGCTGTATTGTCATCATTCCTTTCACAAGGTGCTTCGACTTCTATTGCCCCACCGATCAGACGCTTTCTTTCTTTCATACCAATCATTTTTGCAGTCTGGCCTTTTGCACCGTCAGCAGCAATCAGGTAATTAGCTTCAAAGATTCCCTGTGAAGTATCTATTTGCCAGTGATTATTTTTAAATATTATTCCTTTTACTTTGGTGTTTTCCATTAATTCTGCGCCTTGATCAACAGATTTTCTTATAAGAAAATGATCGAATGTGTCTCTTCTTACCATCCATATGGGTCTTTCCAGTTCAACATAAATAGGATCCTGCATTTGCCATGTGTATTGAAATCTGTTTGTTTTAGTAGAAATTGCAGGACTAAAATCAAAATCAAACCATGACTGTACTTCCGGGGAGATGCCTCCGCCACAGGGTTTGTACCTAGGGAGAGTTTCTTTTTCAATTACGAGAACGTCATGTCCATTTTTTGCAAGATGATATGCTGCAGAGCCCCCGCTGGGTCCGGCACCTACTATTGCACAATCGTAGACTTTATTCATTCAAAAATTCTAACATAAGGTAAAATAAGTATTTATGTCAGTTAAAAGCGAATCAAATAAACTTGAATCAAGACCATGGGGTGGCTACATTATTTTGCTTGATGAGGAAATCTGTAAGGTAAAAAAACTGCTAATAAATCCAAAGAAACGTTTCAGTCTCCAGTATCACAATAAAAGGACTGAAACTTGGACAATTATTAAAGGGAAAGTACAGATTACAGTTGGCGAGCATAAGAAAGTTTATTCATATGGTGAAACAATAAGTGTCCCTGTTAAAATTTTGCACAGAATTGAAAATATTGGTGACGAGATAGCTGAAATAATTGAAGTGCAGACAGGCACTTATTTTGGGGAAGATGACATCGTGCGTATAGAGGATGATTATGGACGTGTCAAGTAGAAAAAAGCAAAGATTTGTCTATGTACGACAAATCGAAGCGTCGAAAATAATTGACCGAAAAAAGCGAAGTGTTTTTTTGAAAACACGGAGCGCAAATAAAAAAGATGATTTTGGAAGAATTAAATGAGTTCTGAACTTGTTAACAAACTTATACGAGCAGGTATTGATAAAAATGAAGCAGTAAAAGAAGTCTCAATTTTAAAAAAAGAATTTTCTGATCCTTCAAAAATACTTGAACTTATTGAAGAGAGAACCAAAACAAGAAAACCTCTTCAGTATCTTCTGGGCAAAGCTTTTTTTATGGATTTTGAAGTGAAAGTTACACCAGAGGTCTTAATCCCGAGACCTGAAACAGAAATATTAGTTGAGGAAACTATAAAAAGAATTCAAAAGCTAAAAGCTAAAAGCCAACAGCTAAAGGTTCTAGATATAGGTACTGGCTCAGGCATTATTCCAATTGCACTATGCAGGATGATGCCAAATATAGAAGTGATTGCAATCGATATTAACCAGAGCATTATTGATCTTGCATATAATAATGCAAAAAATAATGGGGTTCAAGAGAGGGTTAAATTTAAAGTTTGTGATTTATTTTTGGAAGACTTTGAAGAAATTTTTAAGAAGAACAGTTTCAATTTAATAATTTCAAATCCCCCGTATGTAACAAAAAGTAATTTCAATAAATTAGACCCTGAAGTTCGTTATCATGAACCTGCCATTGCACTTGTTGGTTCGAAATCAGATAATTTGGTTTATTATGAAAGAATTCTTTCACTGGTTAGTGTAAATAGAAAGCCTGGTTTTAAGCAACTAATTGCATTTGAAATAGATCCACCATTAAAAGATGGATTGAAAAGTATACTTCAGAAATATAATTTTGATAACTATGAATTTTTAAAAGATTATTCCGGGCACCAGAGATGTCTTTTTGTTTATACTTAGTATAAAAGTAGGACTTTCACAAAAGCGAACCTATTAAATCCCTAATTTCTTTGCAATTTGTGCAAATTCAGGCTTATCAAGCATTTTTAAAAGCTCCACTAGTTGTTCGTTTTTTGCTTTTTCCTGAAGGATCTGATTTGAAAGTTGTTCGGCAAGTGTTCTTATTTCCTTATTTTCCTGGAATAGTTCTTTGTGATTAGCTGCTTGCTTTTCTGTGCTTTCAATCTTTACTTTAAGCTTATGATGTTCAGTGTGAAGCGATGAGAGCTCCTGTTCTCTTTGTCCAAGCTGCCAGTTTAGTTTCTGGATCTGAGTCTCTAGTGAGTGAATATTTTGTTTTAATTCTGTAACAAGCTGATGTTCCTGATTTAATGCAATTCTTTCATCTACCAGCACTTTTAAAATTGCATGTATTTGTTTTGAAATTGAGTCAATGGATTGTGGGCTTTCAGTTGATTCCCACAAATGCTCAAAACCTTCAAGGCTTGTATTTTCTTTTCTTGCAGCAAGGCTCATGGTTGTATCTGACGATCTTATCTTAAATTAGATCCCACATTATATCATTCTGTACTTTTGAATCATCTAAACAGCTTATTTTAGAGGTCTTTATTCCAGATCATCCAGGGCAAAAGGATTTACTCCTTTTGATTCTTCTTTTTTAGGTGAAGTGGTTAAGTTTTGTTTAACTTGTGTTTGCGATTGTTGCTGTGGTTTTTGGGCTTGGGTGCTTTGAGGAACAGATGGAGCTTGAGGGCCCTGAAGTGTAAGGGCATTCGTATAAGCAAGTACTGTAATTGAACAAAGTTTCAACTGTTTTACATACCACATACAGAGTTCTTCCTGGCACATAACAGGAACATCTTTGTTTATGCTAAGCAGAGGGCAGTATGGTGTCTCAGCCATGTTTTTATTCTAACACTTTCCTGTTTTTATGTTATCTAATATGTTTTATACAACGCGACATAAATGCTAACGCATATTATGTCGCTATTTTGTGGCGGATCCTCAGCGATGCTCAGTTTTGCCGGTAGACAAAACTTCGCTTATATAATTACTTAGTTCGTTGCGTATATTACATTGATTCTGGTGCAGTTATACCAAGTATTTTTAGCCCGTTTGATATGGTTATTTTTGTAGCATAAATAAGCCCAAGTCTTGCTTTGGTCAGATCATTGTTTTTTGAAATTACACGACAGGAAGTGTAAAAACCATGCAAATCAGTAGCCAATTCTTTAAGGTAATTTGCAATTCTGTTTGGAGCTCTATTTTTACCTGCCTGTACTACCTCATCCGGAAAATCAAGTATTTTTAGTATAAGAGATTTTGTTGCAGAATATTCCTGATTATTTGCCTTAAAAAGATTCATAAAAATGGTTGGATCCTGGTTTAACTGGTTTAAAAGTTCTTCAGTGTTAATTTTAAGATCTGTTTGACTGATTTGCCTGAAGATACTGCAACACCTTGCATGTGCGTATTGTATGTAATAAACCGGATTGTCCTTATCCTGTTTTTTAGCTAGGTCAATATCAAAAATCATTCTGTTATCGGTATGCGATTCAATCATAAAATACCTGAATGCATCCACTCCGACTTCATCTAAGAGTTCTTTGATGGTTACAAATGTCCCTGCTCTTTTTGACATTTTGTATTCCTGCCCGTCTTTTTTTAAGCTTACAAGTTGAACAAAAATAATCTCAAGTTTTTTATCATCATAGCCAAGTGCTTTTAATCCGCCTTTTAAACTAACCTCCTGACCATGATGATCAGCTCCCCAGATAGTAATTAAATTGCCGGATCGGTTGAATTTATCAATATGATAAGCAATATCTGCAACTAAATAAGTTGGTCTTTTGTCTGATCTTATAAATACCCTGTCCCGGACATCTCCCATGTCTTTTGCTTTCAGCCAGAGAGCTCCTTCGTCCTCATATAAAAGATTATTTTCTTTTAACTTATTAATTGTCTCATCAACTTTTTTGTCTTTATGTAATCCAGTTTCACTGAACCATTTATCAAATTTTACATTGCACTTTTCAAGTAATTCCTTCTGTGATTCTAATATTAAATCTTTTACTATTTCTCCCAGTTTTTCTTTTGCTGTGAATAAAGGGGTTTTTTCCAAAATCTTTTTAACAAAAGGAAGAATTATATCTTCAGGGTAGAAATCTTCTTTCCATTCATAATGTTCATTATTTAGTTTTTTATAAATTGCCCAGGATGTTTCTGATAATTTTTGTATTTGCTCACCATAGTCATTTATGTAAAATTCACTACTAACTTCATGTCCATTTGCTTTAAGAAGGTTAACCAGAGAGCTTCCCAGTACTGCCTGCCTGCCATGACCAATATGCATGTCACCTGTTGGATTTGCACTTACATATTCAATTAAAACCTTCTCTTTTGAATTCGGAGGTGAAAAACCAAAGCCTGAGCTTTGTTTGCATATTTCTATTAAAGATTCCGCAAGAGCATAATCCCCAACAACTATATTAATAAATCCTGGTTTTGCAATTTCAATGTGGGATATAAGCCCACCGTCAATTTTTATATTCTTTTTTATATCCTCTGCAATATCAATAGGGTTTCGTTTCTGTGGTTTTGAAAGTACCATGGCAATATTTGTTGCAACATCACCATGTTCTCTTGTTTTTGTTCTTTCTATAGATGCATTTGGCAACTCATTATCTTCTCCAAATAATTCTGAAACAGCTTTTTTAATTTGTTCTTGAATTTTTAATTTATATGACATTTACAAACTCAATTTCAATTTCAAATGATCTGTTCCATGGAAGCCTACATCTTGTACTTATATTATCCAACCTAAGCAATGTTGAAAATTTCTGTACATGTTTTTTCATCATATCATTAATTTCTTTCTCCCCCTTGTTTAAGCTTCTGATTTCAGCCTGATAAGCGAAGTCATCCAAAAACCTCGTTAGTAAGCATTTTTTAAAAGCTGTTTTATTGAACACGTTATTTTTTTCTGCAATCCATCTGTTTATTCCTATTGCAAGAGCTGAGCCAACTGTATTTGAACAGGTATTCCATGCTGAAAAACCATAACAGTTTTCCCAGTTTATTTCTGAATTGATTAGAGAATTAATCAGTTTTGGATCTGCACCATTTGCATATGCAAGATCGGCAATAATAAATGATTTCTCTGATTTCTTTAAAATATTAATAATATTGTTAACACTTTTTTCTGTGTTTTCTGGCTGTAAATTAAATATATGATCGCCTTGTGTTGAATCTGAAAGATGGACAATAAGTGAAATATCACTTTTTTCAGGATCGGTTATTTCTATATTTAAGACTTCAAGCTGATTTAGTACTGAAGATCTTATAGTATTCGATTCATATCTTGCGATTTGATTTGCACCATCAATGCTTGTGAAATTAACTGAGATTGAGGGTTTCAGTTTTGTAATATCAAGCTGTGCTTTTGTAAGAAGTACAAGAGGAATTTCATCTGTGCCTGAAATAACTTTTGCTATTGATTCAAAACGATGTTTTTTTATTTCATTTCTTAAATACTCCGATTCGATAACGTTTAGTCCATATTTAGACGAATCATCTGATGAAAATATAAGATAATTAAAACTTTTCTCGTGTAGTGAATCCTGCCAGAGCATATTTATACTAAAATTTGTATCTCTGTGACTTTTATAGTTTGTAAGTATTTCAACAGGAATTCCCTTTGTGCTCTGGTACCAGTCTTCAATAAGTTCATCGTGAGTTTTATATTCTTCTTTTATTCCTCTTCCTACCATGTGCATTAACTTTGACCATTTGTGAATCTTCTCCCCATACTTCTTCCAGTAATCTTTTTCTTCGTCAGTATTGTTATAATCAGGGATTCTCATAATGGAGCTAAAACCATATTTTGTGATTTTATTTATCTTTATTAAGTCAGATACTCTTTTTTTAAGGGTTTCAAAGGAAGATGAATGTTTTCTGCTCTGAACGAGCCCCCCGTAAATCCAGTTGTCAAGTGACAGAATAAGACATGAGTTACTAGTTAAACCATTTACCCATTCGTCAATATAAGACAAATCAGAACCATTTTGTAAATCACCAAGCTTTTTCCTGTCTGGCAGATTAAGATTTATGCCTGCAAAATCTGCTATCTGCTTTGGTAAAAGATATGAAACTGGACGATTGTCGATTGGTAATAATGCAATCTCTTTATTGTTTTGCATATGTTAAAGAATCCCAACTAAACGAATTACTAAGGAAGGATTTTACCCGATTTATTCGGTAAAATCTGTAAAAGGTTGTAAGAGGTACCAAATAGATGTATTTTGCAAAGCCTGCGAAGCGAATTATGAGCAAGCAGGCGGTAGGTAGAAACGCAATCTCTTTATTGTTTTGCATAATAAAATTATAAGCGATTATCTTATTAGATAATATTTTCTTGTAACCAATGAAAAACTGGCTTACTGACAATCTGCTTAAAATAAAAGAAGCTCTTTTTAAGACAAGATCGGTCCTAGATACTGATCAGGTTGCCATTGAGAAAATTCATATTGATTTAAATGAAGATTATTATGAATCCATCCTTGAGAAGCTGATTAAATCGGATATTGGCTTTGATCTGTCAAATAAAATTGTTTCAGAATTGAAAAATGAGATTAAATCAGAAAATATTGAAAAAGCTGAACTTAATATAAAAATCAAAGAAATAGTAAGAACACTACTAGGGCAATCTGTAAATAAATTACTTAATAAAATTAGTTTAATACCTGAACAGTTAAATATTTTTCTTGTTGTAGGAGTTAATGGTTCAGGAAAAACTACTTCTATAGGGAAATTAGCAAAAAAATTTAAAGATGATGGACACAAGGTTTTAATTGCAGCGGCAGATACTTTTCGTGCAGCAGCAGAAAATCAGTTATTAATCTGGTCAGAGAAAGCACAGGTTGATATTTATTCTCCTGAAGGTATAAAAAAACCTGATGCTGTTGTATATGGTGCAATTGAAAAGGCTAAAAATGAAAAATATGACTTGCTTATTGTTGATACTGCAGGAAGGCTTCACTCACAGGTAAATTTAATGGAAGAATTAAAGAAAATAAATACCATTATTGATAAGAATGCAGCAACCAGTAAAAAAGAAAACCTTATTGTGATTGATGCATCAATAGGACAAAATGCAATTACACAGGCAGAACTTTTTCAGAAAGCAATTGGGCTTTCAGGCATTGTACTTGCTAAGCTTGACAGTTCAAGTAAGGGCGGGGTGGTATTAAACATAATGTCAAAACTTTCTCTTCCTGTTAAGTTTATTGGTACTGGTGAACAAATAGATGATATAGCAGAGTTTACTTTTGATGAGTATTTGGAAGGATTAATTGCTTAATTAGCAGAATCTTTCTAATGATCTTACTATCAGGCTTGTTTTTGCAAACTGATATTTCAAGCCATCAAAATAATAATGATTTATTTTTTCGACAGTAATATAGCTTTTCCCGTCAATAACTACAATATCGCCCGGGTATTTTATAGTTTGCTCAAGAAGTAATCTGCCTATAAGTTTATTTTCAGGAATTTCCTTTATATCAATTTCATGAACATTTGAGTTTTTCAAATTGGTTAAAAACATACTAATGAATTAATACCACAAAAGTGTTAAAAGATTACTAGACTTATTTAGATTCAAGTATAACTATCTGGAGCAAGGGTTCCCTCTTTAACTCCTTATGGATAAGTTTTGTTAATTCAGCTTTAACCTTTTCTTTAATTTGTTCAATATCCTTTATATTCTTTTTCAGATTTTCATTTATGGTATTCATTACTGTCTTTTTTGCATCTGTTAAAAACTGTCCATGGGTTGTATCTTCCTGTGCTAGCACAAGGCCCTTTGCTTCAACAGTTGGTTCTGGAAGTGCCTCTCCATTTTGTATAGTAGTCATGATACTTAATAGTCCTTCAGATGCCAGCTTGTGTCTTTGTTCAATTATTTGTTCATCAATATCTCCTATTCGGGTGCTATCCACCATAATAATTCCAGCCGGGACCTGCCCGTTTAATTTTGCTGATTCATTTGTTAGTTCAAGTACATCACCGTTTTCCATTAGGAATACGTTGTTAGGATCGACACCACATTCAACACCAATTTTTCCATGCAGCACAAGCATTCTGTATTCTCCGTGTGCAGGCAGAAAATATTTTGGTTTTACTATATTTAAAAGCATTCTTTGTTCTTCTTTGCATGCATGACCAGAGACGTGTACACCAGCATCTCTGCCATATACTACGTGAGCACCTTTTGCACTCAATGCATTTACTACATTTGAAACAGCTCTTTCATTTCCAGGGATTGGTGTTGCTGAAATTATGATTGTATCTTTTGGCTGTATTGAAATCTGTCTGTGTTCATCAAATGCCATTCTGGTAAGTGCTGATAAAGGCTCGCCTTGTGAACCTGTAGTAAGAATTACAATTTTTTCATCAGGGAGTTTATTAACATCGTCAAGGTTAATTAAAAGCCCGTCAGGGAATTTCATATGACCAAGTTCCCGCGATATAGTAGCAAGCGTAAGCATTGATCGTCCTATAATTGCTACTTTTCTCTCAACCTTCTGACAAATATCTAGTATCTGTCTTATTCTGTGAACCTGTGATGCAAATGTAGTGATCACTATTCTTCCAGGAGCATTATGGAATTCTTCCTCAAGTCTTTTATAAACAGATCTTTCTGAAGGGGTATAACCTTCTCTTTCAACATTTGTGCTGTCACTGATTAACATAATTACACCATCTTCACCTGCTTTTGCCAGTGTGTAAACATCAAAGAATTCACCATCAACAGGAGTAAAATCAAATTTAAAATCTCCCGAATGAACGATTTTTCCCGCAGGTGTATGAATTATGAGTGAAAAGCTGTCAGCAATTGAGTGAGTGTTTCTGACATAGGTAAAAGCAAGTGAACCGATTTTAAAAGTCTGTCTTGGTCTCCCTTTGATTAAAGTTGTTTTGTCAGTAAGTTGTGCTTCTTTTAATTTTTCTTCAAGAAGCCCGATAGCAAGAGAAGGTCCGTAAATTATAGGAATGTCAAACTGTTTCAGCATTGGAACAATGCCGCCTATGTGATCTTCATGCCCATGGGTAATTACAAGCCCTTTTATTTTGTTTCTGTTTTGAACCAGGTAACTGATATCTGGCAGCACAATTTCAACACCTGGCATCCCATCTGACGGGAATGCAAGTCCTCCGTCAATGATTACCATTTCATTTTGAGACTCAATTATCCAGGTGTTTTTTCCAATCTCGCACATACCTCCAAGAGGTATAACCTTTACTTTTTCACCTGGCATTATGGTTACATGTCCGTTTGATTCTTCTCCGGATGTAACTACAACTGTCTTGTCATCCCGCCTAATTATTTTGCGGACTTTCTTTTCTGTGTTGCCATTTGTTTTGTTTGTGGTCATATAAGCTATTTTTTATCAGTTTCACCTTTCTTTTTTTACATACCATGCCATTACACCGATGTGCTTTGACTTTTGCTGGTTTTAAAACTTTTTGGTTATTTGGTAACGAGTTGCTTTTTACATGTTTTATTTATTATTTGTTTGAGTTCATTTAGTTCATTTTCATTTAATTTGACCAGCGGTGGCCTTAAATCTGATTTGCATATTCCCAAAATTTCAAGAGCTGCTTTTATACATGTTGGATTTGGTTGCTTGAACAATGCTTTGAAAAGCAGAAAAAGTTTGTTGTGTATTTCCTTTGCTGAATTTATTTTACCCGCAAAGTAGGAATTTATCATCTCTTTAATTTCATTTCCTACAATATGGCTGGCTACGCTTATTACACCAATTGCACCTATAGATAACATTGGAAGGGTTAAACTGTCATCACCGCTATATATAAGGAACTCATCATGGGCAAGTTGTATTACCATTGAGGTTTGTTCAAGATTCCCTGTTGCATCCTTGTAACCAATTATATTTTTATGTTTGTAAGCAAGATCAGCAGTTGTTACTGGATCCATATTAATTCCTGTACGACCAGGAATGTTATAGAGAATTATAGGAAGTGAAGTACTTTTTGCAATTTCACCAAAGTGTTTTAAAAGCCCTGACTGATTTGGTTTGTTGTAGTAAGGAACCACTGACAATATTCCGTCAACATCAAGTTTTTCAGCTTCTTTTGTTGCTTCAACAGCAGTTTGTGTGGAATTAGAACCAGCTCCAAGAATAAATTTCACCTTATTACCTACACATTTTTTAACAAATTTACAAAGCTCTCTTTCTTCATCGTGAGACAGTGTAGGACTCTCTCCGGTTGTCCCTGCTACGACTATACTGTCTGTTCCATTTTTAATAAGGTGATCTATCAGTTTTTCTGTTGATTCAAAGTCAATTTTAAGGTCACTATTAAAAGGCGTGACCATTGCAGTAAGTATTTGTCCAAAAGGGTTTTTCATCAGTGTTTTAGCTAATAACTATATATTGACATCTGATAATCGTCAATGGATTTTATTTTTTGTTTAGGATTTTCAGTTACTCCCTTTAAGGCAATTTAATAAGGGGGTGTAAATTTTACAGGTGAGCCCATTTACCAACATCTGGCTTTCGCTCCTCTATCCAAGAACTGACGGACCCTTCGTCGCTCAGCCAGATGGATAAATAGGCTAATTTGGCTCATTCGGGATTTGTTTACAGACTCTTGTAACAATTTTGTTGTAATATACAGGTATGGTTCAACAAGAGCATAAAATTCGCCTTGCAATCCTTGGTGCTACTGGAAATGTAGGCCGTAAGTTTCTAGAAATTCTGGAACAAAGAAATTTTCCGATTAGTAGTTTAAAACTTCTGGCATCTGAAAAATCTGTTGGTAAAATGGTTCAGTTTCAGGGGAAGGAATACAAGGTTGAACTTGCAACAAAAAATAGTTTTAAAGATGTTGATATTGTTCTTGCTTCTGCAGGAGCTTCTGTGAGTAAGGAGCTTGCACCTCATGCTGTTAAGGCTGGTGCAGTAATAATAGACAATAGCTCAGCTTTCAGAATGGAACAAAATGTACCTCTTGTTGTAGCAGGAGTAAATGATCATGTGTTGAAAAAACACAAAGGTATAATTGCAAATCCTAACTGTACTACTGCTCAGCTTGTTGTTCCCCTTAAAGCCCTTCATAAACTGGCTGGTTTGAAAAGGGTTATAGTAAGTACTTATCAGAGTGTATCTGGAGCAGGTAAGTCTGCAATGGACGAGCTTACTGAGCAATCAAAAAACCATCTTTCAGAGAATAACTATAGTTTTAAAGCTATTAACAGAAAATTTGCATTTAATGTAATTCCACACATTGACACTTTTCTTGAAGATGGTTATACAAAAGAAGAAGCAAAGGTTATAAATGAATCCAGGAAAATACTTGAACTACCTGACTTGAGTATTACCTGTACTGCTGTAAGAGTGCCAGTTTATATAGGTCATAGTGAGAGTGTAAATGTTGAGTTAAATCATCCAGCTACTAAAGAACAAATTTTAAAAGCATTTAAAGGTTTTCCTGACTTAGAAGTTTTTGATGAACCTTCAGAATCAAAATATCCTATGGCAATTGATATTGCCGGGACAGATCCTGTTTATATTGGTCGCATCAGGGAAGATAAGTCTAATCCAAATACTTTCAACATGTGGATTGTTGCTGATAACCTAAGAATTGGTGCAGCATTAAATGCTGTCAGAATTGCTGAAGAACTCTTAAAACAAAATCTTTTAAAGATCTCAGTAGTTTGACTGGCAGCTTAGTTTCCAGAGTGTAATTCTTTCTGGTCCTGTTATTGTTAAATCTTTATTAATAAACAGTTTCATAAAAATTATTTCAATGTCTTTTAATTCTTTATTTGTGCCACGATTTATACTATTCCACTTATGGCAAAGATATCTTGAGAAATAAAAACACTTTAATGATCTTTCCTTGGTTCTTAAATGGGTCGTAAAATTTACCCATCGGGTATTTTTATAAGTCTTTGAAATAAGTGTAGGTGTTTCAAACGATACTGGTTCACCGTTTTTGTTTAAATCAATATTACTTCCGTCTGAAAGTATACCTGAAAAAATATACCATCCTGCTGAAGATAAAGGCGAAGCAAACATGGCCCACTTCTGGGTTAATCCGAGCGTAGGATTAATCCATTTGAATTCATCAGGGATTTTAATTTTTTTATATACTGTACTTATGTTTGATATGGTTACGAATATAAGTAAACAAGCTGCTATTATTTCTAGAGCAAGTGGTGATTTAATATTAGGCCTTGAAGGTGGAAATATTTCAATAAGTGCCAGGAATAATTTATTTGTGATTAATTCGGATACAAAATTATTTTTAACTATATCAAATTTTGATTTGAAATCTTTAAAAGAATAAAACAACTTATCCCAGACAATGCCTGGGATAAAAGGCACCATCATTAAAGAACTCTCAAAAGGAAAAAGCTGTAAATTTAAACATAAACCAAAGCCAATCTGAATAGTAGTAAATAAAATGAGTAATATAATCCTGAATATAGGGTTCCATACAGGGATAAATAAAAATACTGGACCAAGAAATTCAAGCCAGTAAACAAAATAAGTAAGCGAGTTTGTAATTAAAGGATAATTTTTAATAAATAAACCAAAAGGTTTTACTATCTTTATATCAGATAGCGCATGACTAACTGCATTTCCTGTTTCATGCCATTCAGCTCCGGTTTTCAGAAGAGCAGCAAAAAAATATACAAAAGCTACCTGTAAAAGAATAGCTGTACTACCAATAGAAAATATTTGCTTTGGTTGTTCTTTATCTGGATTCATTAAGCTATCAATGGAATATTTCACCCCGAGAGGTAAAAACATACTCCAAAAAAGTATTAATCTTAAGATGATGTCACCCGCATAAGTAATGGCTGGATTTCTGAAATACAATGAGTGATTAAAAATCCAGACAAGAACTGTTGCAAAGCGGGTTTTATAACCAAATAACAAAAACATAGCACTAATTCCATGAAGCAGAAACAATATCACCTGAAATGCATAAGTACCACTAATAAAGTGAATTGAGATATCCCAGGGACTGGCTAACTTGTCCATCTGAAAGATTCTAGGAAAGGCTCCATAATCAGTAAAGAAGATTTCAATATCCTCGAATCGTAAGATTAAATCAGCAATAACAACTATAGCCAAGCAGATTCTAAAAATAGCCAACGACCTAACATCTATTCCAAGGATCATTTCCAAAACATTTTTTATGGGAAACATTTTCATAAATGATAAATTATTCTACCTGCATTCTGACTTATAGAAAGATACCTTTTCGTATCTGTTTGATTCGTCAGCCTCTAAAGTATTTTCTTTTACTATAAAAATCTCAATCTCTTTTAGTGCTTCTTCTCTGGAGTGAGTTTTATTCCAGCTGTTGCACAAATAACGACCAAGATAAATGCATTTTAGATTTAAATCCAATTCTGGTAAACGTGCTATATAAAATAACCATCTGGCACTTTTATAGGTTGATGAAATTATTTTTGGTTTAGTGAAATCCATTGATTTTATTGGGTTATTACTTTTCAGATCTATAAATGTATCATTGGCTAACCTGCCTACAATTTCAGTCCATGCAGGAGTATTGCTTAAGACAGTGTACATTCCCCAACGTTGATTAATATTTAAAACTCTTCCCATGATGTATGCATTTATTGGAATTTTTATGATTAGTTTTACATTGTTTATATTAAAGGCTAAAACATAAATTAAAAAGAAACCAACCATGAGATTGTAAATTATAGGCAGAATAAGTGAATCCTTAATAAAAAGAGGTGTTTGATATGTGTAAAACTGCTTAAGAGGAATATTGTTAACCAGCGTATAAATATTGTTGTTTAATCTTCTGATAAGAGAGTTTGGTTTATAAAATTTTAAATGGACATAGTCCCAGAAACTACAAGGCAAATATATAATCATCATGGCACAGCTAGTCCATGGGAATAATTCCAGCCTTAAAGAACTCCCTATTCCTAGCTGCAATAAACAGAAAAGAATTATTGTTATAATGCGGATCTGTCCAGTAAAAAAAGGAAAAAATAAAAAAAATGGTCCTATAGATTCAAGCCACCAAACATAGTATGTAAGAAGTTTTAATAGATTAGGGAACTGCGAAAGAAAAATACCAAATGGTAGTGCTGCTTGATCATTTACAAGTGCTTTGTATATTGCTGTTCCATCTTCATGCCATTCCGTGCCTGATTTGAGTAGTGCAGTAAAGATGTAAACTAAAGCAGGTTGTATAAGAAGAGCAAGTGTGGCAAATGATAAAATTTGTTGTGGGTATTTGAATGAATCAGAGCGCTTAACAGAATCTATTGACCATTTTCCATTCATAGGTAAGAACATACTCCAGAAAAGTAAAAGTCGGATAGCATCATCACCACCATATAAAATTAGCGGGTTGCGAATATGAAGCGATGAGTGAAAAAACCAAATAAGAATGGTTGCCAGACGAGTTTTAAATCCTATTAAAAAACAAACAGCAAATATTCCTTCTGTGATAAATAAAATCTGCTGAAAATAAACATTTCCATTAATAAGGTGTATGGAAATGTTCCATTGACTTATATATTTGCTTATAAGAAGTGCCCTTGGTAGGATACCGTTATCTGTGTAAAATGCTTCTAGATCTCTTGAACGTAAGATCAGATCCAATATAACCAGAATTCCTATTGCTATTCTAAGAGCAGCCAGAGATCGAATATCTATACCTGCCAGCTCATTTATTTTATATTTGAATACTTTCCAGATAAGGCTTTTCATATAAATGTTTTGCTTTAAGCCTTACTTCATTATATATACAGTGATATCACCCTAAAACGGGTTTATTAAAGATTTGGGCTTGTTGTTATGGAAGGTTAAATTCTGTTTAAGGTAAGTATTCAGTGGGTATAAATCTTGTTAACAAAGGTGTCAAATTTAGTTTTAAAGTTTCTTTGTAGGTATAGAAACAATTAAGGATGACTATATGCAAAAGGTAATTGAAAATTTTGGACTACATGAACTGATTTTTGCAATGGTTCTTGTTATTGGAATAATCAGATATTTTGTTTAGTAGTTTTACGGCAGGATTTATCAGGCTAGATTAGTAGTTTTTCTATCAATTGAATATCGTAACAACGTCTCAATAAATGATATTGATGTTAATATTGTCTAGTACTTTTATGGATACAGACAAAGTTAAACAGGCACTATCAAAGGTAAATGATCCTGAATTAAATCAAGATTTAATAACATTAAATATGGTCAAGGATATAAAGCTTGATGGTGACAAACTTTCATTGACTGTTATGTTAACTACCCCTGCTTGTCCATTGAAAGCAGTTATTGAAGAAGATTGTAGAAAAGCACTTACAGGGGCTGGTTTTAAAAATGAAAACATAAAAATAAATATGGGCAGTGAAGTACGTAAACATGGTGTACAAGGTAAAGAGCTCCCACAGGATATCAAACAAGTAATTGCAATTAGTTCGGGAAAAGGTGGAGTAGGAAAAACAACTGTTTCTGTAAATATAGCAATAGCTCTTTCTCAAATGGGAGCAAAGGTTGGACTTTTAGATGCAGATATTACCGGACCAAATGTTCCTATAATGCTTGGAGATCAAGAACCACCAACAGTAGAAAACGGAAAAATTACACCAAAAGAAAGATATGGAATCAAATATATTTCGATGGGAGTGTTAACTCCACCAGATAAACCAGTTATATGGCGTGGTCCAATGTTAGATGGTGTAATAAGACAGTTTCTACGAGATGTTTTATGGGGACAACTTGATTATTTGTTAGTAGATCTCCCTCCGGGCACAGGTGATGCACATTTAACTACATGCCAAGCAATGCCTCTTGCTGGAGGTGTAATAGTAACTACTCCACAGGATGTTTCACTCTTAGATTCAAGGAAATCAGTAAACATGTTTAAACAAATGAGAGTGCCGATTTTAGGAATAGTAGAAAATATGAGTTATTTTATTTGTACCAAGTGTGATGAAAGGCATGAAATATTTAGTTATGGTGGCGGGGAAAAAGCTGCTAAAGAACTTGGTGTCCCATTTTTAGGAAGGATTCCAATTCAACTTGATGTAAGAACTGGTGGTGATTTAGGAAGACCAATAACGTATGAAAAACAGAATCATGAAATCTCTAAAATATTTAAAGAAGTAGCTAAACAGATTGCAGCAAGTGCGTCTGTAACAACTATAAATTCAATACAACCAGTGATTTCAGTCTAGTGTCCATTTATAGTTGATCATCACATAACTTTCTTAAATATTCGTAACTGTAAATTCCAGTACTATGACCATCTGACCAGTAAAAAGACAAAGCATAATTTCCAACAACTTCAACCTTTACCATATTAATATCTTCTGGTATATCTTCTAATTTAACTAGTTTCTCTCGTGTAATCTCATGTTTGCAGAGCGCACATTGACAATAATATCTAAGTGATCGTAGATTATAAATGTACTCTTTATTATCAGACCATAGAACTTTTAGCTCATTTGGAGAGTGACGTGTAACTGATTTCGGAATTAGATAATCCATATTTTCTTTAATATATCAAACTTCTGTTTACACTAAAGATTAATCCAGCTCCTGGATAGTTTTAAGTGACATGTTAGTAAATATTTGTTAATATATCTCTCATGTCAAGTGCTGAAAATATTGAACTTCAGGAAAAGGACACTGATCAGGGTGAAAATCTTTTGGCTAAGTTGGCTCTTGAAGCAGAGCTGGCTGATTATTCGCCAGTAAAAGGCTGTATGGTGATAAGACCTTATGGTTATTCCATTTGGGAGCAGATTCAGTCAGCACTGGACAAAATGATAAAGGAAACCGGACATCAGAATGCATATTTCCCACTATTTATACCTGAAAGTTTTTTACAGAAGGAAGCAGAGCATGTAGAAGGATTTGCTCCTGAATGTGCAGTAGTAACTTATGCAGGCGGGAAAGAACTTGAAGAAAGACTTGTTATAAGACCGACATCTGAAACGATTATTAACCATATGTTTAGCAAGTGGATTAAGTCTTACAGAGACTTGCCTGTTCTTATTAATCAGTGGGCAAATATTGTCAGGTGGGAAATGAGAACAAGGCTTTTCCTGAGAACTACTGAGTTTCTCTGGCAGGAAGGACATACAGCACATGCAACATATGAAGAAGCTATTGAAGAAACAAAAAAAATGCTGCAGGTATATAAAACTCTGAGTGAAGAATATCTTGCTATTCCTGTTATTGATGGTGAGAAGACAGAGAGAGAAAGATTTGCAGGTGCAGTAAAAACTTATTGTATTGAAGGGCTCATGAAAGATGGCAAATCACTTCAGATGGGAACCTCTCATTACCTGGGACAAAATTTTTCAAAAGCATTCGATACTAAATTTCAGGATCAGAACGGACAGCTGCAGTTTGTTTATCAGACGAGTTGGGGTGTTTCCACGAGGCTTATTGGTTCAGTAGTAATGACTCACCATGATGAAAAAGGACTTAAACTACCCCCTAAAATTGCACCGGTTCAGATTGTTATAGTACCTATTTATAAAGAGTCAACAGAAAAGGATATTGTTTTGAAGAAATGTAAAGAAGTTGAAGATATTTTAAGCTCTGATTTCAGAATAAAAACAGATTCAAGAGATCAGTACAGCCCAGGCTGGAAATTTAATCACTGGGAGCTAAAAGGGGTGCCAATTCGCATAAATTTAGGGCCAAAAGATGTTTCTTCAAATGTTGTTGAAATTGTAAGAAGAGATACAGGAGAAAAACTTAGAAATATACCACAAGAAGGACTAAGACAGTATTTGTTGAAATTGTCAAATGAGATACAGGAAAACCTGTTTAGACAAGCAAAGGAATTTCTTTTAAAAAATACATTTGTGATTAACAATGAAAAAGAATTTGTAAAAAAAATTGAAAGTGGAGGCTATCTTGTTTGTTTTTGGTGTGAAAGCAGCACATGTGAAGAAAATATAAAGCTGAAAACAAAAGCAACAGTCAGATGTATTCCGTTTAAATTGCCAGTTGACCAAAATCAAGAAGAAGGTTACTGTATCTCATGTAATAAAAAAACCAATCTCAAAGTTTTATTTGCAAAAGCATATTAGAAAAATAAATTAAAAAATAAAAAATTCAAGGAGAGAACATGATAACAGCTTCTCAATTATCTGGCGGTATTAATCCAAGTCAAACTGAAGAGATACCCTGGAAAATTCTTGTTGTTGATGATGAAGCATCAATAAGAAGAATAGTAGCTTTCAGACTTCAACAAAATGGTTATCAAATTTTAACTGCAACCAATGGTGTTGAAGCACTTGAGATGTTTAATCAGACTTTGCCGGATCTTGTAATTGTAGATCTTATGCTCCCTGAAATGAGTGGCTTTGAATTAACTGAGCAAATCAGAAAAAAATCTTATGTACCTCTGATTATTCTTTCTGCAGCGAATGATGAACAAAGTATAATTCGTGGGCTTGAGCTTGGAGCAGATGATTTTATTAAAAAGCCCTTCAGTCCGCTTGAGCTTGAGATCAGGATAAGAGGTCTTCTTAAAAGAATTGGAAGAGTCCATTCAGTAGAAGAACAAACGCAAAACCAGAGTACCCATGTAGGTCAGGTTATAACCCTTGAAGACGTAAAGATTGATATTGCAAGAAGACAGGTTTTCAGAAAAGGGCAAAGAATACACCTTACAGAGAAAGAATTTGCTCTTCTTGAAACACTGGTTAAATATGCCGGAGAACCTATGACACATGAGCATTTACTTGAAGAAGCATGGGGTTTTCCCGTCAGGACACAGTCTGATGTTTATATAGTTAGGACCCATGTTAGCAGGTTAAGAAGTAAATTAGAAGATAATCCCGATGAACCAACTTTAATCCAAACCGTCAGAGGGATTGGATATAAATTACCAAAAGTAGGATAGAAATTAATAAAATAGAAAATATGGTTTTAAAGAAATTAATAATTTTCTTTACACTTTTTTTATTTGCTTTCTCATCATCTTCATGTGTTAAGCAAAGAAAAACATACGAGCATTTTAATGTAAAAGATATGAAAGTAGCCCTTGTCGTATCAGGTCCATTAAATGATTCTTCATGGAATATTGCTGCATATAATGGATTAAAAAGATTTCAAAATGATTATAAAGTGAATATTTCTGTTGTAGAGAAAGTTAATTTATCTGATTCAGAGATTGTATTTTCCCGCCTTGCAGAACAAAAATATGATCTTATTATTGCAATTGGCTATGAATATGGTTTTATACTTGGGAAAATTGTACAGTCTTTTCCAAAAACATTTTTTTGTGTCATAGGTGGCGAGGTATATAAATCTGATAATCTTTGTTCATTTGGTTTTAAAGATGAGCAATATGGCTATCTTATAGGTGTAGCTGCCGGACTAAATACAGCGACAAATAAGGTTGGAATTGTAGTTGGTAAAAAACTGCCTGCAATTGAAAGAACAATTATAGGTATGCGGCATGGTTTGAGAGCAGTAAACCCTAAAGCAGATCTTGTTGTTTCTTATATAAATTCATGGAATGACATAACAAAAGGGAAAGAAGCTGGTGTAGCTCAGATTAATACTGGCGTGGATGTTATAACTCATTTGGCTGATAATAGTGGAATTGGTGTTATAAAAGCTGCTGAAGATGCTGATATCTCAGCTATTGGAGCTATAACTGATCAACACGACCTTGCGCCAACTACTGTTATTACAAGCGGTATTCAGGATGCATCACAACTTGTTTATCTTGTAGGAGAATTTTATAAAGAACAAAATCTCCAGCCCAAAGTTTATCGCTTTGGTTTAAAAAATCAGGTTATTGATCTTGCACCAAGCAGAGGTAATATTGAACCTGGAACTGAAACCAGAATAAACAGAATTAAAGATGAGCTTTCTGAAAATGAAGTTAATGTTGATTATTAATTTCAGGAAAATATTCTTGTAAGAACTAATTTTGTGTGAAGATAATTTATACCACCCTGCCAGTACAATATATAAGGCTCCCGCATTGGTCCGTCACATGAAAGCTCAATTGTAGAGCCTTCTATAAATGTGCCGCCTGCCATTATAACTTCATCCTCATAGCCGGGCAATTTACATCCTACAGGTGTCAGATGACTGTTAACAGGACTGTTTGATTGAACCGTTTTACAGATTTTTTCAAGCATGTTTTTATTTTTTAGTTTAATAGCTACCACGATATCTGTCTTTCTCTCAGTTGATTTTGGATTTACTTCATACCCAGCTTGTTCAAAACAATAGCTTGTAAGGGATATTCCTTTTAATGTCTGGATAATGATATGAGGTGCATAAAATAAACCCTGAAATATAAGTCTGGTTATATCAAACATGCAGCCACCTTTACTCCCTATACCTGGAGCAGTAAGCCTTTCAGCTGAAAGCTGAACAAGTTCTTTTTTCCCTGCAATATATCCCCCTGCAGGAACTATTCCCCCACCAAGATTTTTGATAAGTGAACCACAGGTTATATCTGCACCAACATCAGTAGGTTCCTTTTCTTCCGTAAACTCTCCAAAACAATTATCAACGAAACAAATTATGTCTTTATTTATGTTCTTTACAATTGAAATAATTTTTTCAATATCATTAATAGATAATGATTTTTGCCAGTGATAGCCTTTTGATCTCTGGATGAAAACCATTTTTGTACTTTTTGTAATATAGTTTGGTATTTGTTCTATGTCTGCTTCAAAATTGTTTTTTAATGGAATTTCTTTGTATTTGATCCCTAGATCTATAAGTGAACCTTTTTTATTATTTTTTATTCCAATGACAGGATGCAATGTATCGTATGGAGAACCACACATGGATACTAATTCATTCCTGGGAGAAAGACATCCAAATAAACAACATGAAATGGCATGCGTGCCAGAAACAAAATGTGGTCTTACTATGGCAGCTTCTGTATTAAATATTTTTGCAAATATTTTGTCAAGTTTTTCTCTTCCAAGATCATCATGTCCATAGCCTGTAACCCAGCTAAAGTGCTGTTCACCTACTTTTTCTTCAATAAAAGTATTTATAACCTTGGAAAAATTTACTTCTTCAATTTTTTCAAGCAATCTAAAATATGACTGCAGCGATTCTTCGCCACTTTTCACATAGTTTGCACCACTTGAAACAAGCCCCTTAGTTTTAGTACTTACATTACTGTTCATTTATTTATTAGTTCTCCAAATAAAGCCCAGGACTTTGCTTGAGTTATCTTTATATTAACCAGTTTTCCGATTAATTTATTTTCACCCTCGAAATTTACTACTCTATTTCCTCTTGTTTTTCCTGTCAGGCGGTTCTCGTTTCTTGTGCTTTTCCCCTCAACAAGAATTTCCTGATTTGTATTAAGAAGATTTTTATTTTTCTTTTCAAGAACCTCATTTACTACTGAATTTAGATATCGTAATCTTGCATTTTTTTCTTCTTCAGGAATTTGTTCCTTCCATTCTGCTGCAGGAGTATTTTTTCTTGGTGAATAAGCAGCTGTGTTACAGGCATCAAATTGTATATCCTGAACTGCTTTAATAGTGTTCATGAATTGTTCTTCAGTTTCACCTGGAAAACCAACTATAAAATCACTTACTATTGCTGCATCTGCCATCTTTTTCCTGATTTTTTCTGTCATTTGTTTGTATTTTTCCACTGTATAAACCCTTGCCATTCTTTTCAGAACAGTATCATCACCAGACTGCATTGGAACAAGAAAATATTCACATGCTTTTGGTAATTCAGCTATAGTGTCAATAAGTTCATCTGTTACATGAAATGGGTGCCCTGTAATAAATCTGATTCTTTCAATACCGTTGACATTATGAACAAGCCTAATGAGTTTTGCAAGCGAATATTCAGGATCATCAGGGATATATCCAAAGGTTGCTTTTTCTTTTGAGTAGTTTGAAGAAAGATCATAACCATACGCTGTGACATTTTGTCCAAGTAATGTTACTTCTTTAAATCCTTCTTCCCCCAGTCTTTGAATCTCTTTTAAAATATCTTCAGGTTTTCTGCTTATTTCTCTTCCCCTGACATTAGGGACTATGCAATATGTGCAGTTAAAATTACAACCAAGAATTACATTTACCCATGCTGTTGCTTTTGTCTGCCTTATTATAGGTAGTTCAGGCAGTTCAAATGGAAGCTCTTCGAATATTTCACAAACCTTTTCTCCTTTTTCTGCTTTCTTTACAAGTTCAGGAAGTCTGTGAATATTGTTTGTACCAAAAACAATATCTATATATGGAAATCTTGACTGTAAATATTCTCTTTTATCCTGTGAAACACACCCGCCAACCCCAAGAAGAAGTTTTGGATTAGCTTCTTTTTCTTTTCTCAGTTTTCCAAGATGACCATAAAATCTTTCATTTGCAGCTTCTCTTATAGTACAGGTGTTAAAAATCACAAGATCTGCTTTTTTAATATCTTCTATAGGAATGTAATTAATTTCATTAAGCAGTCCAAGCATATGCTCTGAATCTGCTTTATTCATCTGGCAGCCAAGAGTCTCAATATAAACGCGTTTCATAGGATATAAATTATAGTTTAATTTGTCTTGAAAGTTATTGATTTCGTAAGATTAAATCTACAAAAACACTACACAAGGTTACATTATTTGTAAATTCTCATTACATTCTTTTTGTTAGCATAAGGACCAAGAAAGAAATTTGTAATGAGAGTGCAAGGTCCTAATCTGGCTTCTGGTAATGCTGGCGCAGTTGCTGCTGCTCAAATGGAGCTTGGTAGGTTGTCGGCGGGTGTTTCAAAAGCGCTTAATAAATTTGTTCATAATAATCGTAATAAGCCACTTACAACCTCCACTCTGGATAAAGTCCAAGGAAGATTTTGGTCAGGGAATAATGAAGATCAAGTTGCTGCTAGTAGCTTAACGGAAAAACTTTGGGAGGTATCAGCTGGTGCTGTAACTGCAGTAATTGAAGCACAATCAGAAAAACAAGGGATTAAAAATCATAACTTTGCTAAGGTACCTGTTATAGGCAGTACAAGAGAAGGTCTTGATATTGTCATTGGATTTAAAGATAAAGGGGAAGAATTAGAAGCAGTTTCACTGGATGTAAACCCTGGTGGTTCTTCAATAAATGTTGCAAGAGCGCTAACAAATTTTGGCACGCCGTTTGAGCTTGTTGGTATTGCAGGTTTGGGTGATGTAGGAAGACAATTTTTAAAAGCGCTTGAAAAAGAAGGAATAAATACGGATGATCTTTATAGGGTTTCAGAAGATACAAGATTTCATTTTAGTACTGCAGTAAATGGTAATGAGTACTGGTTAGTATCCAGATCCCCAAAACTTAGTTCTACTGAGGTTGACCAGTTTACAGATGTACTTCTTGCAGCTTGTACTAAAAATGAGAAAGAAATATTAGCTTTGGCAAATAACTCACCTAATGGTGCAAATGAAATGTATATGCCTGAGATTATAGAAGAAACACAAGATAAACACGGTATGTTTGTAATTTATGATCCAAAGTTTAGAGCAATTAGTCCTGGAGAAATGCATGCAGTATTGTGGAAAGGACCTGGCATGATTAAGCCAAATCTTTCTGAGCTTGGGCAGATTGTAAACATAGATGCTGAGGCATTAAGAAATGACAGGGATTTATTAATTCATATGGCTCAACAAATGCTCAAACAATATGGTATAAAAATGGCTCTTATTTCAATGGATAAAGATGGTGCGCTTTTAATAGATAAAAAACGTGTTGCATATGCACCAGCTCCGCAAATTAAAGTTGCAAGCCCTGGTTGTGCTGGAGATACTGGCATTGCTGCTGTTATTGATATTACAAAAAAACGTAATTTCATGCCTGGGAAACTGACTGATCCACAATTTAAAAGAGTCTTAGGTGCTTTTGTTGCAGGAGGTGCTGCTACTGCGGCAAAGCCTGGGAGTAATATTGCCACTCTTAAGGAAATGCAGGAACTTGAAAAAGATGTAAAACCAATATTTGTTTAACGTTGTAATCTTCTAAATAAATCTGAAGCAGGACTAGTAATTCTGTCTAAAAACAAAATACCATCCAGATGATCCAGTTCATGCTGAATAGCATGTGCTTCAAAATCAACAGTTTCAAGAGATTTGTTTTCTCCTTTTATATCCTGGTAATTAACTTTTATCTTCATTGCCCTTTTTACATTTGCTGTAAAATCTGGAATACTAAGACATCCTTCCCGTACAATCTTAAAGTCTGAAAATTCTATAATTTCAGGATTTATAAGAACAAGCAAATTTTTTCCAGGAACAGGTTTTCTAGCTCTTGAAACATCAATAAGAATAATTCTTTGAAGACTTCCGGTCTGCGGTGCTGCTAAACCAACACAGTAATTATGACTCAATATAGTGTCTTTTAGATCCTCAACAAATACTTCAAGATTTTTATCAAAAACAGTTACCGGTTTACAAACCTTCTTGAGTATTGGATCGGGAAATTCAAGAACATTTAATATTGCCATGGATATAAGATTATAGATTTATTTATAAACTGGCTACTTCTTCAAGCTCATATTTGATTTCAACATTTAAACTGGATGCAATTTTATTTAAATCATCCCCAAGTTTTTTCGTATCAACTTTGTAAGGAACTTCAGCTTCAAGGTACATTATATAGATTGGGTTATTTTCATTTCCAAATCTTCTTGTACTTAGATCGGTGATATTTATATTGTTTTTTGCAAGGAGATTTGTAACCTGGTAAACAATACCAGGTTTGTCAGCCCCATATAGGTGAATAACACACAATTGTCCTGGATCTGAGTGTTTTCGGTAGATATCTTCATGGCTTAACTGATGGGCATGAACAGTTAGTCTTCTTTCCTTACAGATAGTATTAAAAAGACTTTGAACTTTCTCGGTAGTCTGCTCCGGGCCGGTAGATATTAAAAGCAGCATTGCAAACTGGTTTCCGATTATTGTGTGGGAAGAATCATTTATATTTGCACCTAGTTCAAACAGGGCCTTTGTAATGTCTGAAACAATTCCAATGCTGTCTGTGCCAAGTACAAATATTGCAAAATAATTCTTTAAATTTGTCATATCAGTTCCCAGGATTTTCATTATTCTACTTTTAGTGAAATGGAAAATCAATAATTATTTTTTATTCTGTTTAATTAACTACTGTAAAAGGCTTAATAAGCAGTTTCTGCTAATGCTTTAACGTTCGTAAGGTCTTCTTTTAACTTGGTTAACAAATTAAATCCTTCTTCCCTTGAGTTAATCTGGCAAATTTCTGCTCTTATCTTTGCAGAGTTTGGCATTCCTTTTGTATAGTTTGCAAGATGTCTCCTGGCTTCTCTTACTCCAGTATTTTCACCTTTTATTTTTATAAGCTCATCCAGATGTAAAATCGCAAGATTAACTTTTTCAATATCTGAAGGCTCATCTAAGTGCTTGCCAGAGCTTAAAAACTCATTTATTTGTTTTGATAGCCATGGCATTCCCATAGTTGCTCTTGCTATGGCTACACCATCGCAGTTAGTGATTTCAATTAATCTTAGTGCATCTTCAGGGCTATTAATATCTCCATTCCCAAATACAGGAACTGAAACTGATTGTTTTACTTTTGATATTGCATTCCAGTCTGCTTTACCTGAATAACCTTGCTCTTTTGTTCTTCCATGAACAGTAAATCCTTTAACTCCAATCTGTTCAAGTTTTTTTGCAAGCTCAGGTGCATTTTTTTCACACTCATTCCATCCCAAACGCATTTTAACTGTAACTGGTGTTTTTACAGAATCTACTACTGCTTTAGCAATTTTTACTGCCAGTTCAGGTTCCCTCATAAGAGCTGCTCCGTCTTTTCCTTTTGTAATTTTAGGAGCAGGACAACCCATGTTTATATCAATAAAATCTGCCCCTTCTTCTTCTGCAATCCTTGCAGCATTAACCATTGCTTCTGCTTCATGTCCGAATAACTGAATACCAACAGGATGCTCATCTGAGGAAAGCTTCATCCGATATTGCTCCGGGTTATACATAAGTGCTTTTGAACTAATCATTTCAGTTGCTATTAGTGAGTCTTTATCAAATACTCTTACCATTTTCCTGAAAGCCAGATCAGTTACACCAGCCATTGGAGGTATATAAACAAATGAATTTAATTCGAGATTTCCAATTTTTATTTTTTTCATAAGCTACCTTTTAAGAATATAATTTACCGGTCCATCTGCAACGGAATCTATTTCCATCATTGCGCCGAATTCTCCTGTAACAACTTTAACATTTAATTTTCTGCATTCATCTATAAACTGATTATATAGCTCTTCAGCAATCTCAGGTTTTGCAGATTTTGTAAATGAAGGTCTTCTGCCTGATTCTCCTAAGTCTGCTGGCAGAGTGAAATTTGAAATAACCATTAATGAACCATTTATATCTGTTAATGAAAGATTCATTTTGCCGTCTTTATCAGTAAATGTCCTTAAATTAAAGATTTTATTTATTGTCCATTGAATTTTATTTAAATCATCACCATCTTCAAACCCAATATATAAAAGAAGTCCAGCATCAATCTCATCACCAGAGTTCCCATTAATTTTTACTTTTGCTTCTTTAACTCTTTGGATTAAGGTAATCATGATGTTTATCTAAAGCTTAAATATTTCTAATGATTTATTTTAACCATTGATTTTCATTTTAGTACTTTGTTACTATCGGCTTATAAAAGCTAAATAAACAATATTTAAGACTTATATATATTACAGGGGGTATTTATGAGTGTATGGTTAAGAGTAATTACTTTAGGATTGTGCGGCAGAGGAAATAGTCAGGAACCGACAGGTATACTAGGCGAGCAAAGGGCTGCGGATACATCATCACCTGATCCAACATTAGTAGATAATACAGTTGTTCCTGAACAATCAACAGGGACAGATGCTCTGCCTCAAAAACCTTGCAGGTTAACTGATAGAGAAAAAGAAACTATACAGTCATATAGAGATGTTAATTATGCTAGAACTCTTGTTCGGCTTGGACAGGAGCGAGCAAGAGCATTAAACTTTCTGAGAGACTTTGAACAAGATACCTATCTAAGTGAAGCAATATCTGAATTAAGAGAAGAAAGCCCATTTAGAAAAAAACTAGAACAAAGTGATGCTAAAACTTTTGAAGATGCTTTAGATTTAACATCTGATTGGCAAGAAGTGCATAATCTACTTTCTGCAGCTGGAAAAGCAGCAGTCAGAAAATATGTAACACCGAAATATCCTGAGAATAAAACAGGAAGTTATTATAAGAGCCCTAGAGATGGCAGTGAGGTACAATTTGAGACTGCTTCACCTTATAGCCTTCATGATGATTTAAAAGAGTTCAGAAAACAGTATGGTGAAATTAAAAAATTGGCTGGTCTTCAATAAGTTCTATTTACTATAACAAGAGTTAAAACTATAATTTATAGATTGGTGCAGTCTATAGTTAATAAACTCAGTAAATATATTCTAAGTGGTGAACTAATAATAGTTCCTACCGATACTGTCTATGGTTTGGTTTGTAGATATGATTCAAGAAAAGCAGTAGATAAAATATATAAACTAAAAAAAAGAACCAGAAAAAAACCATTGATTTTACTTGGTTATCATTGGCAAAGCTTAAAGAAGTTTGTAAATCTGAAACTTGTCAGCTCTGTAATTTTGAAAAAATATATAAAGAAATGGCCTGGCGCTCTCACTCTTGTCTTGCCTGCATCAAAACACGTTCCGGTTTATTTAAATAAGGGATTTTCAACAATAGGAGTAAGAGTACCTGGCAATGAATTTTTACTAGAGGTTTTAAAAAAGTCTCCTGGGAAAGTACTTGCAAGTACAAGTGCAAATATTTCAGGAAAGAAAGATGTTAAAGAAATTGCACAAAAGGTTAAATTATTTGTTACTGCAAAAAAAGGTGAAATGTCTGGAAAGCCTTCAAAAATTGTGAAAGTTATAGATAATAAAACAACAATATTGCGTTAGGTTTTATTTTCAATCCACCCGCCACCAAGAAGTACCTCATCACTTTCATCATAAAACACACATGCCTGACCAGGGGTTATTGCAGACTGTGGTTCATCGAAAGCAACTTTGATTTTATTGTTGTCTAGCATTTGAACTTTTGCAGGATATGTTTTACTGTTATATCGGACTTTTGCCATAACTTTCATTGGTTCATGGGTTCTTGGAATCATGGGCTCAATCCAATTCACATCTTTTGCGATTAACTCATATCCGTCAAGCTCATCTTTAGTACCTGCATAAACAATATTGTTATCGATATCCAGACTTACTACATAAAGTGGCTCTGTATATGCAATTCCAAGACCTTTTCTTTGCCCTATTGTGTAATTGTGGGTACCATGATGAACCCCGATAATTTTTCCTGTTTTATTTTCAACTATACAACCTTCTTTTGGGTCAAGAAATTTATTAAGAAAACCTTGTGTACCTTCTTTTTCTGAAACAAAACAAATATCTTGGCTTTCTTCTTTATCTGCAACAATTAAATTTCCTTCTTTTGCTATTTCCCTTACCTCATCTTTTGTTAAATCACCAAGTGGGAACACCGTCCTGGAAAGAACTTCCTGTGTAAGCCCCCAGAGCATAAAAGTCTGATCTTTCTTTTTATCCTTTGATCTTAAAATCTTGTAATTTTTACCATCAAATATAAGTTTTGCATAATGACCTGTAGCAATATGTGTGTAGCTTAATTCATTCAGTGCATACTGCATAAGAGATCCCCATTTAATTACATTGTTGCAGGTAATGCATGGTATTGGTGTATAGCCAGTGCTGTAGGAACTTATAAAAGGATCTACTATTTCCTGCCTGAAATATAGCCTCAGGTCTTTTGCTGTATGTTTTACACCAATCTGATCGCAAACCTTTGCTGCATCTACCATTCCGTTATCACAACACCGTCCAGCACCTTTTATAAGCCAGCCGGTTAAACCAGTAACTTCATAACCTTCCTTTTTAAGGATATAAGCACTAACACTGCTATCTACACCGCCACTCATGCAGACAGCTATTTTTGCTGTTTGTTGTGGCCAAAAATTCTTTGTTTCTGATTTTTCAATTACTGCATTTACCATGTGGATCTTATATTCTATCAGTAGCATACTGGTGTGTGCTAACAAATTGAGGATAGTCAATATGAGCCCATTTACCCATCCGGCTGAGCGACGAAGGGTCCGTCAGTTCTTGGATAGAGGAGCGAAGCTGGATGTTGGTAATTAGGCGAATCCTTAAGAAGTTTTCATATCCCTTATGCAGTTTTTGCTTTATTTCTTATAATAAAAAAGGCCATTACAAATAAAACAAAATTAGGAAACCAGGCAGCAATGGATGGTGTGACCCTGCTTGATTCTGCAAGAGAGTTACATACAGATTGTGAAATATAAAACTGGAAGACAATTACTGAAAGAATAATATAATTCCAGCTTGAACTGGATCTTCTGGGAAGAATACCCAATGGTGCGCCAATCATTGCAATTAAAAGACATGCTATTGGATTTGCAAATTTATTATGGAAGGTAACTTTTGCTCCGTTAAAACTATCTGTATGAATTGTTGTATTTTCCTGAAGTCTTATGAAATTAGCAAGTCTTATAAAATTCATTTCACTTGGATTGCTGATTTCCCTTATAAGTTTTGCTGGTGTTGAAATGCTTGGTATAAAAAATGACTCAAAACTTGATACCCTGCTTAATTTGTCTTCGTTTGAAATTAAATGATTTGTACCATTAAATAAATCCCAACCTCCTTTTCTAGGATTCCATCTTGCCAGCTTTGCTGTGTAAATCTGGGTAAGCCCTTTCCTCGTAAAATCAAGAATCACAATTTTCTTAAGCATATCTTTTTCCGCGCTATAGTATGCAGCATAAAATATTCTTCTTAGTTGTTTTTTTGAACCTTTTTCAAGATATGTAAAATTTTTCTGACTGTATAGAAATGGATTCTTATATACAGAATAAATCTCAAGCTTTCTTGCAAGTGGGCTTGAAAATGGAACCACTATTTCATTGATTAAAAATGATGCAGACGCAGTAATTACTCCAAATAAAAAAACAGGAACAAGTATCCTCCCCAGACTTATTCCGCTTGTTCTCATTGCAACTATTTCAGAATCGTTATTAAGTCTGCTGAAAACAACAAAAGAAGACCATAAAACACCTATAGGTATTGTTATTACTATAATTTCAGGCATATGCAGTCCAAGTATAGTGAGTGCAAGACTAAAAGGAGTATCTGAATTTGTAATTAGTTTAAAAACATGTCTGAGTTGATCGGCACTAAGCCAGATACCAGTTACTATTGCAGAGCCAAAAATAAACGGTACCCAGAATTCGCTGATTATATACCGGTCAAGTATCTGTGGTTTAAAATTGAAGATTTTTCTTATGATATTAATCATATCTGAAATCCTCACCCAGATAGTATTTCAGTGCGATTGGATTTTTTGCTATTTCTTTTGCTGATCCTGAAAGTAAAATATTTCCATCCTGAATAATATAAGCACGATCAGTAATTGCTAATGTAGCTCTTGGATTATGATCAGTAAGTAAAATACCAATATTTCTTTGCTTTTTTAAATTTGAAATTAATCCTTGTATATCCTGAATTGCTATAGGATCTATCCCTGTAAATGGCTCGTCCAGGAGCACATATTTTGGACTGCTTGCAAGCACTCTGGCGATTTCCACTCTTCTTCTTTCACCACCGCTAAGGCTTATTGCAAGATTATTTTTAAGTTCTACTATGTCAAATTCATTCAATAACTCATCAAGATTTTTTTCACTATTTTTATGATTATTTGAATTATCCATTGAATCCCAGATAAGTCTTATATTGTCACCTACTGAAAGTTTTCTGAATATTGAGGGTTCCTGTGTTAAATATCCAATACCTGCTTTTGATCTTTCATGCACAGGCAGCCTTGTAATGTTCTTTCCAAACAGTTCCACTCTACCCGAATCAGGTTTAACAAGCCCGACAACAATATCAAACGAAGTAGTTTTCCCTGCTCCGTTTGGTCCCAGAAGACCTACAATTTCACCCGGTTTTACTTCAATAGAAATATTATTTACTACGGTTTTTGAACCATAGGATTTTGATAGGTTTGTGGCTTTAAGTGACATCTTTTCTTTATTAATTTAACATGTTGGTGTGACAATAACCGTAAGTACACTTCTTGTGCTGAAAACTATTAACTTTACTGATAAATTTTTGGATCTGTTATCATATTTGATACATTTGAGTAGGATTAAAATATGATCTCAACAGAAACAATAGAAAAACCAAAGGTAGTGTCAAATATGTTGTTGAAAGGTAAAAAGGGAATAA